>MTKZ01026834.1_pt1 | contig 17865 bp, 14 predicted proteins | sample 1042781 | NCBI WGS metagenome assembly MTKZ01 (sample SAMN06212207, study PRJNA360539) | anaerobic digester metagenome | biome: Wastewater treatment plant; material: sludge; isolation source: anaerobic digester fed with sludge from wastewater treatment plant | place: Denmark: WWTP Viborg ... | reverse complement strand
GTGCCAGTGTGATTGAACCGTTGTATTTTGCACCTTTGACATCGGTATAGCTGCCGTCGAGGGAAACAACCTTATTGGAGGTGGAGGCGTTGTATAGGAATTTTATTTTGCTTGTGTCAGTTACTGTAATCGGCGTTGATTGTGAATGGCTGTCCTTTCCATACTTTGATTTCCATTCGCTTAGGTTATATGCACTCCTTAAGCCGTCCCATGCTCCATACCATACATCAATATAATTATCATCATTTATCGGGCGGGCAAAATAGTTATTATCTGATGTTCCAAACATTGCAATGTCTGATTCGTCAAGTTTGGTAACAAAACCAAAGGCTGATTGTTTCCATTGGGAGGAAGGAGGAACTATGTATTCTTTTGCGAAAAGGATATTGTTGTTAATATTATGGTTTCTGGCAAGTCCGATATCGGGTTCAGAGAGGACCCTTATTCCCCAGACATTATCATAGCAAGTATTATACTCAGAAGTAACCCCACGTCCTGCATTCATAAATATCCCACATCCATCATTGCTGGCAACTGTATTATGAGTTACCAAAACATTATAAGCACCATCCAGATAAATCCCATGTGATCTTACATCTTCATAGTAATGCCAGCCATCAGGGCTTGCAAGACTGTTTAGAACGATATTATATTTAATAACTTTATTGGGATTATAATCTCTGAAGCTATATATTCCACCACCATCATCTTTGTTTAAGCAGGAGTAGTTAATGAAATTGTATGATACCTCAGCGTTCTCTCCTCCGAATTTTATCCCGGTATAACCGGTGTTTTCGACTTTATTATAACTTGTAATAGAATTAGTGCCACTGCTAATAATACCGCAGTAAGAATCATAGCCACTCAATCCCATGCCAAGTAAATAACCTGAGTACGAAACAGTATTATTTCGGATGTTTGTATTGACACAAGCATCCCACTCAAAATAAATACCAATATTATTATTGTGGGTTACTCTATTATTTTCAATTTTTACGTTGTCGCTGCCAGATCTGCCAAAAATTCCATATCGTCCACCTTTTTCAACTATGCAATTCTGAATTGTAATAAAATCTGAATTGTAAAAACAGACATTGCTGAAATTACCTCCTTCAAAGTGTATATTTTTGAATGTGATATAATTTTTAAAATTAATATCAACAAGCTTGTCCATTACACTTACTTTAACTATGTGGTTTGAAGGATTTTCAGAGCCAAAATACATATAGATAGTACCATTAGTGTAACACCACTCACCATAAACATCAAGTGCACTTCGATGGTTTTGAATAAAATATCCTGATCCTACAACAGGGTCTTGTGTAATAGGGGTAAAAGTCAAAGTCTGGCCAGAATGCGACTGTATTATTGAACGATCCACCAGACATTGCGCGGTCCTGACAATTACCTCTGCACCATCCCAATCAGGTAATGAGGGTAAAGCCGCATCATAAATCGATGTACTTCCTGTAAAACTATCTATGATCATCCATCCGGCATTTGGCCACCTCCCCCTGGCAACATTTTTATCATCCAAAGTAAGAATATTTGGAGCTGACTGACAAGTTATTGATTTTGAATATATGCCACCGCCTTCACTTGTCCAGCCATTAATGGAGGTAAAACCACTGATAACAGGTTCAGCACCTGAACCATAGGCATCAAAAACAATTGGATTACCTGCAGTTCCTGATTGTGAAACTGTTAAAGTTCCTTGAAAGGTTTCACCTCTTTTGAAAAGAATTTTATCACCAGCGGTAATTTTTGAAAGTTCTGAGTTGACTTTAGTAATTGTTTGCCAGGGTGTTGAAGGTGAAAGCCCGTCTGCTGAATCATCCCCTGATGAACTCACATAATAATCAGTTGCTGAGGCAATGATACTTATCGAGCAAAAAAACATCGTAAAAACCTTTCTCATAGATGTTTTTTAATGAATAATTACATTTGACTAGAGGAGTAACAAAATTGATCAACGCTGCAAATTAAACGATAAAATTCGAAATTTGTTATTGGAATAATATTTTTTTCCACTTATTAATGATTTTTAAAGCTTTTTCGATCTTAAATGTTTCACAACCATCAATATAGGCAGAAGAATATTGACAGGAACAAATGAATTGGCAAGTTTTTAGAATGGGGGATAATTAATTAACGATCTTCAGGTAATATTATAAGGTAGCAGGATAATCCAATAATATAGTAATTGAATTGTTTCCAGAAGAATCTTTTTGCTGCCAGGTTTTTCTGAATCGGGGATTGAAGAATTAGGAATTGCAATTATTCCCACTGTACAGGATTTTCCAAGTATAGATTTGTAAGTCAAATAGGTGCGACGGGAGTGGATTCCCAATGTAATTATATTTAAACTTGTTGCTGACATATTCGACATTTCCAGCCAGTTATGTACAGCTAGAACGCTTGAGAGGGTTCTGTTAAATCTTTTTCTTTTTGCCGGCATGGGCACAATTTTAGAAGTGTCGATACCAAAAAGCTTTAGCCTGATTCTGGCAAACTCTGCAACAGATTCATAGTCATTGACAATTCTGTCAGTGTTATCAAGTTGGCCGATATCATAAACTGAATTAAACTGATATGGTATACTAATAGTATTATCAATGATGATCTCCTTTACATACAAATTTCTATCACCTTTCTCGTCAACCATATCATTGTCAAAATGAACCATTATTGAATCTATGTTATTAACAGATCCATACCATGATACTCCGTAACTGTTGCTTTTATTATCAATTATGTCATCGGCTACTTTGATATTATTGATATATATGTTTATGTGGCAACTGTAGAAACCTCCCATTTCACTTTTTGCAACTACTTCAATCCAGTGGGAATCGTTTACTTCTTTCAGTACTGGAGGAAATTTGGGATAAAAAATAAGAAATCCATTCATGCCTGTCAGGCAGTAATCTAATTCTGACGATATGATTCCTGTTGTCAGGATTTGATCATAAGAATTTTTGTTTATTTCATCGACTACCTTTTCCATCGCATAATCAGGAAGCCATCCTTCAACAACTAGCATTGTTGCATTTACCCTAGCCGATTTGGAAAGAAATTCAATTAATCCGTTTTGAGGATATGAAAAGAAGAACAGTGTAAATCCTGTAATTAAAACCAGGATGCCAAGGAGTGTGGTTATTTTTTTCAAATCAGAGTATTTATAAATCAATAGATATAGATATTTCTCGTTAGTTTAGGCCTCATCACGCGATGTTCGGTTAACATGGTTTTTAAAAATAAATAATTTCACTGAACAACGATCACAATAATCACTCAAAAGCTTTGTTTAATAAAGGTACTGTTACACTAGTTTAATAAAATTAAACCTGTAAACACTTATATTTGCTTTTGAGGCACAAAAGTAGGTTTTTTCTACAATTTGCTTTCTGGCTTTTCGCAGTGATATTACAGAAAGGTAATCAGATATAGATATTTGAAATTGTCAGCAAACAGTGTGACTGACGAAGCGAAGCTTTATTTATACTAGACCAATCCGGCAAAATGATTTGCTTCATTTGTTAATTTAAAAGCCAGCTCTTTTTATGTTTTATTTTATTCAAAGGATAAAGGAAATCTTTAAGGATAATTTTACGAGAGGCCACGAGAGAAGCATAAAAGCTAAGAAAAATATTCTGGCATCATTTCTTATAAAAGGTTGCAGTATTGCCGTAAGCCTTATTATTGTTCCTGTGACGATCAATTATATTAATTCATCAAGATATGGGATTTGGCTCACATTAAGCTCAATAGTTGGCTGGTTAAGCTTCTTTGATATTGGTCTCACGCAAGGGTTAAGGAATAAATTTGCTGAAGCAAAGGCAAAAAATGACGATTCAATTGCCAGGATATATATTAGTACCACTTATGTTATATTGGGTATTATTTTTACATGTATATGGCTTCTGTTTTTAGTAGGCAACAATTTCCTTGACTGGTCAAAAATTCTAAACGTCCCTGTTAGCATGAAATCAGAGGTCACCACGTTGGCTTCTATTGTCTTTACGTATTTTTGCCTGTCTTTTGTCTTGAAAATAATAAGCACAGTCCTTTTGGCAGATCAAAAACCTGCCAAGGCATCACTGATAGATCTGTTAGGCCAGGTAATTTCCTTACTTTTTATACTTGTTCTTGTAAAAACAACAGAGGGATCGCTTATAAAATTAGGTATTGCACTTTGTGTATCTCCTTTACTGGTTTTAACTGCGGCAAATTTATTTCTGTTCAATGGGGCTTACAAGATATACAGGCCATCATTTTCACATGTTAGATTTGCTTTTGCAAAGAACCTTTTTAACCTTGGATTAGTATTTTTTATAATCCAGTTTGCAGGGATTGTACAATTTCAGACTGCTAATATTATTATTGCTCGTAATTTCAGTACCGAAGATGTAACAGCATATAATATAGTTTATAAGTACTTTGGTATTTTAAGCATGGTTTTTACAATATTTTTAACGCCTTTCTGGTCTGCCTCCACAGAGGCTTATCATCAGAATGATCTTCAGTGGATCAGAAATGGAATAAAGAAATACAATCAGCTTAATTTGATACTGGTCTTTGTTGCCGTCCTTATGTTAATTTTTTCAAGTGCGGTTTATCGCTTATGGATTGGCGAGGGTAAGGTCAATATAGCTTTTTCGCTTTCTCTTTGGGGTTTTATTTATTATAATCTATCCCTTATTGGCGGAAAGTATACAAGTTTTTTAAATGGAATTAGTGCATTGAGGATTCAATTTTTGTCTTGCTTTATAAGTCCTTTCTTATATGTTCTTGTTGCATTGCTTTTAATAAAACAATATCATTTAGGAGTGTATTCCCTATTCATCGCGTCTATTATTGCCAATTTTAATGGCTATATCCTTGGGCCGATTCAATATTACAAAATAGTTGTTCAAAATAAAGGAGGGATCTGGTTAAAATGAAAAGAATCAAAGTTGTCCATTTACAGAAACATTTGCCTGCTAGCGGCAATGCCGCTTACAGACTGCATTGCGAACTATTGAATGCAGGAATTGATTCCCGGATGCTGTCTCTGTCTTCCGATGTAACTGGGGATCAAAAGATTTGTAGTTTAGGGAAGATCAATCAGTTCATTTCATGGGTGGATAGTAAAATCTTGAGTTACCTGACTCGGAGTAGTATAAAAAGTTTCGGTTCGTTCTCGTACCCGGTTCTGGGAGCAGATATTTCTAATAGGAAAGAGATCGCAGATGCTGATGTAATTTATCTTCATTGGATTAATGGTGGATTCCTTAACTTGAGAAGTATAAAGAAATTAGCTAGGCTCAATAAGCCATTGGTTTTTTTTATGCATGATATGTGGACAATAACAGGAGGATGTCATCATAGTTTTCAGTGCGAGAAATATCAGACTATTTGCAGTGCATGTCAGATGTTCCCCAGAAACAAAAAAAATGATTTGTCCAATAAAGAGTTCAAAAGAAAGATGAAACTATATTCGGGGTTCAAAAACTTCAGTTTTATCTCGCCTAGTAATTGGTTATTTAATTGCTCAAAACTTTCAAAACTGACATCCGAAAAGCCACTCTATTATATTCCAAATATAATTGATGATAAGTTATTTAAACCTTTTGATAAAAAGGTGGCAAAAGGAATCCTAAACATTGATCCAAATGCCAGGGTAATAAGTTTTGGAGCAACTTCAGTAGATTGCCCATACAAAGGCTGGAAATATCTTATGAGTGCGTTGATGTTACTAAAGGACAGAATTGGAGCTGAAAACATACTGATTCTTATCTTTGGAAGTTCCTTTAATAAGAACATGGCTGATTCAATCCCTTTTAAAACAAGATTCATAGGAAGATTGAGGGATGATTTTTCTACAGTATTGGTTTACAATGCTTCTGATGTTTTTGTTGCCCCCTCTCTGGCAGAAAGTTTTGGCTATGTAATACTTGAATCATTAGCCTGTGGTACTCCTGTTGCAGGTTTTAATGTGGGAGGTATTCCTGATTTAATTAAACACAAGGGAAACGGCTACCTTGCCAGGTACAAAGATGCAGATGATCTGGCAACGGGCATTCAATATTGCCTTGAAAATAGAATATCAGGGAGCATGTTACCTGTTTTCAGACCTGAAATTGTTGTCGAAAAACATTTAGATTTGATTAATAAATTGTGTTCTGAAGAGTAATGAAAGGTTAAAGGGGAAAAATAGTCAGAAGAATCTGGAGCCACATTAAAGATTATTTTTATCTCAATAGAATTGATGATACCCAAATAATTCAGAACATTAATTATTGATGCGAATTAAAGGTTGAATGCTTATAAGTTATTAATATATAAAATACTGATTGTCAATAAAATGTACGTGACTTGTTTGTTTAAATCCCTGAGAATCAATATCTTAAGATATAATTATCTAGGTTATGTCTATAAGCATGATTCCCAAGGCAAAAGAGTTGAAGTTGATCTCTATTTATCTGTATATATGTGACTTATATGATTCCGAACTTAAATACCTCTGTCAGCGCTTCAGTAACAATAACGAGCCTGAGTTTACCGATCAGGAGGTTATAACCATTTATCTTTATGTTATGCAAGTTGAACAACGGTTAAAGATAAAACAAATACACAGTTTTGCCAACGATTATCTTCGGTCCTGGTTTCCACGTCTTCATTCATATGAAGCTTTTGTTGTCAGGATTAACCGGTTAAGTGAAGTATTCAAGCATATATCCAGTTTATTACTAAGCAATAATTGCCCGGACGACTGCCAGAGAGATACCAGCCTGGTTGATTCGCTCCCGATTATCACAAGCTCCGGCAAACATCCAAATGCTGTAGCAAAGGAGCTGACTGATAAGGGCTATTGTTCTACAAAAAGCATGTACTACCATGGATCCAAACTTCATGCATTGGCATTTTCAAGACCTGGTCATTTGCCTTATCCTGAAAGCCTCATAGTTACTCCCGCTTCTGAAAATGATCTAATTGTTCAAAGACAGTACTGGAGCATTTTTTATGACAGAACATTCTATGGTGATAAAATCTATAATGATGCAGATTTTTTCAAAACAATGGAAGAATCATATAACTCAAGAATGCTGATCCCTATGAAAGCTATTAAGGGTCAATGCCTAACAACTGTTCAAAGAGACAAAGCAGCTAATGACCTTTATTCAACCGCAGTATCAAAAATCCGTCAACCTATTGAGGCTTTATTCAATTGGCTTATAGACAAAACAGACATTCAAAGAGCGTCTAAGGTGCGTTCATCCAAGGGATTAATTGTTCACATCTTTGGAAGAATCGCAGCTGCTTATATATTTTTAATTTTCAACTCTTAATTCGCATTATTAATGGACTTTTAAAATGTATAACTTGTTTTTAAGCGTCTTCTAGTTAATAGATAATGAGTGACTTATTTATAACAGATATTATTTCATACGTAGTATAATTATGGGGAAAAAATCTCAGGAGTATATTCTAAATTATGAAAAGCAAGAGTTATGGATTGTGAATTTTTTCTGGCTTGGGTATATGATTTATATTGTTGCCTTTACAATTTCAACCACGGAGAAGGTTAGTTATGTTTTGTGCAATATTTTCCAGATTATTGGCTTGATTACGATCGTTACCACGTCTGCTTTTCTGGTGCAACTAAGAATTGAAAACAATTATTTGAGGATCATATTCAGAATATATTTTCTGTGGCTGATAGGGATATTATTACGGGGGTTCGCATTGAATTACGATTTTTTAAAGTTAATGCTTTTTAATCCATTTGAAAGTATTTTTATTTATTTAACCCCTTTGATTATTTTGTTCCGGAACCAACTCCTGCTACTTAAACGGGTCTTTTGGGCTATTGTTATATTAGGAATCGTCTTCATTTTGTTTGATATCATCTTCATTAAAGATTTAATTAATCCTTACTATAACTTGAGCAGCCAGTCTAGGGTAGAATATTTTTCGAAAACCCTGAGTATTCCTTGTGGTTTTATACTCCTAACGTACATATATCATTCTAATAAAAGGAATTACTTTGCGATTTTGATAATTTCACTTACATTATTTTTTGCTCTGATCAGGGCAAGAAGAGGCCTGGCATTGTTAGCTTTTTCTTCAATTATTTATAGTTATTTGATTTATTATTCGTATTCCAAGAATAAGCTTTACAAAGTTGCTTTCTTCTTTTTGATCCTCATATTTGTAACATTGGCTGCTGTTTACTTCAAGAACATAGTCAGCTATTTAGGCGACAATAGAATAACAGGCTGGTTCGTTGACAGGGTGGGGGAAAGTACCAGGAGTGGAGTAGAAGAATACTTTTATAATGATATGAAACCCCTTGACTGGATAATAGGAAAGGGTATCAATGGACAATACTTTTGCCCCGGAGTGATCGTAGGCGAAGGCACTATCTCAGTTTACAGACGCGGAATCGAAACGGACTTTTTAAATATTATTCTTAAAGGGGGAATTATTAGTCTGGGATTAAAGCTTTTAATAGCTATTCCTGCTATGTTCCTTGGGTTTTTAAAATCAAAGAACCTTCTGTCTAAAGCTTCAGCAATCTGGATAATGATTTATCTTGTTTTTTTATATCCTTCAACAGTTACTTCATTCACACTAAGTTATATTTTGCTTTGGATATCAATAGGCATATGCTATACAAAACAAGTCAGGGAAATGTCTGACGATGAGATAAAGGGAAAGATATTTGATGTTGAGGCTGTAAAGCTTAATAATGAAACAAAAGATCATTTTTAAACAACTTATATTTTTTTTATTTATTTAAGTTTCGCAATTGATTTTAGGCCGCTTGCTTCAGTTGGATTTTATCAAGATTTATAAAATGCTTAAAAGTTTCACTCCGGTTTATCAGGGTATCCATTACTCTTTCATCGTCGATCTGAAACGCTTCGGCTATGATCCTGACCAATTCCTGAAGAATTCCCCAGATGCGATCTGTGACCGAGAGCTGTACAACTCCATCGGTGGCTTGATGGAAAAGTCCTCCAATTGTTTCATAGGATTTAACGCGCTTGACCGTTCCAAGAATGTTGTACTGGAGCACCGTAATGGAGATACTGGTAATCTGGGTAGCAAAATCTCTGGTTTGGGATTTCCCCCGGCCAAGCTGGAACTGGTAACCCAACTGTCAGAGAGCAGATAATCAAAACCTACCACTTTTTGATGGACCGACTTCCCATTTCTATTGTTTCTTTTATACCATATCTTAACTTTTTCTTACTTGCGAAACTTCAATCAATAATATTAGCGAATGTGTATTTCAATACTGAGAATGAAGTTTAATAAAAAAGTCTGGAACTTTATTAAAGACTATTTTTATTATCATCGGATACCGGATACTCCTGTTGTACTTAACATAAATGATGGTTGCAGGGATAATCAGAAAAGAGCAATTATATGCTACTTGACTTACAGTTTTCTATATGATTGGGGTAACACTAATATAGGGCGTACACAGCCTTTTGAAATAATGATGATTGTAAAAACATTCTCAGAATATGGATATGCGGTGGATATTATAGGGTGTAATGATCTTAAAGCCTTAGAAATTGTGAAGAATAGGAAATACAGTTTGATTTTTGGTTTTGGTGAAGCTTTTTATCAGATGACAAATTCTCATCCTGATGCAAAATCTATTCTTTATATGACAGAGAATACTCCTGATTTTTCATATAAGCAGGAAAAGGACCGGATTGACTACTTTTATCAAAGACATGGGAAAAAAGTAGGTTTGAGACGAAGCGGGAAGTTTTACAAAAAACATCATCTTGACAAGTTGTATTCACATGTTATTACGATGGGTGAAACTGAGCTACTCCAAAAATCATACAGTAATCCAAAGTTTATTTTCCCCACAGGGTTGAGAAATAAAAGATATTCATTTACTGAAAAGAATCATTTGCAATCCAGATACAACTATCTCTGGTTAGGATCAACAGGTGCAATTCACAAAGGATTGGATATCTTGTTGGATGTCTTCTATAAAAGGAATGATATTATATTGCATATTTGTGGATTAGATAAGAAAGAAAAAAGGATTTTGAATATTCAGCAAAGAGAAAACATCATTGAGCATGGGCATGTTAATGTAAATTCAGATGCCTGGCTCGAATTGGTTCAGAGATGTACATTTATAATATTACCATCCTGTTCTGAAGGTTTCTCCACTTCAGTTACAACTGGAATGCTTCATGGGTTAATTCCCGTTGTTAATAAGGATACAGGATTTAATAGGGCAGGCGATCATATCATATTCCTGGAAGAATACAAGGTGGAGTATGTAGCTAAACGAATTAATGAATTATCTGGTTCAGATCCACAAGAATTGTCAAAACTCAGTAAGAAGATTTTTGATTTTGCACAAGAAAATTTTAGTATTGAAGCTTTTGAGAATAATTTTAACAAGATAATGACCGATATCATTTAATACTGAGATATTTCTGAGTTTCATGATGGATGGAAACGACAAGACATCCATATATTAAGTTCAAATGTGAATACGAGCCACGATTCTTGTTCTTTTTCTGGTTAGGATTTATTATCTACTCATCATCATTTGCAATATCGACAACTGGACAAGTTAACTATGTTGTATGTAATCTTCTGCAGATTATAGGTCTTTTTATGATTATCCCAACTTCAATTTTTCTTATCGATTTTAGAATTGATGATAGCTATTTGAAGACATTAATGTGGTTGTACCTAATTTGGACCATGAGTGTTATTATAAGAGGTTTTGTTTTTGAGTATGATATCATAAAACTGCTGCTTTTCAATGCCTTTGAGTCTTTATTCATTTATTTCGTTTCAATTGTTGTTTTCTTTCCAAAAAAATATTCAACTTGTTAAAAAAGTATTTCTGGTAATTCTCGTACTTGGCATTGTTTATGTATTATATTCGGCTATTTTGGACAAAAAAGTACAACCAGTTGGTTTATTGATAGAATAACCCAGGATACCAGAAGTGAAGTTGAAGAATATTTTTACCAGGACATGAAGCCAGTGGATTGGATAATTGGCAAAGGAATAAATGGTCAGTATTATTGTCCTGGTGTTGAGTTGGGGCAAGGCAGGGTTTCAATTTTCAGACGTGGAATTGAGACAGATTACTTGACCATCATTCTCAAGGGTGGTATAGTAAGTCTCGGATTGATGTTACTCATTATATTACCTGCAATTGTGAAAGGCTTTTTTAAGTCGAAAAATTTGTTGGCAAAAGCCTCAGCGACCTGGATCTTTCTATACTTAGTCTCTTTATATCCGGCCCCTGTTACAACCTTCACACTAAATTATCTTATAGTTTGGATTTCAATAGGCCTGTGTTACTCTCAAAAATTCAGAAATTTAACTGATGATGATTTGATTGGTTATTTTTCAAACAATGAAAGGGATGCCAGATTATCATGATTCTACTTTCGTTTTTACCAGGTTATTCCCTTTTTCTTAGCTAATTCTATTCCTTAAGATGACATTTCAGAGAGTACTGATCTTCGGGCAGCCTTTCAACGATTTTTCGGGAGGTGGCATTACCCTGACAAATCTTTTCAAGGGTTGGCCTTCTGATAAAATCGCAGTTGCATTTCTCGGCCATGGCCTGTTCAATGTTACAACAGATATATGCAAAACATACTATCAGCTCGGACGGGAGGAACACAAATGGATCTTTCCTTTCAACCTTATCCAGAGGAACTTTGAATCAGGATTAAAAGATTTTGAAAAATCCACCGGATTTGCCGTCAACCATATTCAAAAGGGACTGAGGTACCGGCTGGTTAACGATCTCTTTTATCCCTTCCTGAGGTGGATTGGTGTTTTTCATTTTGCATCCCGGTTATCACCTTCGGAAAAATTCAGAGAGTGGCTGAAAGAATACAAACCAGAAGTCCTGTACCTACAGGTATCTACCCGGGAGGAAATACATTTCGCAAATGAGCTGATAAATTATCAGAACTGGCCGTCTGTTATTCATATTATGGATGACTGGCCATCAACAATAAGCAATAAGGGGCCATTCAGAAAATTCTGGGCAGGAAAAATTGACACCGAATTAAAGGCACTCCTGGAAAAAGTCGATCTGCATCTTAGTATCAGTGATGCTATGTCTGCTGAATATCAAAAAAGATATGGAAAAACTTTTCTCCCTTTTCACAACCCGATAGATACCGACGCCTGGCTGATTCACACAAAAAAAGATTTTTCATATATAAACGACACTGTAAGGGTTCTATATTCGGGACGCCTGGGAATAGGAATAACTGAATCAGTAATTGAAGTTGCCTCTGTGCTGGAATCCTTAAATGATGATGGCTATAAAGTAAAACTTCATATTCAGACCCCTACAAAGGAACCAAAGATACTTTCCCGGCTGAAAAAATTCAAATCGGTCATAATTAATCCCTTTGCAGATTTGAAAGACATTCCTGAGATATTTTCAAATGCTGACATTCTTGTTCTTGCGAATGACTTCAGTACAGAGGGGCTTGATTATTTGAAATTCTCCATGCCAACCAAGGCCTCTGAATACATGATTTCCGGTACTCCAATCCTGGTTTACTCGCCGGAGGAAACGGCGGTCTCACGATTCTTTACACAAAATGAATGCGGCCTTGTTGTTCCCAGACATGATCGTGAAGAGTTGTTGAAAGCATTCAAATTTATTATCGGCAATAAGGAATATCAGGAAAAAATAAGCCGGAATGCTGTACGATACGCGATGGATAAATTTGATGCCAAAAAGGTAAGAGGTGAGTTCCAGAATCTTATTAATCAATTATCCAAAAATAACAAAAATGTTTTCTGATAAAGTACTTCTGATAACCGGAGGAACAGGTTCCTTTGGAAATGCAGTCCTGAAAAGATTTCTGGATACAGAAATAAAGGAAATAAGGATATTCAGCAGGGATGAAAAAAAACAGGATGACATGCGTCAGTTTTACAGGAATCCTAAAATCAAGTACTACATAGGCGATGTGAGGAATTATGAAAGCATTAACAGCTCAATGAGGGGCGTGGATTATGTCTTTCATGCTGCTGCACTGAAACAGGTTCCCTCTTGTGAGTTTTTTCCTATCGAAGCTGTAAGAACAAATGTTCTGGGTTGTGAGAATGTCCTGAATGCTGCATTGGAAAACAATGTTAAAAGGGCGATTGTACTGAGCACAGACAAGGCTGTCTATCCGATTAATGCAATGGGAATGTCAAAAGCCCTGAGCGAAAAGGTGATGATGGCAATATCCCGAAATCTGAATTCCTCAGAGATGGTATTCTGCGGTACGCGTTACGGTAATGTAATGGCTTCACGGGGATCTGTTATACCATTGTTTATTGATCAGATTAAAAGGGGTGGCCCATTGACAATAACTGATCCGAATATGACACGCTACATGATGTCGCTTGACGGAGCAGTAGACCTTGTTTTGTTTGCATACAGGAACGGAAGACCGGGAGACATATTTGTTCAGAAAGCTCCGGCTGCTACAATTGATGTGCTTGCAAAAGCATTACTGGAATTATATAATTCAAAATGTGATATCCGGATTATTGGAACGCGTCATGGTGAAAAACTCTATGAGACGCTCGTTAACAGAGAAGAAATGGCGAAAGCAGAAGATCTTGGAAATTACTATCGAATACCAGCCGATACAAGAGACCTGAACTACAACAGGTATTTTAATGAGGGAAGATCGGAAATCTCACAGATTGAAGAATATAACTCACACAATACACACAGGATGAGTATAGAGGAAACTAAAAAAATGCTATTGGAATTGGACATCATCAAAGAAGATATAGGGATTTGAGCTAATGAGGCTTGTAAGGTAATGAACAAACAAATAAACATGGATTATCCAAGAGTATTGATTTTTGGTCAGCCATTCAATAAAAGACATGGAGGGGGAATCACCCTTACTAATTTATTTAAAGGCTGGGACAAGAGTAAAATTGCTGTTGCCGATTCAGGCCATATGATGTATGAAATCACAAGAGATGTCTGCGATACTTACTACCAGCTTGGTAAAGATGAATACAAATGGATGTTTCCGTTTAATCTGATACAGAAAAAATACAAATCAGGACTTAAAACATTTGATGAAAAGAATGAGAAACAGGGCAATGAAACCAAAAATGGGATAAGATATAAGATTGTAAACAGGATCTTTTATCCTTTAATGCAGTGGTTGGGGTTGTTTTATAGTGTAATAAGGATAAAGATGTCCGCGCAATTCAGGAATTGGCTGACTGAATTCAATCCGGAGGTATTATATGTTCAGGTTACAACACGCGAGTCAATTCTTTTTGTTGCCGAGCTGATTGACACTTTGAAAATTCCGGCTGCAATTCATTTTATGGATGATTGGCCTTCTACAATTGTTAAAGGAGGATTATTCAAAAATTACTGGAAGAAAAAAATTGATTCCGACTTGAAGAAACTGCTTGATAAAGTTGATCTTCATTTGAGCATAAGCGATGCAATGGCGGTGGAGTACAAAAAGAGATATGGAAAAGAGTTCAGGGCATTCCATAACCCGATTGACACAGCTTTCTGGCTTCCTCATACAAAAAACGACTTTTCAATTAATAAAAACAATATTAAAATTCTGTGTTCAGGAAGGATCGGGCAGAACGGAATTTCCGAATCATTGATCGAGGTTGCCTCAGCTATAGATAAAATGAATGCCGACGGATTGGGAATAAGACTTCATATCCAGACATCAACCAGGGAAAAATCCATCATTAATCGACTCAAAGAATTCAACTGTGTCATTTTCAACCCGTTCGTCAATTACACGCAGCTTCCGGAGATTTTCTCCTCAGCTGACATTTTGCTGCTTGCAAATGACTTTGATTCAAAGAGTATAGATTATCTGCGGTATTCAATGCCGACAAAGGCATCAGAATACATGATTTCAGGCACTCCCGTGCTTGTCTATACATCAGATCTCGCGGCTGTTTCAGTTTTTTTCAGTGAATATGAATGTGGTTATTGCATTTCAAAAAATACTGAAGAAGAAATTATAAAGGGGATAAAATTCCTTATTGATAATGAAGAATATCGAAGGAAAATCAGCAAGAATGCCGTAAATACCGCTCTGCAAAAATTCGATGCCTTGAAGGTGCGTGGTGAGTTTCAGAATTTGTTGTCCGCTTTAGCTGTAAACCAAAAAAATTGAACATAACTTTAATGTAAGAATATATTGAGAAGGAAAAATGATAAGCCGGTTTTACGGGAAAATGGATAATAATGCCAGAAACTAATCCCGAATCAGAAATTTACTGGAAACAAACGGTAGAAGGAAAGGCTCTGGTAAAAGTATTATGGACAGGCGGTTTTGATTCAACATACCGGATGGTTGAATTGTCACGGCATGATGTTATTGTTCAGCCGTATTACTTATCAGACAAAATCAGGCGTTCTAAAAATTTAGAGTTGCGCGCCATGAGCGAAATATCTGAAGATATCGAAAACGATCCAGGAACCAGATGCAGGATTCTTCCCCTGATTATTAATAAGGCATCGGAATTCAAACCTGACAGGAAAATAGTTGAAGCATGGAAAAGGCTTCGAAATTCTTCAAATATCGGAACTCAATATGTTTGGCTCGCTCAGTTCGCCAAATCAAATCCCGGTATGGAAATCTGTATTGAAAGGGGTTCCTCCTGCTCAGGAACCTCATATTGTATCAGGCAGAATGGGAAACTAAGGGAAATCAACGACAGTGGACTGATTTACAGGGTCCTGGATCAGGATAATTCAAATACGGATATTTTAGCGCTTTTCGGTTCAATGCATTTCCCCATAATTCATCTTTCCAAAATGGAAATGCTTGAAAATTACAGAAATATGGGTTTTTCCAAAGTGATGGAGAAAACATGGTTTTGTCATACACCTATAAACGGGGAAACATGTGGAGTTTGTAATCCCTGTAAGCAAGCAATTGAAAAAGGACTTGGTTTCAAGGTCTCGGCTGCCGGCCTTAAAAGAAATGAACTGGAATTGAAATATCAGCGCTTCTTATGGTTCAAAATCTGGAAGAAATTTAGATACAGAATCTATGGCTATTGAAATGTCTTTAAAACAAGTCCGTTTTATATGCAGGATTAATTTTATCGAAACGTTATGAAATCGTTGCTGATACTTACCGACGAACAATCAGAATTTCTGGTTTCCAAAGCTGATTCCCGCGGCTATACTTCCATGGATATCAATAAAATAGCTGATTATTTCAGGGAGCGGGATTATTCAGTCAAAATATTAAAATTCAGTGAACTGGATCTCAGGGAGGATTACCGGGGTGTGTATGTCGTTTACCAGTCGTCTGAAACTCCCGGAGGATTTTATAAAAGATACATTGAAAGTATTGTGTATTACCTCGAGAAAAAGGGTGCGACAGCATTGCCAAACACCGAATATCTCAAAGCTCATCATGACAAGGTGTTTATGGAGCTTATGAGATCACGTTTTTCAGATGATGCTCTCAAAACTCTGGAAAGCAAGCCCTATGGTTCATGGGTGGATGCATTGGGATATAACCTTGGCTTTCCGGTTGTAGTTAAATCTGCATCAAGTTCAGCGTCTGCAGGCGTTTTTCTGGCCCGTAATAAATCCGAATTTGACAAGGCGATCCGAAAGGCAGGCAGGGTTATTATTTCGGACAATCTCGGTGATTATTTGAAAGGGTGGCTTAAAACTCAGGTAAAACGACTGATCAAGGTCTTTGATCCCGCGAAAGAGAAATATTACTGGAAATATAATACCACTCCTTTGAGTTTGCCCTTGATAGTCCAGCCGTTTGTTGAAGGTCTGGAAGGAGATTTTAAAGTTTTGTATTTCGGGGGCAAGTATTTCAGTATGTACAGGAGAAACCGGGAAAATGATTTCAGGGCAAGCGGAAGCGGAATGTTTCTTCAGGTTCCTGAAGAGAGATTTGAGGGTTTGCTTGGTTATGCACGGAAAATAACACTGGAAATAAATTTCCCGATGATTGGCATGGATATCGGATTTGACGGTAAAAATTATCATCTTATTGAATTCCAGATGATAGACATGGGACCTTCCGCTCTTCAGCATTCTCAATTCTGGCATGAATACAAAGACGGCCGCTTTGTAAGATATGACGGGAAATCCGATCTGGAGCTTGAATTCAGCAGATCCATCCATGAATTTATATTACAATTAGCAATTAACAATTAACAATTAGCAATTAACAATTATTACTGAAAAACTGAGGCTTTTTATGATCTTTGAATTATTTGAAGCCTGATTTCAATAGCCTGACTATCATGCTTAAAATAAACATATGGACCTGATAATAGGAGGAGATCTGGCTCCGACAAAATCAAACTATTCCGTTTTTGAGCAGGGGGACATCGAATCCATAATAGGTGAAAAAATTCTGAACTGTATAAAAAATGCCGATTTCAGGATTTTTAACCTTGAAGTCCCGCTAACAGATGAGTTAAAACCTGTCCGGAAGGATGGACCCAATTTATTTGCTCCGGTAGCTACCCTTAAAGGTATAAAACAACTGAATCCCGATGTTCTTACCCTGGCAAACAATCACATTCTCGATCAGGACGAGCAGGGCCTCCGCGGTACAATCACTGAACTTGATAAATACGGGATTAAACATGTGGGAGCAGATGCAAATCTTGAAAAGGCCTCAAATCCCCTTGTATTGGAAAAGGATGGAATAAAAGTCGGAGTATATGCATGTGCTGAGTATGAATTTTCAATTGCAGGTGAAAAAAGTGCAGGAGCCAATCCCTTTGATCCGCTCGAGAGTCCGGACCATATTTCAGCCCTGAGGGAGAAGTCTGATTTTGTTATAGTTTTGCATCATGGCG
>MTKZ01114012.1_pt1 | contig 17870 bp, 12 predicted proteins | sample 1042781 | NCBI WGS metagenome assembly MTKZ01 (sample SAMN06212207, study PRJNA360539) | anaerobic digester metagenome | biome: Wastewater treatment plant; material: sludge; isolation source: anaerobic digester fed with sludge from wastewater treatment plant | place: Denmark: WWTP Viborg ... | reverse complement strand
GACGTCCAGAAGATGCGTGCTATCTATCTCAATGTTCACGGCATCACATCACCCCTGCCCGTCCCCTATAAGGACGAGTGGGTGATGCGGCTGAATGCTCCCAATACGTACAGTTCATTTGTGTTGAGCGGGGTCAAAGGGGACAGGGCTCAACCAACGATACGTCCGGTCCGTAAGAAGGAGCAATGCTGGTTCAAGCCCGTGAAGACGAGGAACAGGCAGCTCAAGCTTTTCAATGAATTTACCAGGCGGTGGGTGTTCAATTCTCAGGTTTATGATTCGGAGCGCTATATTCAGGACCATGGCGAGTTTCAATTATCCTAGGAGGTTTTCTTGTTGAATATTAGTGTTTTCGTTCATCCTAAAGGGGTCGTTGGTTGGGTTGACCGGTCTCCCGTTTGCTCCGGGTGGCTCTCCAAGCGTTGATTGTGCACCGTCGCCGGGATTCTAGCCTTTGGCCCGGCTGGTTTTTTTATATATTCGGCTTTATGAGATCTGCACAGGCTGGTGTATCTCTGTTGGCTTATATTGGCAGATAGAGCTCTGAACGAGTACACGGTTTTACTCAGCTCGTTGGCTCTAAAGTGTTATATATCGAATGAAACCGTTACCGTTGTTCCATTTTCATGTTTTGTATTTACCGATCCATTCAATTGTTTTATTAATTGATTAACAATTGCAAGGCCGCCGAATTCATTTATCCTGTCGTCTGATGTATTAATTTTTCCGGAACCATTATCGCTTATTATAATGATAATGACTCCGCCGTTTTGACGTAGATCCACTCGAATTTCTTTTGTTTTTGATTGTATGTCTTCAAACGCATATTTTAAAGAATTTGTTACAAGCTCATTTATTACCAGGCCGCATGGTATTGCCTTTTCAATTGAAATTTCTATCGGTTCCCCCTGTATATACAATGTTATTCCAAGGGGATACGCATTATATATTTCACACAGATCATTGGTTATTCTTTTTATATACTCATGGAGGTTTATTTTTGAGAAATTATCCGTGGCGTACATGATTTCATGAACATGAGCAATAGCGCCAATTCTCTTTTTGAGTATTGTTATTTCTCCAATGAAATCGGGATTATTTGTCTTAAAGCATTGCAGGTTTATCATGCTCATTATTATTTGTAGATTATTTTTTACACGATGATGTATCTCCTTGATCAGTATCTCCTTTTCTAAAAGTGCTTCCCTTATTTGCCGGTTTGCCAACCTGTTGTCTTCACGAATATGGGCCTCTCGGATTTCCCTTCGAATTGCCTCCGGTAGACGTTTGATGTTATCTTTCATTACATAATCATTAACGCCCGATTTCATCAACGCCACAGCGGTTTCTTCCCCGATTGCTCCTGAAACAATTATAAATGGTGCATCTTTTCCCTGTTTTTGAATTATGGTAAGCGCTTCGGACACGCCGAACAAAGGAAGATGATAATCAGAAATAACAATATCATAATTAAAATTTTGTATTTGTTTCAGAAGGTCCTGTGCGGTTTCCACTCGCACCCATTCTGTAGATATTCCCGCTGCGTGAATTTCATTTATTATCATTTCAGCATCATTGGGATTATCTTCAATTATAATGATATTAATTGATTCGATATGGTTCATGATGGATTGCTCCAACAATTATTATAAATTTATATATTACCATTTTTTAATATCCATTATAGAATGTTCATCCCCCATAACGCAGCTTCCTTGCAATTAGTCACAATTCCATCCGCCCCGATCTTTTGCGGCACATCTGGTAATAATGAAAAAGCCGACCCGCCGGCTAAGATTTTCATATTATTCATCGATCCATCGGTTTTTATAATTCTAATCAATTCTATCATGTTTCGTATATTAGATATCATCGTCACCGATAAGGCAAGAATATCCGGTTTGAATGCGGCTAAATGCCTCATGGTGTCCCGTAAGGGTATAGTATCTCCTAAAAAATTCACGTCCCATCCTTCAAATTCAAGAGTATTTGCGACCATCCAGGCGCCGATAGTATGCAAATCACCGTATATAGACATTACCACGGCACGTTTTTTTAATTTTTCAGATTTTTTAAATGCAAAACCAGCATGTGACATTATGTGAAATATGATTGCTGTAGCGAGATGTTCCTGCGCAACGGTTATCTTTCCTGTTTCCCAAAGATAACCTATATTATAAAGCGCGGGTTGTACCACGTTTAGATAGAAATTAATAACATCTTCTTTGGTTTTGCACATATTTTCGGCTACTCGTAAGCACGAATAAGTGTCACCACTGATTAATAATATTCTGAATTCTTCATAAGTATTTTTCCATGTTTCCTCCACAGGTGCTGTGATGGGTATGGTAGCATTCGATAATGATATAATTGTCTCATGATGGATTATCATATTTCGGTATGCGTCGATAATGTTCTCCGCTGATTTATCCAATAGATATTTCTTTATTCCCCCGATCCATGCTTCCATCTCAATTAAAAAATATTCATATTTAAACCCTTGATTATGATAAGCACGGTAAATCCAGGGAAGTGTTTTCTCCAAGACATCGCATCGGTTTATCATAAACAGTGTCGCCATGAAATAACCATGATTTACGTGATTTATCTTCATCATCTCAATGCCGTCTTCACCGACAAGATCATTTATATCGACCCTCCTGATTAATTTATCATTTACATAATTGATAATCTCGTTTATTTTCTTGTCATATTCAATCGCTGCTGATTGTGGAATAATTTGAATTTTGTTGAATAGTGAACAGTTATTATCCATTATCAGTCCCGTTTATATTATATATTCATGATACCGATGTAATTTATTCCGATATTGTATAAACATTTATAAGATCCTTGAGCTGTTTGTTTTTTTCATAATTTTTCAGGGTAATTTTGAGGGTCTTTGTCACCTTCTGATTTTTACTGCCAAGTATGACCCCTGATGCGGTTAAAACGTCTTCCGCAAGATACATATCCTCGTCTAAACGATCGATTGAAATATCCCGTGTCTTAACAATTCTTCTTTTTTTAATACTTTGAATAAGATGGCTTGTTGTCGTTCCAAGTAATTCGTGGTCATAGCGGCCTTCCATATTTTTCATGTCTCTTAATGCGTTTTCTGGTTCATTACCGGCGTTAACCATTTTGTCGTAATCAAGTATTATTTTCAATAATCGCGACCCAATCGGTATTTTATCGCCGGCGATTTCATCAGACGGATAACCCGATCCATCAAAATATTTTTCTTGATACCTGATGATATCGGCAACCTTTTCCAGGCGTGGAATATTCTTTATCATATCCGCCGCGACTATCGGATGATTGTTAAACATTATTGATTCGCTATCGGTTAGCATTCTGCCGCCAAAAGCCTTTTTAAGAATATCGTCCGGTATTGTAACGCAACCGATTTGCGACAGCATAGCTCCTATTTCGATCTGCCAGTGTGTATCTTTTTGAATATCTGCAATTGTTTTTTTTATAAGAGACCGTATGCGTTGGGTTCTATGAAACGCTATCGGTTTCGCGAGGGCCAATAAATCAGTTAATACCCGAATGCTGCCGCCGAGCGTTTTGCCCAGGAGTTCACGTTCAGCGGTTATGAGTTCATATTGGCGGAGGGCGTCTTGTATGGTTTGTGTTAGATCTTCAGGTGAACATGGCTTGGTGAGAAACCGGAATACTTTGCCTTTGTTTATCAGATTCACCACTGCCTGCATGTCTGCCTGCCCGGTAAGCATGATTTGCACCGTATCCGGGGAGTTCTCACGGACTAACGAAAGTAGATCCACCCCGTTCATTACCGGCATCTGGTAATCAGTTACAATGACCGGATAGGCATATTCCTTTATTGCATCCAGTGCTGCGACTCCTGATTCGACCGTTTTTAAGTCATATAAATCCCTGAGATTGCGCTCATAGGCTACTAATATGTTTCTTTCATCATCTACCATGAGAACTTTTGGTTTCATGAACGCCTCCGGATGCATATTATTAATCATTATTTCCGACAAGATTTTCCACTGCCTGAATTATTTCCATAGTATCGCACGGCTTCGCAATGTATTTATCCGCCACGGTCACTGCATGATTGTAAACCTCCGCCTCAGACTGTCCGGTAAGCAGTATCCGCTTGATGCCTGGATATACTGTGCGAACGTATTCAAGGAACGTTATGCCATCCTCGTCAGGCATGCGATAATCGGCCACAACGGCGTCAAATGACGCTTTCTTTAACATCTCCTTGGCTTCCTGGGCGCCTGAAGTAAGAGAAAAATCAACGTCTCTTTTCTCTAATTTAATGATTCTCCCGATTCCTTGGAGAAGAGCCTTATCGTCATCGACAAATAAAATTGATATTCCCATATATCCACACCTCTATGATTATCTTAGGATAATTCAATAGGAAGCTTAATAATAAATGTGGTGCCTCTCCCTGGATCACTCTCAAAGTAAATCAAACCGCCATGTTTTTCAACGATTATGGAATGGGCTATGGCAAGTCCCTGTCCTGTCCCCTTCCCGACCTCTTTCGTTGTAAAAAATGGATCGAATATTCGCTGCTGAATATCCTTCGGTATCCCGGTACCGTTGTCTAAAATACGAATTACGGCCATATCGTCTTCAGTGGCAGTGTGTATATGAATCAAGCCACGATCGATTATTCCTTTTTCTTTTGCTTCCTTTATGGCATCCACGGCATTCACAATGAGGTTCAAAACCACCTGATTAAACTCGGCTTCATAGCATGGCACCTGCGGAAGAGATGGATCGAGGCTTATCTCCAGATCACAGTCGTATTTCCATTCATTTCTCGATATTGTCGCGGTGTTTTCTATTGATTTATTGATATTCGAAGGGCTTTTTACGCCGGTACCCGGATGGGCGAATGCTTTCATGGATTGAACGATTTTTGAAACCCGCATGACTCCCTCAAGGGACTGTTCCACCGCTTTCGGTAGTTCATCCATAATATAATCGATATCTATTTCCTTTTTATACTCGCGGATTGATTCTATTGCGCTATGGGTGTCTGTATTGTTTGATATTTGAACGATTAAATCATCGCATTTCTTATTAAGTTCCAGAATACCCTTTAAAGATTTGAACAAGAATTTTAAATTGTCGCCTACATATTGAAGAGGGGAATTGATTTCGTGAGCAACGCCGGCCGCTAATTGACCAATAGCCTCAAGCTTGCGGGCTTGCAGCAGCTGCTGTTCCATATTACGTTGATTGGTAAGGTCTCTGCCGAGAATCATATATCCGGCCCTGAGGTTACCTTCCCTATAAAGAGGATTGATGCTGACTCCTAAAATGCCGGTTTTACCATCGCTTCTTGAAAATTTTATGTCGTCCAATCTCACTGAGCTGTTTTGCAGAATGCTGTCCGCGATTCCCTGGTATATGGTATTCCAATCCCAATCGATGCTGCATTCGTAAAATTTTTTCCCAATCGCGCTCAATGATGAAATTCCAAGTATCTTCTCCGCATATGTATTCCAATGTGTTATGGTATCCTTCTTTGACACTCCTATGATGATGCTGGTGATTGAACCCAAAATGAGGTCCATTTCTTCATTTAAACTTCTAAGCTCTATTTCCGCTTCAACACGTTTTGTTATATCCAGCATTACTTCTACTATTCCTGCGATTTTACCATTCGGTCCCTGAAATGTTGATTTATTGAACATATAATGGCGAAAGACGCCATCTGTGCATTTTATAAGTGCTTCATATATCTGCACACCCGGATTTTTAATGAGTTTTCTGTCCACTTCGTCGCTTTTTGCCGCAAGATCGTCGGGAATGGCGTCCGGTATATCATGAATTGTCCGCCCTATAATATCCTCTCTTGGCATTCCCGCTATCATTGCGCAAAATGCTTTATTGCAACCGAGATATACGCCTCGCGTGTCTTTATAGAAAACGGGATTGTTAACGGTGTCCAGAAGCGACTCAAGCAGTTTCCAGCTCGCCGTCAATTCTTCCTCGGCTTTCTTACGCTCTGTAATATCTTCCAATATTCCCTCAATCCAATCGATTTTTCCATCATTATTGATGTGAGGCGACGCAGTAACGGCGCACCATATGGTTCCTCCTTGTATTGTTGTAAATTTTATTTCTCGTCCCTTCACGTATCCATTTTTTATAATTTCATCAATAAGAGACATACGATCTGAAGGATTGACATAGAAGTTCTCCAGGGGGATTTTCATTAGTTCTTCTACGGATTTTGATCCGAGCATCTTAGCGAGGGCCAGATTTGCCTGCATGATCCGCCCCGGTCGTGTCACGGTATTTCTGAAAATCCCTACCGGCAGGTTCTCCACAAGCGAACGATACCGCTCCTCGTTCTCTTTTAATGCGTTATAGAGCACACGCCGTTCCCGCATAAGATTTTTTTCTTTTATCGCGCGATCAATTGCCGGCACAAGGCGCTTCATATTGTTTTTAAGAATGAAATCAGTCGCTCCTTTATGCAAAGTTTCTACCGCCTTGTCCTCACCCACCTCTCCGGTGATAAATATGAAGGGTATTTCAGGATATTTTTCTCTCGCTAGTGCAAGAGCGAATGAACCGTCAAATAAAGGCAGGTGATAATCGGCAAGAATAATGTCGGGATTGAATTCAGATAGGGCCTTATTGTAATCTTGGCCCGTGTCCACGGTAAGTATTTTAAAGACCAATCCCTCGTTTAGCAAATGTTCGTTAATCAATTCGGCGTCTGTTGGTGAATCCTCCAGGAGTAATATTTTAATTTGCCGTGATTTTCTTTTTATAACTTCCATAATCAACCAAGCTTAATCGGGTATTTCATTAATTACGCACCAAAATTCACCGATGCAATTTAACACACTCGTAAGTTCGTTGAAGTCAAGGGGTTTCACAACATAAGCATTTGCGCCGTTATTATAACAGTCGATAATATCCCTTTGCTCGCGCGATGAGGTTAACATGACGACGGGAATACATTTCAATGCCGCATTGTCTTTGATTCGCGAAAGTACTTCAATGCCGTTCATTCGGGGTAGCTTGACATCAAGCAGCACCAACGAAAATACATCTCCGGTATTTTGTTTTGTGTTTAATAAATCGATTGCCTCAATTCCATCTTTGGCGCGATCAATCTTCAACAATCCGTCTAAACTTTTTAGGGCCAATGTAATGAGTTCTGCGTCACTATCATTGTCTTCAACGAGTAAGAGTTCTTTAACCTGATTCATGTAAATCCTCTGTTCGCTATGATTTCTTAAATAAATGTTATTGATGGAAGGCTGAAGTAAAAACAAGCCCCCTCTCCCGGTTTTCCTTCGGCCCAAACCTTGCCGCCATGTCTATTAATTATCCGTTTTACAGTGGCTAGACCGATTAATGTACCCTCGAATTCACTCTCGCTGTGAAGCCGCTGAAATACTCCAAATAGCTTATCGGCAAAACGCATATCAAAACCGGCGCCGTTGTCCTTAACAAAAAAAACCTCTTCCTTATTAATGGAATTATGACCAATCTTAATTTCGGGGGTATCTCTCTTAGCGCTGAACTTAATGGCGTTGGATAATAGGTTGTTCAAGACAACACGGAGCATTGCTTGGTCGCCTTGGACTATAGGAAGAGACTCCTGTTTGACTATAATGTATTTTTGTGAAAGCTCCATTGTAAAATCCTTGAGGACCTCGTTTATAATTATGTTCATATCGATCTTTCTTATGCTAAACTCTGATTTTCCCATTCGTGAAAAACTCAGCAAATCATCGATTAGTGTTCCCATACGTTTTGCTGATTTGCTTATTACATCCATATAATGTCGTGCTTTTTCACTAAGCGCGTTGTCGGCCTCGCGATATAACATCTCAACGAAACCATTTATATGCCGCAAAGGCGCTCTGAGATCGTGAGAAACAGTATAAGAGAAGGACTCCAGTTCTTGATTAGCCCGTTCAAGAGCTGCTGTTCTCTGCTCAACGATATCTTCAAGTTCGGAATAGAAATTAATATTTTCTATGGCGATTGTCGTTGCGTCGGCCAGGGTTGTTAGAATATCCATTTCTTTGGGGGATGGTATATGTTTTTTGGCCCAGTATGTCCCTATTGCTCCAAAAATTTCAATTCTTCCAATAGGCACCATGACAAGGCTTTTAATAAAGGTTGTACTGTATAGTTCGTTTGGAGTTCGATTGTCATTGTTAATATCTTCAATTATAGCTGGTTTGCCGTTGGTCATCACCCATCCGCTGATGCACTCTCCAATCGGGAATTTCTGACCTTTCCAGAGAGGATGTATGGCATCTTCATCAATATAGTGGCACATATCGCCATCTCTTAGCACAAAAGATGCTCCATCGGCGTTCATCAACCGACGAGCGGAGGTGCGTACCGTTGCGAATACTGTCTCCCTATTACGTGCCGCGGCAAGGTCTCTTATAACATTAATAAGATTGCCCAGTATTGCGTTTATATATTTTATTTCATCTTCCGATCTTTTTCTATCAGAAATGTCCTCAACTATTCCGGATAAAAGCATCGGGCTGTTGTTTTCATCCAAAATGAGTTCGCCTGCTTCAGCGTATACCGTGCGAACATCCCCATTGTTATGAATTATACGGTATTCAACAGGTATTGGTTTTTTATAAAGAATGACAGAACGATTTGCATTCTCAACCGCTTCCCAGTCGTCTGGATTAATCGCTTTTTTTATAATATCTGTTAAATTGCCATCAAATGAATTTTTGTCGACGCCGAATATGTTAAACATTTCATCGGACCATTCTACTCTGTTTTCCTGAATATACCAGGCCCAGCTTCCCACATGGGCTACTTTTTGAGCTATACGCAGGGCTTCTTCAGAACGAATTATTTTTTCGTTTGCAATCTTTATTTCGGTGATATCACGTATATACCCGCCAACGCCGATAGTCATTCCCCGAAGATGCACGGGAAATTTTCTTGTTTCATATATTCTTCCCCCTACAACCTCTTCATTTATTACAACAGTATTCTTGGCCAAGGCCTGTTCATCGCTTTTCATGCAGTTTTCTGCCGCGTTGTAGGGCATCATTTCAAAATCATTTTTACCTATTATTTCTTCAGGTTTTTTTCCAAAGAACGCTGCGTTTCTATCATTTATCATTACATATCGAAATTGATTGTCTTTTAAGAATGCCATATCTTGGGTCGCATTTATAAATGTCCTATAGCGCTCCTCGCTTTCATTTAAAGCTGTTTCCATATGCTTGCGTTCAGTAATGTCACGTACGATAGCCCACATGCCAACTGGATTGCCCTTTTTATCGGTGAGTAATGAAGTACGTAACTCCACTGGAAATATCGTACCGTCTTTTTTCCGGTATTCTTTTTCATAAACTGCTGAATATCCNNGTTAATTAATATCTGCTTTTGAACGATATCAGATTCGTAGGTATGCCATTTATCCGGAGTCAGGTCCTGATATGTAAGTTGACTTAACTCCGCTTCCGAATACCCGAGCATTTCTCTGTAAGTTGAATTAAACGATACAACATGGCCTGACATGTCCACTTGAACAAATGCGTCTATCATGCTTTCATGAAGGTTTCTGAATCGTTCCTCGCTTTCCCTGAGAGCCTCTTCAGCCTGCCGCCTGTCGGTTATGTCATGAATAATAGAATGAAGTAAATCCTTTCCTTTAACTTCGATTTTACTGCTAAACACTTCCACATCTCTTATGGAGTCGTCTGCCCTTCGGTGACGAAATTCGAATCGAATTCGTTGCTGATTTCGTACGGTTTCTATCGCGCTCTTAACTTCTTCTATGGGAAGGGTATTTATATCCTGTATTCTCATGCTCAGCAGTTTTTCATAAGACCATCCATAAAATGATACAGCCGCATCATTTGCGTCAATGATGTTTCCGGTTTCGGGATCTAATAAAAGTTTAATAGCTGAATGCTGTTTGAATAATTTTCTAAATAAAAGTTCGCTATCCCGTATAGACTGGTCCATTTTCCATTTTTCTATTGTATAACGGATTGATCTGGACAATTGAGTCGAATTGATTGTGCCTTTAACAAGAAAATCCTTAGCTCCATGTTCGATTGCGGAATAACCCAATATCTCATCGTTAATTCCAGTAAGTATTATTATTGGTGATATTTCGGTTGTGGCTGCAACAACCGCGTCTAATGACTCAATTCCATTGGAATCGGGTAGATTCAGATCAAGGATTATAAGGTCAAACATGTGATCATCTAAAATTATTAAAGCTGTAGCGAGTTTTTCTGTAACTGTAATTGAATACTTGATGAACTCATAATCTTTCAGCATCTCACATATAAGTCGTGAGTCGCCGGGATTATCTTCAACCAGAAGAATGTTCATATCCAATAATGCCATACTATTTTTCGCCATTAGGAAGCTTAACGATTGAAAGCCAGAATGATTCGATTGACTTAATTACTGTTATGAATTGATTCAAATCCAAAGGCTTTATTATATAACAATTTGCGTGCAGATTATAAGTTTTAATTATATCGGTTTCCGCGTTTGAGGTGGTCAAGATAACAACGGGTATGCGCTTTAAATCTGCATGTATCTTTATTTCGGCCAGAACCTCACGGCCGTCCTTTTTAGGAAGATTAAGGTCGAGAAGTATAAGATCGGGACGGATTGCATCGATAAATTTCCCCTTTTGAAGTAGATAATCCATGGCCTCTACGCCGTCCCGTACGACAAAAAGATTGTTTTTGATCTTTCCTTCCTTTAGTGTCTCCCTTACGAGACGAATATCACCTTCGCTGTCCTCAATTACTAAAATGTCTATCGGCTTGACGTTGTTCATATGATTTCTCCCGGAATCGTAAAATAAAAGGATGATCCTTCGCCAAATATCGATTCAACCCATATCTTGCCGCCATGTCGTTCCACTATGCGTTTGCATACGGCGAGCCCTATGCCGGTGCCTGAATACTCTTCACGAGAATGCAAGCGTTGAAATATCATGAAAATTTTATCATAGTACTGCTTCTCTATTCCTATGCCGTTGTCTTTAACCGAAAAAATATATTCACTCCCTCTATGTTCTGCTGTTATTGTGACCCTCGGGGGAACGCCTTTCATTCTGAATTTAATGGCATTCTGCAGCAAATTTTGAAAAATCCTGCCGATCTGAATATCATCTCCTGTAATGTCAGGTAAATTTCCGTATTCTATAACTGCTCCTGTTTCATTTATGAAGAGGTTCAAATCCTTGCATACATCATCAACAACATTCTTCACGCGTACAATTCCGAATGATTTTCCATGTGTTTTAACTCGTGAAAATTCCAGAAGTCCGCTGATGAGTGATTGAAGACGCACCGCGCCATCGACTGCGAAATTTATAAAATCATTGGCGTCATCGTCCAATTTGTCCTTATATCTCCTTTCAATCAGCTGTAAATAACTGGATATCATTCTGAGCGGTTCCTGCAAATCGTGGGATGCTATATACGCGAATTGCTGGAGATCCATATTTGAACGTTCCAGTTCCTTGTTTATTTTATTTATCTCCTCTTCGGCGCGCTTTCGTTCCGTGATATCAAGAACAAATGCGAGAATTTGCTCTTCAGGTCCGGGGATGAGTGCGTCGGCAATGAGGACCCATACTCTAGTTCCGTCTTTCCTTATATATTCCTTTTCATAGGGCGTACACACGCCGCGTTCGCGAAGCTCCTCAATCGCGTGATTGTCGGCAGTGAGATGTTCCGGAGGCGTGCGTACATTCCATCGCACAAGCCCGGCATCGAATTCTTCCCGGGTATACCCCATCAAATTCAGATAATAGTCATTGACCATCTGGAGACCTCCGTTTGGATCCGCAATGGCCACTCCGACGATATTTGACGATGACATGCGTTCCAGTTTCGCATATGTCGATTTTAACTCCTCTTCGGCTTTGTGACGTTTAAACTCCCTGTCTATAGTGATTAGGGCAAAACTGATATCTTCCGCCATTTCATCAAGCAGCTCGAGTTCCTCATCGTCGAAGAAATCCGGATCTCGGGCATATAGATTGAAAACACCCATTTCCTCATCGGAAATCGAAATTGGAAAAGCCGCAGAAGCCCTGAATCCGCGCTTGAGCGCTTCATCACGCCACGGCATCATGATCGGATCATGCTCAATATCATTAACAACAACGTGCCTGTTTTTAAGTAAAGCCGTAGAGGTCGGACCTTTACCTCTGTCGCTATCATCTAGCGCTATTTGCAATTTAACAATGTAGTCCCCGTTTTTACCGGCATGGGATACGGGTATTATTTTCATGGTATCCAGGTCAAGTACGCCAATCCAGGCAAAGAGAAATTCACCAATATCGACAGATATTCGACATGCTTCGTAAAATAAATCTGGGGTGTTGTGGACACGCACAATCGTTTTATTGATTTCGCTTAAAAGGGCATAGGTTCGGTTTATTTTTCGCAGTCGATTTTGCGCATTGATCCGTTCGGTTATGTCCGCAACTGTGCCCACAAGGCTGACTGCTTTACGAGTACGGCCTTCGCCGGTGAATTCTGCCAATCCATGGGCTTCGACCCAAATCTGGGATCCATCGGAACGGTTCACCCTGTATACCTCAGAATATGGTTTCGGATCATTTGGATTCATTGCCGCTTCAACCGACGCCCAAACGCGAGGAAGGTCATCGGGATGCAGCATATTCAAAATTACGGCGTTGTCGTTTTTATGTCCGGATACTTTGAAAATTTCCCGGTAGCGGTCATCCAAGGTAGCGATCTTTGTTTCCGGATCGTAATGCCACCATCCCATATTCGATGCATTCAATGCGACTTGCTTTTGTTGTGCAAGTCTCTCAAGTTCTAAATCGGCCATTCTCCGATCAGTGATATCTGTTGCAATGGCCAACATCTCTTCAATAATTCCATCACGAACAATCGGTTTGTTCGTCCACGCCATCCAAACCCGACGTCCGTCTTTGCATATATTTTCATTAATATTGTTTATGTATTTTTCAGGTTCATTGACAATATTCGATATTAAACTACTCAATTCTTTACCGGTAGAATCCATATCGGGGACAATCAAGCTGACATGCTTTCCCACTGCTTCATTAACGGAGTACCCAAAAAAAGATTGGGCGAACTCATTAAAGAATGTTATCGTGCCATCCGTTTTCCAGCGTAATATTACGCTATTAGCGTTCTGCACCAGCTCCCTATACATTGCTTCGCTGTTGCGGAGTTCGTCTTCGATTATTTTACGACTAGTAATGTCATTAATACTGGAGAGAATTAATACTTCATTATCGATTTGTATTATTTGTGCTGAAAACAAACCAATGATGATATCGCCATTTTTATTTCGGAATCGATATTCCTCGCTCGATACCATGTTCCCGTTTAAAAGCCGCGTTACGATCCTGTTTCGATCTTCCGGGGCGACCCATATATTTAATCCTATGGAAGAGTTCGTCATTGCCTCGTCCCGCGCATAGCCTGTGATTGATACAAAGGCGTCGTTGACATCGACAAATTCGCCATTGTCGGCCCTCGTTATGGTTATTGCATAGGGGGAGGTACGGAATGCGGTTGAAAATTTCTCCTCGCTTGCTTTCAATGCAATGGCTGATTCGTAACGTTCTCGGATGTACTGCTCATCGCGCCTGCGCCATATCAACCATATGCCTGTCCCTGCAGCGGCGATTATAGCGGTAATCAAAACTGACATTATCCAAAAACGCTCGCGCACCGGGGCGTATACTTCCTCCATGTCCATTCGGGCAACCATATGCCATGGCGAATCTGGTATCGTTCGCAGGGCTGCTATTACCGGGGTTCCCCGGTAGTCGATCCCCTCTACGATTCCCTCTTTCCCCTGCGCCGCCATTGCCGCGGGCAAGCTGTTTTTTGATAGCGGGAATCTCAGCTCCAGTGCTGAATTTTTATTGAATTTGAGTTCATTTAAAAATAATACATCGTTCCCTTCTCTTCGTACAATCAGGGTTTCGCCGGTTCTACTCGTCCCAGGCCAACGATTGATCATAGGGTATAGAAATGTATACGGATTTATCAACAGGACGACGAATCCATATATAGCTGTTTCATGCTTTTCATATACTATTGGAATTATGATGGATAGATGTATTCTTCTCTTTGGAGATTCTCTGTGAAAATCAAGAAATTCGATATTTTGCGATTTACGAGGCTCATCCAACTTATTTTTTATGAATTTGCAAAGGTGTTCATCATCTTGGGGAATTGATACAATCGGCTCGCCCGCTGAATCAAGGAGCATTACATGATCATATCGGTATGAGGTATTTATCTTCAAAAGCCAAGTCTTTATCCACCAAAATGTGACCGTATCTGTCGGATTTAACATATATTTATGAAAAAGAGTTGTAAATGCGTCATTTTTATACAATGTATTAGCGTCTCCCATCCGCTCATTACGCCATTGCGATATTTCCCTGACCTTTAAGTCGGCGATTGTGGAGAGATTACGTTCGATCTCAATACGATGATGCAAGCTATACTGGCGGTAATAAGCGAATGCTGCTGATAGAATACCTATTGTCATCATTACGAAGAGCAATATAATCGCTAACGGTGTTCTTGTTCCCTCTATGATGCGTGGTGCTTCCCTGAGAAACCGGTGTCGGTATAAACCCAAGGCGATAATAACCGCTCCAATTGAAAAAAATGGGATAATCATATTTATCCCCAAGCCGGGTAGCATGTTGAAATTAGGGATAAATGATCCAATGACCATTATTGATGTTCCGATACCCACAAACAATGCCTGTTGTCGATACTTGCGAAACATGCGTATGATTGAATTGAATATGATGATAATTCCAGCAATCATTAGGATATAGGAGTACAAGAGGTGTATCCGGTACCATGGGCCTATTACTCGTGTCATCGTTTCTGCAATATAGAAGGGGCCTTTTTCAATAAATACAACATCATCTTTAACCCACAGACCATGTATATTATTTGACCAAAGGAAAATTTGCGTTAATAACGGAATGATGAACAACAAAATAATATATTTTCTGTTTATTAATGAATCCATGCCAACATAGTATAAAGAAAATATAAACCAAAACACCGGGATAAGGGCGAAAGGTAAAATTCTCATATTAAACCAAAAGCCCGCCCACGATGTGCTAGGACTTAACATTGATAGACCCTCNNTCACGGGCTCCTTTAACGGTGCTTCTGTTGCGCCACGAATACCAGGATAACAATCCCATGATTGAGGCTGTAATGATGATAGAAGTAAAATAAAGAATGTGAAGCCAGTTCACTTGTTTCACCTTAATTGAAAATACTATAGGACCCGTTCAATGTACGATCATTCATTGCCGATAAATTGCTTATTATTAGATGACATAACCCTCCTCAAAGAGAGATAGGCATGCTTTTACGATTTCCGAATCATACAACGTGCCGGAATTATTTTTAATTTCTTCCAGAGCTGCTTCTATCCCCATTGATGGCCTGTAGGGTCGATGTGACACCATCGCCTCCACCACATCAGCCAGCGAAATTATCTTTGCCTCGATAATAATATCATTTCCGGTGAGGCCTCTCGGATAACCCGACCCGTCAAGTCGTTCATGATGCTGATAAACTGTTTCCGCTATAGGCCAGGGGTAATCAACGTCTTTTAATATTTGGTAACCCGCTTCCGCATGAGTCTGTATTATTTTAAATTCAAGGTCTGTCAATCTGCGTGGGCGGGTCAGTATTTCCGCCGGGATATATATTTTCCCGATATCATGGATAATGCTCGCCAGATAGATTCCGTTTGATTGATTTTCACTCAACTGCATTTTATTTGCTATGGCCGTCGATAGGTTGGAAACACGGACTTGGTGTCCGGCTGTATAGGGATCGCGAAATTCAAGGGCGATTGACATAGCGTGTATGCTATCAAAAAGTAGCTTACGTATATTTCTATAACTGTTTTTTAGTTCTTCCCTTGATTTTACCTGCTCGCTTATATCTTTAATAGTCAGCACATATCCTGTCGTTACTTCTTCCTCGTTAATGGGATTAAGGGTGCATTCGGCGGGAAATAAAATACCGGCATTTGTGCGAACAATTGCATCAAATGAACTGGACTGTAAGGTAAGACCGGCTTTCCGTGGATTTTTATGACTCAGCAAATCGGAAAATATTTCATTTTGGTCATTTATAATGATTTTATCAGGATGTTGTCCGATTATCTCTTTGATATCATAACCCAGCATTGCAAGCCCGGATTTATTTATAAAGATAAACTCCAGTTCCGTATCCAGACCCAGAATACCTTCTCCGGCCGAATCCAGTATAAGCGAGTTACGACGCCTCAAGCGTTCAATGGCCCTTTCAGCTCGAACACGCTGACGTCGTTCCTCGCTTTCAGCAAGGGCCCTCCTCATTGCTGAAGGAAGTTTCCCCAGATGATTTTTATTGACGCAATCAGTGGCGCCACGTTTCAGGGCCTCGATTGCCAGATCTTCACCAATAGCTCCGCTTACAAAGATAAATGGCACATCGTCATTGTAACGTTTAGCTTCTTCAAGAGCCGTAAATCCGTCATAGGTTGGTAGGCAGAAATCGGATAGTATAATGTCTGGTTTAAATTTTTCCAATGATTCTATGTATTGAAATTCAATAAAAGTATGTTTCAATACATAATCAGAATATTCATTTTTAATCACATTCTCAATCAGGTTGACATCCAATTCGTTATCTTCAAGTATGAGAATACGCGGCTTTGTTTCCGCTTGTGATTTTATACTTTCAGATGAGTTCACTAATTCCTCCCGTTGATTAATGATCCCTTTATTTCCCTCTCGCTATTTGTATTTCAATATACCTATTCTCCAATTCGATTGATTTCTCTATAAATATTATAAAGTCAGGATTAAGCCGTAGCGATTCATTTAAAATTATAATCCTTTCTATGGCTCCGCGCATCTGTGAGCCCAATTCAATTATCTCACTCAGCGTTTCATCGCTTAAAATAATTTTATCATTATACGATTTATGCCGTTCTTCGATAATCAGCTTTCTTTGAACTCCGTACTGTACCGTTCTTATTATAATATCATCATTAATGTTTTCCTTCGTAATGTAATTTATTGCTCCCATGCTTATGGCTTTAACCGCTATTTTTTCATTCCCGTAGCCTGTCATCACGACAACAGATGCATTTTTTAATTTATCTCTTTTTTTTATCTCTTCGAATAATATAAGACCATCCATATCAGGCAGCAAATAGTCTAATATTATACAGTCAGGTGAAATTTTTGATAATATTTCAAGGGCCTTAACCCCTGTTTCCGCTTCATAAATATTGTAATTGTAAGATTTATCATTATTCAGGTATGTCTTAATCAATTCACGATCATTGGGACTATCATCGATAATAATAATTGTTCCAATAATTTTTCTTTTTAAATTATTACTAAAATCAGGAAGGGGATATCGTGACTTTATTAAAAGCATTTCATAGGGTATTTGATAGAGTTGGCTGAGTTTATTCAGAATTCCCGGTGATGGATTTTTTACTTTACCGTTTTCTATTTGATTGAGATACGCGTTTGAAATACCGCTTAACTTTTCTGCTTGGCGTATTGTCATTGCACGTTGTTCCCGTGCGGTTTTTATGAATGGTCCGAGTTCACTTTGTGATAATTCAAAGTTCATTGCTAGTCACTCGTATATTCAATATTTTTACAATGGCAATATACATTAGTCTGCTTGATGTTTCAAGCAACAGGTTATAAAAAATAAAAATTATTTTCATTTACGATAAATAACTATGTTTATTTAATCAGAATATTTATTTTTATTAAAATAGCTTATATTCAATTACTTGTACTATAAAGCCCCATG
>MTKZ01008081.1_pt1 | contig 17871 bp, 20 predicted proteins | sample 1042781 | NCBI WGS metagenome assembly MTKZ01 (sample SAMN06212207, study PRJNA360539) | anaerobic digester metagenome | biome: Wastewater treatment plant; material: sludge; isolation source: anaerobic digester fed with sludge from wastewater treatment plant | place: Denmark: WWTP Viborg ... | reverse complement strand
TAAATGAAAATTATCCGTAACCTCTTTTATCTTAAGATATATTAAGACATCATAATTCTCAATCTTTTCGGTTTTGGATGCCTTCCATAATTCTGCATATCCATTCGACTTACTGTATGTGTCCTTACTTCCTATTTTTGCAACTTGTAGTTCTTTATAGATGAATTTGAGATACCCAAAAAAGTATGCTTTAAGCAAATCATCAAAGCCATGAATTGTATCAATGAAATCATTTAATTGATCCTCAAGGAACTTGGGATAGGGTCCANNTATAGGGTCCAAAATCATCTTCTAAAATATTAAGAAATGGTTTGAAATCCCCGTCAGCAAGTTTCAATTCACCTGAAACAATCCGATTCCGAAGCATTAATAACTCTTGTTTGGAAAGGAATTTTTCTTCTGCAACATTTCTTAAAGGTTTTTCTTCAAGCGGGGCACTTGAATATAAAATTGAACTGGCACCAATTCTATCCGGGAAGGTCGATGATACTAATAAGTCATAGCACATAGTTTGAGCTTCATGGTTGAGATAAAGGGCCAGATGATTACCGGGGTAATTTTTTGAAGATTTTAATTCTATTATATCTTTTCTATTACTATCTGGTCCGAAATCAACTAATAGGTCCAACCGTCCTTGTAATCCATATTTATTTGAAATAAATGTTGGTTCCAGAATTTGTTGATGCCCTTTATATACTTTGAGTGTATTTAACAACTGCTTTTCATGATCCTTGGCTTCAATATAAATGGCTCCTATTTTGGCTCGATTATACTCTCCTTCTTCGTTAGCAATACATAGCATACCAAAGGAATTCTCCCGCATTACAGACTCAAAAGAATCTTTGTAATTATAATCCTTTTCCGTAACGATATCATCTAACATTTTCCCTACAATATTGCCCACCATCATTCTGTCGGAAATTACTCCTTTCGTAAACCTGTTTAGTATAAATAATAAAGGATTGTCTTCATATCTTCCAAAACTGCTGGAATTGAATTGGCGGCATTCCGAAAGCTCTTTTGCATCGAGAAGATAGTCAGGTTCAAGAATTATTAATGATTGATCTGTTGCATAGTAATCATTTTCTTTATCAGCAACCTGCTTCACATTAGTCACATAAATATTTTGATAAGGCTCGACTAATTTCCCAAAAACTGACAGGTCGCTTCCGAATCCGTTATCCTTCTTATTATTCCAGAGTTTTAATCTGATAACTCCAAGTTCATCAGTATTGCATGTTAGAGTACAGAATTTGCCTGCAGCTTCATTTTGTGGAAAATACACACTTTCGACAATTGCATAAAAGTCATAGGATGGACGGATGTCTTTCTTTATTGCCGGGCTTTTAAGGATTTCGTCCAGAAATGGTTTATAAATATTCAGGATATTTTCTGGAATGGGCTCTTTAGAGAAATAACTTATTACCTCTGATAAGTGGTACAAACTACGAACTTCATCTTTTTTATTTGGAATAATTTCCGATTCATGAACAACTTTGTTAGCTAATTTCCGTAAAGAATCAGTTTTATATTCAATGTCTTTAGGCACATCGAATTCCCGAAAAATATAAATGCTTCTTGAACTTAAAGAAGATAAAAGGACTTTTGAGTCTGTAGTTAACGCTTTAAACAACTCATCAAGGATTGTCCTAAGTTTTGGGATTCGTTCCTTTGGTGTCAGTCTTTCGTTTGAAACTACTTCTACAATTCTATCAAAAAGCAACTTGCCAGTATGCGTATCAACATTCTTCATGAGTGGTTACTTATTTCTAATCTTTCAAGATAGTGAACATAATCCTTTATTGTTCAAGTTAGGATCCTTCAATCTTAATGGAATATTCTCTGATCTTATTTCTAAAAGTATTAATTGAACCATAACCCAATGCAATCCATGCCTGCCTCTGATTACCTTTCTTTAGCCTTATGACATGCTCAATATGGTTCTTTTCGGCATCCTTCCAATTCAAAGAAATCGTTTCAGATGGTTCTTTGAAACGTTGAGGAATATCATTTAAACTAACTTCGCTTTCGCAAAAAACGTATAAAGTTTCAACAAGATTCTCCAATTCGCGTACATTTCCCGGCCATGGGTAATTTCTCATAAATTGCCTCACTTCAGGTGAGAGTCTGAGTTTGGTCCCTTTCTTAAGATCCTGCTTTTTGGTTTCAAGGAAGTAATTTATCATTTCATCTATCTCATCGGTACCCCTGCTTTGGAGTGTTGGTATTTCAAGCTCTGCAATTGCAAGCCTGTAATACAGATCCCATCTGAATTTGCCTTCTTTGCAAAGTTGTGGCAAGTTTTTGTTAGTTGCAGCTATTACCCTGACATCAACCTTTCTTGTCTTCATTTGGAGAGGTTGAATTTCCTTCTGTTGAAGAACACGTAGAAGCGACTGTTGAAGTTTTGGTGAAATATCAGCAATTTCATCAAGAAATATTGTGCCTCCTTCAGACATCTCGAATAATCCTTTGGTATCCTTCTCTGCACCGGTATAGGCTCCTTTTTTATAACCAAACAATTCAGCAGCAAGGAGTTCGTCGTTAAATGCAGAACAATTGATTGTCAAATATGGCTTTTCCTTCCGTATAGACTTTTCATGGATAAACCTGGCCAGATGTTCTTTACCTGTACCGGTTTCTCCATTAATAAGTACAGTAACCTTATCAGTGTTGGCAATTTTCTCAGCTTTGTCATATATCTCGATCAGGCTGTTTGTCAACTTAAAACTCCTCTGAAGTGATGGTTCTTGAGTCCTTTCTTCAGCAAGTACCTCTTTAATGATGGATGTTACCGGAACTGATGATGTATCTGTTTTTATTTCAAGAACTTCAGGTTTCTTTGTCTTGGATTTTGAAGCCGGTCTTATTTGAATAAGTTTTGTTTTTAAACCTAATGAAGTATGACATATATACCACGATACTTGCATTATTGAGGTTCCAGGCGAAAAGAAAATAGTGATATCATCATTTTTTAATGATAGCAAAAGTGTTTCGACTTTTGTTTTTATTTCCGAAAGATCTATTACATCAGGAACATTCATGTATCTGATCTCGACCAAATGGTTAGGGAAATCCAGTAAAAGCCGATTTTCAAGAAATGCCGCTTTAGCATCATCCCCTTTTGATGCACAAAGAATAATGTGCTTATCATATTTCCAGAAAAACTTATGCATGTTATAATTGGGGCTGTTCTCAATGTCAACTTTACCTTCCTTGAAATCATTATTAAAGGCAAGCCATGATAATAGTGTATTCATAATATCATATTTTGATATAAATTTACAATAATTGATCAATTTTAAATGAGATATGCCCTAAATTCTGCATTATAACAAGGAAACATATTTCAGGTTTAGTAACATATGTCATTAACTTTTAATTAGTTATAGTATAGATCATTAAGGTCAATCATTTTTCTCAGCTAGCAAGAAATATAGGCACTACTATTGATAAGTAAAAGCCGATGATTGATCTGATCTGTTTTCAAATAAAAAGATAAGGAGGAATTAACTATGATGCCTGGACCAAATATGATAATCTCCTGTCCACATTGCGGACATCCTGCAAAAAAAAGAACATATTACAGCTGGAATACATTTGGAGCAGTATTGTGGTCAGATGGTAAGCAGGTTGCACCCATGAAACCTGAAATTCCTGCTTTTGTATTCTGTAAAAAATGTAACAGCCTCTATTGGATTAAAGACGCAACAGAAGTTTGTAATGAAGAAAACTTTAAATCTTTTTATCCTGAAGAAAAAGAAATTGAATTCATTGGATTTCCTTCATTTTTTCAATATCACAAAGCAATAGAACTGATAGATGATAAAAAATATATCAGAACTGTGATGCTTTATAGCTTCAATGATCTTATCCGTAATAAGAAAGAGCCAGAAATTACTCAGGAGATGCAGAAGCTACATGAGGAGAACCTCTTCGAACTTACTGAAATACTAGATGAATCAGACGAAAATGATTTGATCATGAAAGCAGAGGCATACAGGAATCTTGGACTGTTCGGGATGAGTGAATCGTTGTTAGAAAAAATAACTGATCCCAAATTGGACCAAATAAAAGAGAAATTCCTGGCAGAGATACGTAAAGGGAATAAGAAGCTTTTCATAATATTTGGACCGGCATATCACCAAAAATAACTATCAGGTTTAATCTAATTTCAATACGAGAAAATGAAAACGGCAAATAATTCCTTGTTTCATGAAATAATTTTGAAGTTAAGTCCCATCCTCGATGAGCTTGATATTGAGGTTGTCTCCAGTGATTTTGTCTGGAGTATGGTGTTAGGAATGTTACCCATTGAGCATAAAGGGTATGAGGATATGATGATGGAAAACTGCCGCAAAGACAGCACGGCAGAGAAAATTGACAATATAGAATTACTTACAAAATACGCCGAGTACATGGTTACTGAAAAACCTGATCTCCGATATGCCAACCTTGAATCATTCTCTCAGGCCTTAAGACAGTTGATAAAGTATGTCTCAGGAGAACCTAAGGCTGAAAAATCACTGAAGAAGCTAAAACATCTTTACATTTCATTCCTGACTTTCTATTACGTGGAAAGTGTAAAAAATGGAAGAATCGTATCAGCTACAAAAAACATAAAATATTTCAGCAATGAGATACTTGACATTGATGATGAACTTAGAACAAAATTAAACGAACTTGTTTCTTGACTCAATTACTTAATCTGTTTTATAACCCATGGCAAATTACCTGATAGTCACTGGAATAGTTGTTTGTTTGTTAATAATAATCAAACTCTCTGTAAGTGCTTTTATAAAAGAGAAAAAGCCAAGATCTGTCATGGATGAGCTAATGGATATTCCGAAATTCCGGGAGATGAAAGGTTTATATGATGCAATGCATGCATTAAATGAATCCGAAGGTGGAACTGATCAGGATACTATTCCTGAAGGTTTTGGTGAGTTCGGTTATGATGCGACAAATCCAATTCCTGTCAATACAATTTTCGGGAATACAGCTTACTTAGGACGATTAAGAACAATTGATGGTGCTAAGGTTAGCTATGAGCGAAAGGGTTCTACAGGAGCACATAACATTGAGAATCCGATTGATATATATGATATTTTCAACGGAGATGATTTTATTACTACACTGTATATTAGTCCATATCATAAAAGGAATTCAGATTTGGCTCCTAAAGGTTTTAAACTAATCCGCATGCCATGAAAATAAACGATAAAGTTTTTAATGCGATTTTTGGTCCAATCTTCTTTTTTACTTTCAACCTTGCCATATCTTCACTTTGTATTTTATTTCTGGATATTAGGTTCAGAGATTGCGTGATTATTAGCATAATTAATGGACTTTGGATGCCTTGGGTTTGTCCAATTCTCTTGAATAAAATTCCCTCGAGCTTCGATCATAGAATTAGGAGAAAGCAATAACCAGAACATTATCTTTACTGAAATTCTTTTAGGACCAAGATATTTATTGTTAAGAATAAATCTGAGTGGAAACCCTGACCAAAATATCAATTGACATTTCTTCAATTTGTCAACTTAAATGCCCTGCTTGCTCAACAGGCATTGAGATAAACAAGAACGGTCTGATTGGGTCCGGATTTATGTCATTCGAAAACTTTAAAACACTTATTGAGTCGTTGCCTAATATTAAAGAAGTTGAACTGTCGAATTGGGGAGAAATTTTTCTTAATCCTGGATTACCTGAAATATTAAAATTTGGATTTTTAAGTAATTTAAAGTTAACCGCAGGCAATGGTGTAAACTTTAATAAAGTAGATGATGAGGTACTTGAGGCTCTCGTAAAATATCGTTTTAGCTATTTAAATATATCAATTGATGGTGCTTCGCAGGAAACTTATGAAAAATATAGAATTGGTGGTAATTTCAATAAGGTTATCAGGAACATTAAAGCACTTAACTTTTTTAAACATGCATACAATAGCCAGTTTCCACTGTTAGCCTGGCAGTTTATAATATTTGGACATAATGAGCATGAAATACCAATTGTTCAAGATCAATGTATTAAACTAAAGATGGTATTCAATCCTAAATTAAATCATTCTGATTTTTCTCCAATAAAAGACAAAGAATGGGTAAAAAAAATTACGGGATTATCAGCAGTGACAAGAGATGAGTTTAGGCGTTTAAATGGCAAACATTACAAACGACCTTGCTGTCAGTTTTGGGTTTCTCCACAAATTAACTGGGATGGGAAATTACTCGGTTGTTGTGTAAATAAATGGACCTCATTTGGCAATATATTTGAAGATGGCCTGATTTCGGGCATTGAAAGTCAACTTTACAAGGAGACAAAACTTGCACTAACTGGAAAAGCAAAAAGGACTCCAAATATGCCTTGCTTTTATTGCCCAACTTTTACTCAAATTATTGAAACACCAATTACGGAAGAGGAAATACAATCATATTCAGCATTTATTCATCCAGCGGAACGGCAATAGAAAAGTTAATGAAACAATATTCAGATATAAAGATTGTGTTATTAAGCATTGAAGGTAATTCGGAAAGAGTAAAAAGACAATTTTCACCCCCTTTTGGGATATTAATAGCGGCAACAGTATTGGCAGATTATGGATTCAATATTATTATAAGACATTTAATTGATCATAAAGGAATCGAAAGGGAACTTGAAGACATATGTTCGGGTGCTACTGCAGTCGGATTCTCTACAATGACTTCGTCAAATCTAATATCAACAATAAAAGCAACCCGGATAGTTAAAGAGAATGGTTATTACACCTTTTGGGGAGGAATACATGCGACATTATTACCGGAAATTTCATTGAAAGAAAGTAGTTTAGATGCTGTACTCAGAGGAGAGGCTGAATCAAATCTTTATCAATTTGTTTTATGGAGATTAGGAAAATCTGAACCAACTGAAGTCAAGGGTCTTTGTTATAAGAATTCAGATGGTGAGATATACATTAGTGATATCCCAAATCCTGTTCCCGAACTAAAACTTTCTCATCATTCTTTTCATCTGATTGATTTGAATCCTTATCTAGAGAAGGAGAAGGATCCTAGTAATGCAATGAACTACATCAAAAAAAGGATGCTTCCATTTCTAACTAGTAAAGGGTGCAATAAAAAATGCACCTTTTGCTACAATAGTGTCATTTCACATCATAAATGGAGAGGATATGATCTGGGGAATGTATTTACTGAAATGGATTGGATTATAGACAACTACAAAGTAGAAGGCTGGTTATTTTATGATGATAATTTCTTTTGTGATAGTGAAAGAGCTTGGAAAATTCTCGACCGTTATAAAATGCCTAGTTTTGTTGAAATTCCCCTGGAAAAGATAAATAAACTTTTCTTAGAAAAGGCAAAGAAATTAAGTGTGGAAAGAATTTTTATTGGCATAGAATCAGGCTCAGATATTATTTTAAAAAGACTTAAAAAAGGATTTGACAGGAAGCAGATTAATGAAAAAATACAGCTTTTAAAAGTTGCTGATATCCAAGCAGAACTCTCATTTATGATGCTTTTCCCACATGAGAGTCCTGAAGATCTAGAATCGACATTATGCCTTATAGATGAGTTAACACAATTTGAGAATATTTCAATTGCAGGCCCCAAAATTTATACACCTTATCCAGGGACTCAGCTATACAAAGAATTAGTTATTTCAGGTTGGAAACCTCCATTGACAAATGAAGAATGGTCTCAATTTGAACGACACATTTCGCCTTTTAAAACCGGTTTTAATCTTTCTGCAAGACATTTATCTATTTTAGAATCAAGAAGATTAATTTGAAATGATAAGAGAAACTAATAATAAGACCATTCGTCATAATAAGGAATCTGAGGTTACAGACACATCATACTTGCGGGATTTCTATTCAAAGAATAACCATTTCCCATTATTTTCACAAGTACTCATTGAGACCCGTACTGATTGCAATAAAAGGTGTTCATTCTGCCCACAATCCTTTTATCAAAGAGAACAAGAAGTTATGAGGTGGGATATATTTCAACGTATAATTAATTCCCTGGCATCAATCGGTTTTGCTGGAAGACTTGTGTTCCTGGTAACCAATGAACCACTTCTGGAAGTTAGATTAATTCAGATGATAAAGTATTCCAAACAAATATCATCTCGTTTCTTTATTGATCTCACTACGAATGGTACACTTCTAAATCTTGAAATAGTTGAAAACTTATTTGCAGCAGGCCTTGATAATTTATTAATCAACGATTATCGATCAGACAGAAAAATGAATCAAGATATAGTGTCTGATAACCTAGTTCCTATTATCAAAACTTACAAGCATAATCCAAAATTATGTTATACTCCTCGAAGCGATGATGAAATATGGCCTAATTATGCAGGAGTAATCCCGCAAAATTTTGATAAAACTAATTTTGGTTTCTGTAATTTCCCTTTTCGAAAAATTGTCTTTTCAGTTAAGGGGAATGTGATGCTCTGCTGCAATGATTATTTTCATGAAACAAATTTTGGGAATATACTTTATGAGCCAATATTGTCAATCTGGCATTCAGAGTCAATTAATGAGATAAGAAGTAACCTTTTAAATAATATCAGGATAGGTCTCTGTTCTAAATGTAATGATAAACAAGATTACTCTGTTTTTTAAAGGAATTCTATGTTAAATAATGAACAATTACAAGCCTTTGCGCTTGAGATTTCTACATTTGGGAATATACCAATAAGCTCAAAAAGATGCGGCATTGGTTGCATTTACTGCAAAGTTCATATGGATCCCGTTCTAAGGAGATTTCCATCTATACCCGAAATTACAATGGATGATCTTAATCTGGGATTTCGGTATGTAGATAATACAAGAAAGTATATAAGACTTGGGGCAGGAGTCCTCGTTGCTGCTAATACNNTAATACCGATCCATATTTACACCCCAAAATATATGATTTTATTAAGCATACCTCCAATAGTTTTCCGGACAAAAAGATAACGACTGTAACAACAGGAAGCTATGTAAAAGAAGCAAGGGTTGATTTTTTAAATAATATATCAAATTTTGGAATTGATCTATCTCTAGTAACAATGCAGGAAGAGCGAGAATCAATAGTTCCAAAGGCAACTAGAGTTCGAATTAAGTATCTGTTAAAACACGCTCCATTGAATAAAATAACCCTAATGTTCACTGGAAACCTTGATGTTCTGAAACGTGATCTAGATTTAGTTTACTCCAGGCATAATAATAGAGGTACCGAAATCCTTGTGCGAAGAATTGAATACACAAAATATTCCCAAAACAGATTAAATTCTTTGGCAAAAAGAAGTATTGATGGATATGAAGAATGTATCAATTTTCTTAATGGAAATTTTCCTTCTGTAATTTATACGGTACCTGTTTTGAAGGAGATATATAAAGGAGGTAATAATGAATACTTCGACCAGGCAGAAGAAAGGCTTATTGCTCTTAAAAAACGATTTGTTAAGGATAGAAATAATCATTTTGAAGTAATATGTTCAGATTCAGGATTTCCTTATTTTAATAAAGCCCTGTCAGGTTTTAAGAATGTAAAAGTACATCTTGTTAAGAATTATCTGTATGGAGGTTCTGTTACAGTGTCTGGACTTTTAAATCAACCTGATATTATAGCTCAGTTCAAACCTCAGTTTAATAATAGTATAATAGTGCTTCCAAAAGAGATGTATAATAAAGATAGTTGTGATATAATGGGCAATGGTATAAACGAACTAAAACGTAGCCTTAAATCAGAATTATGGATAGCATAGATTCGTGGAAGATATTGAGAGTATTAACAACAAATTCGTGCAATTACAATTGCCCTTTCTGTCATAATGAGGGTCAGACTAAACCAATTTATCAAAAAGATCTACTGAAATTCAATGATTACAAAATAATTCTTGATACACTGGTCGGAACTAGTCTCTCGGAAGTGCATTTCAGTGGTGGAGAACCGTTTTTAAATCCGGAGACCATCGAAATGATTATTTATACAAATAATAGCACAACCCTTGAAATTGGCTGTGCAACAAATGCTTCATTAATAAAAGAACCCCTGATTGAAAAACTTGCTGATACCAGAATTAAATTAAACATTCAATTTCCATCATTAAACGGTCAAGAATTTAAAATTATAACTCAAAATGGCGATTTAAATAAAACGATTGATACTCTTAACTTATTGAAGTTCAGAAATGTAGACTTTGGATTAAACCATGTTATCACTAGGAATAACTCCAATAGTGTTTTTCATATATTGGAATTTGCATTAAAGAATTCATTCAACATAAAATTATTACCAGATCTCTACGACGGAAGTTTAATTAAAATTAGAAATGAGATTTATCAATTTCTTGATTCACTTTCGTATCGGAAGCTTGATAAAGGTACAGGTGCTATGAAATGGTCCATAAGAACTTTCCCCGATGATGTTCAAGTGCTTTATATTGAACCGCCATGTTATACACATAATTTTAACCAATGTAAAAAATTTGCAGAAATAAGATTATTACCAGATCTGAAATTTCAGACTTGTATTAAGAAGCCTAGAGATTTTAACTTGAATTTTATTATTAGTGAAGATAATAGGGATTTAATTAAGAACAGTTTTCAGCACTTATGGAACAATTTTACAGAATGTTGAAAGAATATAATATCGAATTTTTAAAGAAAAATTACGATGTCCCAGAATGGTTTTTACAATTCACAGAGGACCCGCCACCATTGTATTGGAGAACTATCTACAAAATCCTAAAGGATGAAGATAAGGCTAAGCCAATCATTGAGGTGGGTGCCGGGTATGGAGATGTGACGGCACTATTGTATTTCCTTGAATTTAAAAATATTCTAAGCTTTGAGCTTAATCGACCTCTTATTGAGAAAATCAATCAGAAAATACTGGCTCTTTGTGGGAAACGCCCAACAGTTATCAATAGGAAGTACCCAGTTAAAACAGATCATACTCCAGGTATTATTATCCAGGTTAATTGTATCTATTCTTCTTCATTTAAGACTAAACTAGATTACTTGGAAGGTATACGACGTTTATACCTACTAAATGGCATCCCATATATGTTTCTATTCGAATCAATTGACGATAGCTACCGCGAACCCAATGATACATATCCATATTATGTCAGACTAAATGAGGATGATATAAAACAAACATTTCCTCATTGTAAAATAGATTCATATCCAACTTATGTATACCCTAATAATAGGGTTTCAAAAACTCTGTATAAAATATGCACATAGCTATTGTTACATCTGAATTTGGCGAAAATGCTGGCGGATTATCCTACAGCTGTTCCAAGTTTTCAAAGATTCTACAAAATCTCGGATATGAAATAACAATTATTCCTTCAATTGATTTGGATCAAAAAGAAGTTGAGGGTGATAATGTTTCAATACTAAGAAGCGAAGTAATACTTTCGAGTGGTGGGTATAGAAAAGATTTAGTGACCCACTTATTTTTCCGTGGCCATCTTCAAAACATGTGGAAAGAATGTCAAAATGAAAAATTTGACTACGTTGTTTCTTTTGGAGCAGGCCTTAACGGTTTATTTGCTAGCGAGTTATCAAGAAAGCTTAATGTTAAATTAATAGTTCTTCTTAGAGGGAGTGAAGTGAATCTCTCAGTTTCAGACGATAGGCTTTATATCCATAACTATCACTGTTTAAAGAATTCAAGTAAGGTAATTGCTTTATCTTATGAGCTTCTAGAGAGAGCTAAAGATATCTACTACAATCCCAAGATAGAGTATTCAGTAATACCCTTATCAGTTAATGTCTCAACTGAGACAAAATTCTTAAATATTAATAAGCATGAATTCCTGTTGGGTTGCGGAGCAAGAAACCTAAATGAGAAGAAGGGGATTTCGAATCTGATTAAGATGGTATTTTATCTTAATAAAGGTTCTGACAAGAAATTTAAGATAGAATTTGCAGGTAGAATTGATCCGGATCTTCTGGAAAATTTTGTTAAGCTGATTAATGGTTATGATCTTGTAGATTCAGTCATATTTACAGGAGAACTTGCAAGAGATTCCTTCATCGAAAAAATGAGTAGATGGGATTTCTATGTTCAAGGATCTTTTGGAGAAGGATTTTCCAATTCAGTAGCAGACTACTTATCGTTTGGTAAACCATTTTTAATTAGCGACTCTGGTTTTGTTGCAGAAACGATTAAAAGCACTACTAATGAAGTAGTCTTTGACGACTTTGTCCCTAAAAATATGGCACTTAAAGTACAAAAGCTGATCGAAAATCCCTTAGCAAATGAGTTATATCAAGCTGTTTATAAAAGCATTTATAAAAGCACCAATTCTAGAGATATAATTAGTAGTTGGCAGAAGGTTTTTGAAAGCCCATCAAACAAAAGTATTAATCCGATCAGGATGCCACAAAATATTCTGACAGTTGTCTTCCATGAAGTAAGTAAAGAAGAAAATTCCAATATTAATACTCATGTGAAAGTTTTTCACGATTTTGTTAATCTCGTTTATGATAAAGGATTCAAACTATGCTCCGCAAAGAACTACTTATTAAGTAATGAAAAGTCGAATTTGATAATATGCACATTTGATGATGCATACTCGGGTATACTTGAATTTGCGCTACCGATTCTTAATAGATATGGATTCACAGCAACGGTATTTGTTTGCTACGATTATATTGGAAAATCAAATGATTGGAATTTAAAAGACACAAAAAAACGGACACACTTAAACAAATCTGAATTACAGGCGCTTCAAAATGATGGCTGGGAAATAGGTTCCCATGGTCTTACCCACAGATCTCTTCTTAAATTATCAGATAATGAACTACATAATGAAATTATTATGTCCAAAAAAAACCTGGAAGAATTCTTTGCAGAGATAATATCATATTCATATCCCTATGGAGACTATAATGATTATTGTAAAATATTAGTTGAAAAAACCTATAAATCAGCATTTGCGCTTTCAAAAGGAGGTACATTAAATGGAGTTGACAATCACCAGATTAGAAGATACTTCATTTCTGAAATTATTAATTCCTTATAATTATGAAAATAGTTGGGATATTAAGGGGATTCCCAGGATTAGGAAGAGTTGTATCGGGTACAGAAGTAATCACTCATTTCCGGGATCATTATGATGCTGAAACACTAATTTTTTCTTACCTCCAGGGGGAAGAATATTTAAAGACCAAAGGAATTGCCCCCCAGTATACGGTTAAAAGTCAAGACTATTCAAGTATTGGAATCATACCTGTAAGTGATTTTGGAGAATTTATTATTCAAACGGTTGGAAACTTCAAACCTGATCTGATTTTAATTGATGGAGAGCCTTTAATGGTTCAATGCCTTAAGTTAGTCTATCCTAAAATTAAAATGGCCGTTTTGCTTAATCCATTTGACGTAGATAACCCCCATAACCAAAAAAGTTCGAGTATCTTTTTCAATGATTTATATTCAAGATCTGATTTAGCAATTGTTCACGGATTCAGTGAATTAAAATCATTAAATGGTTATAAGAACCTGCATACAATTAATACAATTATTAGGGAAGAGGTGATTTCAATTTCATCCCCTTTCTCAAAAAACAAAATCTGTTGTGTACTTGGAGGTGGAACAGCCAATGGGTTAAAAGAATTTGAAGACAGTACCATGGATTTAGCTAGTCTATTTACTGTTTTACCTGAATATTTGCCTCAATTTGAATATCATATTTTTTGCAGTGGCAGTTTATTATTTAACAGAATTGCTGAGAAAAATCGCAAGGGGGATATTTCTATTCACCATAATATTGAATCAAGTGATCAATATTTTAAGGACTCCAAATTGATTATAACAAGAGCAGGGAGAAACATGCTTAGTGAGCTACTTTTTCTTGGAATTCCCACTATTGCAATTCCTGTAGGATGTAAATACAGAACAAAAGAACAAAAAGCAAATGCTAAAATCGTTGAAATTATTAGTCAGAAAAAAATCATCTATTTTGATATAGATTCAAGTGTTTACGATTTTGTTAGTTTATGTAAAAGGATGATAAAACTTAACTCAAGGGGCATAACGACTTGGGAACCTGGTAATAAGAAAGCTATTGAATTGATTTATAACTTAATTATCTCGTAATAATGTTAAAAATAATCCACCTCACTGACTTGCATCTATTGGGCGATGAGGCTAAAATTATCTTTGGAATAAATCCTTCTCTGGCATTTAAAAAGATCGCAAACACCATTTGCAAAATTGAAGATGTGGATTGTACAATTATAACAGGAGATATTGCAAATGACGGAGAGTACGAGGCCTATATTCATGTTAATGATTTACTAGCAGAGTTTATGAAACCAATTTATTGGCTTCCGGGGAATCATGACTTTCATGAGGTAATGTCACAAGTAGCAACAAGGATAAAGATTAGAACGGACAAATCATTTATAGTTAAAGGATTTAAGTTTATACTCCTTCACACAATAATGAGGGATGAAGATGATCTTGCAAAGAATAAGGGAAGAGGTTATCTATTTGATTATGAGTTGTCATACTTAAAACGTGAGCTACGTGAAGATAATTTTGAATATTGTATTATCGGGCTTCATCATCCTCCAATAAAATCGAATACTTGGACTGATGATAGAATGCTAGTTAACTACTATGAGTTCAAGGAGATAATTGAGCAATATCACAAAGTTAAGCTTGTAATCTACGGCCACCAGCATATTACACAACATGCAATTATTAACGGAATTAACTATATCTCATCTCCACCAACCTCTTATCATTATGATCCAAATGGAGAAAAATTTTCATTGCTAGAAAAGGGACCAGGCTTTGGAATAATAAGTATTGATGATGATGGTGTTGTAAAATTCGACGAATTCATTGTTTAAAAACATTAAAACGGCAATTCTTTATATCCATTGATTAATAATGATTCGGATACGTTTACACACCAGGCTGCAGGGTAATTTTTCTTAAGTTCCGTGTTATCAATCTGAATACGATATATTTTCTTTCGCGGAAAATAAAATAGACTTCCGATGCCGCCCTTATTATTAATGCACTTGTTTTTCACATAGACGTAAGCAATGTCCTTGTATCCTGCAGCATCAAGTGCTTTTATACGGTCTGCCAAACTGTAATTGTCTTTAATGATTGCAGATATTTCAGATTCCACTTGAATGATTGTCTTTTTCATAATTATGAAGTTTTCTTAATGTCATTTTTCGGTAGACCAACCACCGCCTGTTTGTACTGTCTCCTGCATTCAATTACTTTTTTCAAGTGTATTAGTTTCCACCAATAATGTTTGCAGTAACACCAAATTAATTCATACCAGCGCTCTTTTCTTTCATAACTGCACATGTGTAAAGTACCATTACTATCTGGCAATTTTTCATTTTTGTGCACACCGGAATATACGTAAACGATGCCGGCAATTGTTGTGCCCACTTCTTTAAATGATTTAATTTCATAGCATTCATACATAACATCATCGAAGTAATGCCATGCCCAATCTTTCGTTTCTGCGAAAATGTAACACCAGTTACCACTTTCAAATACTGCTTTATAAACTTTCATCTCGTGAATATTTAATGCTCTACTTATTTATTGCTTATTGTAATCTGTTCGACTACATTAATAAATAGGCTGGCAGACGAGCAAAAGGATAAATATTAACATAAATTAACATTTGAGTAAAAAAGGCTTCGTACCTAATAAGAATTTATTCAGTGATTTAGAGATTAAGAAAATGGGGGAAATGTACTACATACAAAAATGACTTTGAAAATATTTAATTTACAAAGCCATTTGTATTAAATAGCAAGGGGGAGAATTTTAAAATTCGATTAATTATTCTAACAAAACCTTTCTATGGCCCCCAATCCAAATAATGCAAAATCATACTTAACAGGATCTTCTGCATCAAAGCTTCTTAGTATTACATCTAATTCGGCAACCGCCTTTGCATCGTTTTGTTTGCGCTTTAAAATACCAAGTTCCCTGGCAACATTCCCGGAGTGAATATCGAGTGGACATGACAAGATTGATGGAGATATTGAATCCCAAATACCAAAATCGACTCCATTGTCATCTTTCCGGATCATCCACCTCAAATACATATTTAATTTCTTTGCCGATGATCCTTTATATGGATCAGATACATGCCTTTCCGTTCTCTTTTCATGTGGAAGTTCAAAGAAAATTTTATGCAACTCATGTATAGCAGGTTGAAGAGAATCAGTCGTTTGAGAATTGCTGAAGATCGCTTCAAGTCCACCTTTGTTCTTGTAAATGTGTCGTAGTGCTTTAAGGAAATAAAACAGATCTGTGGAATTAAATGTTCTGTGTACAAAACTTCCGATACCCTGAAATTCATCATCACTTGAATTCATTATGAATTCGTAAGGTGAATGATCAAGCAATTCCATAATTCGGTTTGCATTCCTGAGAATCATCTTTCTATTACCCCAGGCAATAGTGGCTGCAAGAAATCCAGCTATCTCTATGTCTTGTTTCTCCGTAAATTGATGTGGAATACTAATTGGATCACATTCAATGAAATAAGGTCGGTTGAATTGCTCAACCTTTTCATCAAGGAATTCTTTCAACTCATGCCTTTTTAACTTCATTTCCTTAAATTCAGGATCATAAAAATAAGGAAATATGATTAAAAATTATGCTACCTTAATTATTCGTAGGAACATGTTTCTAAGGTGGATGGTACGCCGGGACAATGCAGGCGTGGATTTCGGTATCTGGAAAAACATTCCTCCATCGATTCTTTCATGTCCGCTTGATGTTCATTCCGGAAACGTTGCACGCGAACTTGGTTTGCTAAGTCGAAAACAGAATGATGCAAAAGCAGTGCGGGAACTGGATGGCGTTCTGCGATCAATGGACCGTAATGACCCTGTGAAATATGATTTCGCTTTATTTGGTCTTGGTGTTTCGGAAAAACACCGGCCCGCTACCCGTGAATTATACTAAAAAGGCTGCACCGGGGGAGATGCAGCCTTTCATTTAACTAACCTAATTAACCTAACTAACTTAACCTGACCTTACCAATTATCATTTTACAAGCTCCACAACTGCATATCTTGATATTTTCCAGAATTCTCCGGGATCCAGTATAGCAATCGAACTTATCGTGTTTTCATCCTCTTTGACCAGTTCATACGACCCTGCCGGATGTTCGGTGACGAGCTTTACTTTCCTGGAATTATTGACCGGGATGCTCTTCAGTTCGGAGATATTCACTTCGGTGAAGATGCTTTCATCGAAATTGTCCTTGATTGATTCCTGTCTGCCGATTCCGAGAAATCCGCCTTCCTTGTAGAGGATTCCCTTGTCTCTCAGGTCCTTGTAGGTGCCCGACACGAGGAAAGCCTGATTCAGCATGTATGTCTGGGTGTTTATGGTTTCCACCTTTCTGTTGAGTGTGTCGTTGAGAGCCACCATTGTTTCGTTGAGCTGTTCGATCTCGAAATCCTTGTTGTCGAGGTTTGCCTTAAGTATGGCGATATCGTTTTCATAATTTTTCATGGAAGTCTCGAGTTCGGCGACCCTGGTCTGCAGACCGGTGATGGTGATTCCGGATTGTTTGAGCTGGGCATTTAGACTGGCGATCTTTTTCCTGTTTTCGTCAAGCAGGGTGTTTATCGTCTTGATGTCTTCCATTATCTGCTGCCTTTTGTCGGCCGATACTTCCGAACCGGCTGAGTTGACCGTGATAAGTTTCTCCTTCTCCTTTATCATGCGAAGGTTTTTTTCGATTTCATCGAAAGAAGTGAGCCAGTCGTTGAGTGTGGAGTCGCGTTCGGAAAGCTGCTGGCTGAAGCTTACCCTCTGGTTTTCCATAAGAGTCAGCTGCTTATTGTGATCCTTCCTGTACAGT
>MTKZ01001072.1_pt1 | contig 17873 bp, 22 predicted proteins | sample 1042781 | NCBI WGS metagenome assembly MTKZ01 (sample SAMN06212207, study PRJNA360539) | anaerobic digester metagenome | biome: Wastewater treatment plant; material: sludge; isolation source: anaerobic digester fed with sludge from wastewater treatment plant | place: Denmark: WWTP Viborg ... | reverse complement strand
GGGCACCTCCCCGCTCGAGTTGTTCCGTCGGCGCACCAGCACCAGCCCAGCGGCGACCAGGCCGAGCGCGACCAGCGCCAGAACACCCACGCCGGCTCCGGTGACCGCCAGCGATGGCGGCGCCGACGGGCCCGAGGGATTCGATGGGTTCGCCGGAGTCGTTGGTGCCTTGGGGATCGACGGAGGCGAAGCCGGGTTGTTGATCCGCTGGGTGGTCAGGTCCGGCGGCTGCTGCGCGGTGGTCGGCGGGGTGTCCTCGTCGGGTGGCACCAGCTCGGTGGTCTCGGTCACCCGACCGCAACCATCGATCCAGGTGCGACCGTCCTCGGACTGGACGCCGTCCTGCCAGGTGACGAACCCGAATATGTCGGCGGGCACCTTGTACGGGCCGATCAGGTGGGGGCCGGGGCCGGTCACCTCAACGGTGAACGACTCCAGCAGCTCCCCTTCACCACAGTCGTCGCCGGTGGGACGCTCGTCGTAGGGGCCGTACACGTTGGCGGTGACCGTGGCGGTCTCACCATCGCGGAGCCCCTTGATGGTGATCTCGTCGAACAGCTCGACGGTGCCGTCGTTGACGACCCTGCGTTCGGTCACCTGGGTGGAGCCCTCGATCGGGCGGCGCACCATCGATGTTTCCGAAGCGGTACCGCAGCCGTCGAGCCACCCGCGGGCGTCCTCACCGACGGTCGCGACGAGGCCGTCCTGCCAGGTGATCTGCCCCTCAGCGTTCGCGTCGGTGCGGAACGGGCCCACCTTGTGCGGGCCGGGGCCGGTCACGTCCTGGGTGAACGTCGAGAGCACCTTGCCCGGGGCACAGTCCTCGTTGCCTTCGGCGAAGGTGTGGTCGACGTCGAAGTAGCCGTAGACCTCTGCGGTCAGCGTGGCCGTCTCGCCGTCGTTGAGGTTCGTCGACACCACGTCGAAGACCTCGTGGACGTCGTCGGAGACGATCTTGGTTTCCGACACCTCCGTCTTGGCTTCGATCGGCTTGCGCACGGTGAGGGTCTCCGCCGGGTTGCCGCAGGTGTCGGACCAGGTGCGGGTGACCGAACGGTCGCCTTCGACCGTGCCGGACACGGTGTCGAGGAACGACACCTTTCCTTCCGATCCTGCCGGGACCGTGAACGGTCCGACGACGATCGTGTCGACCTCACCGGCGGCACCAGCGCCGGTGACCGTCACGGTGATCGGCTCACCGATCAGGTTCTCCGGCTCGCACGCTTCGGCTGAGAATCCGTCCTCGAACGGGAACTTCTGGGTGGGGTCCGCGAACAGTTGGGCGGTCACCTCAGCGGTCTCGCCCTCAGCCAGCCCGGTCACTTCGACGCGGTCCCACACCTGGGCGCCGTCCTCGGAGATGACTTCAGAGCCGGGCTCCTCGTCACCTTCTGGGTCGGTGTCGAGCGCCTGGGTTGCGCCCTCGATCGGCGGATACACCACGGTGGTCTCGTCCGGCTGACCGCAGGCGTCCAACCAGGTCTGCGGGCCCGCTCCGATCACACGGTCCTGGAACGTGGTGACACCACGGAAACTCGCCGGGATCGTGAACGGACCAACCTTGTGCGGACCCGGCCCGGTGACGGTGATCGTCTCTCGGCCGATCTCGTTGTCCGGATCGCAGATCCCAGCGGCCAGGTCGATCGTGAGCGGGGAGGCGGTCGTGTTCTCGACGGCATAGAACACCGCCTCGACCTCAACCTCCTGATCGTCGTCCACACCGGTGACGGTGATCTCGTCGAACACCTGGGTGTCGCCCTGGGAGGTGACCACCGATTCCGACGCCGTGGTCTGCCCGTCGATCTCCCGGTAGTTGTCGACCGTCAGCGTCAGTTCGGCGTCACGGTCGAGCAACCCGGTCACGGTCGGTGCCGGAGTTTCGGTGATGTAGCCCGGAGGCGGCGCCGTCTCGGTCAGCCGGTAGTTCCCGACCCGAACGTCGGGGATCTCGATCAGCGACGTCGTCGAGGTGAACGTCTCGTCGTAACCGCCCGGACCGGTCAGCCGGAGCGTTGCCCCAGCAACCGGGTCGCCGGACACGCCATCGAGCTTGCCGATCCGCACGGTGCCGAGCGGGGCATCTTGGCGACCATCAGCCTGTGCAACCTTCGGGGTGCCAGCCACGATCATGGTCTGTTGCCGTTCATCCACCGGACGCAACACTCGAGCGCTGGATGGGCCGACGATCGAAACGCCGTAGCTCACCGGCTTGGTGCCGTCGACGACGTTCACCCGCAGGTACGCCTTGCCGTCGCTGCTGGTGAGCGGAGCTGGGAAGCCGTAGTCGGTCAGCTTCTTGTCAAAGGCGTCGTCGTAGAAGCCGTCGACGGTCACGTTCGACTGCAATCCAGGTGGAGCGAGAATGGGTTGGCTGTTTCCAACCGGGTTCCCGGCGGCATTGCGCAGGGTCCACTCGGTGTCGATGATCCCGCCGTCAACGCCCGGATGAGGTGTGGCCGAGTCGAGGGTCCAAGCCCAGTCGCGGCCGGTGTTCTCCATCACCGTCCAGGCGAACATCGCTGTAGCAGCCACCGCACCCGCCGAGCTGGCCTGGTTGCCGTTGAAGGTCCGCACCCCACCGCTACCGTCAGACAGACGGAAGTCGGCACCGCTCGTCGGGTCGGGCAGCCCGACCGGGTAGGTCGTCGCACCAGGCAAACCGAGCTGTGAGGACCGGTATTTGCCGACGACCGCCAAGGCGGCCTGGGCAACCTCATCGTCCTTGAACGGACCACTCAGATTGTCGACGGTGAACGCCAGCGCTGACAGGATCGGATCGTCGGTCAGCCCGCCATCGAGATAGGCGCCAGGCTGATCGTCGGGTGCGCGACCGTCCCACTCGATGCAGGTTGCCTGACGTTTGCCGGTCACCGGGTCGGTCAGCTCGTAGAGGCCGAGGTACGACAGCCCGTCGCCGCCACCGGTTCCATTGACCTGGACACCGGTGACACCACCCGCTCGCACGACCGCAGCACCTGCCGTGCCGGGGAACACCAGCGTTCCCAGAGTTGTCAGAAGGAGCGCAACAACCGCAGCAGCGGCGCTCCCTCTCTTGGCGTGAACTTTCATACCAACCTCCTGGTTGATGTTGTGGTTGATCACGAGCCGGCCGCCCGTGCGATTCCGGCAGCGAAACGAGTCACTCCCGCCGAACTGCCCGCCGGGCAACTCGGTCCGGTGAATCCCCGGTCGTATTCCGGGGCCACGCACAGGTGGACCCGATCCGGCGCACGAAGCGCCACAAACGACGTCGAGCCCGCCCCGGACTCACCGGCTTGTCGTCGGGCGCCAGCGACGTACCGGTCGCCACCCAGCCCGATGGCTGCGTCAACGACCGGGACTCCCCTGGTGGTCGCCCACGCCTCGGCGGTGTCGCGAGCCGACACGCTGTTCGATGCTCGCTCGTTGTCCCACACCGGGGTGAGCGCCATCCGAAGCTTCGGCGTCCCGATGCGAGCTGCGTACGTCTCGTAGCTGTCCCGGTAGGCGCCGCCTATCCGGTGATCAGAACCCGACATGCACGGCGCCAAAAACGAGTCGTTGCCGCTGAACGCCAGCACCACCACATCGGCAGACCCCGCCGCTGCGACCGCGTCAGCGAGTAGCGAGCAGGGCGCAGCGCCGGTTCGAGCTACTACCCGGGCGCCGGGCACCCTCTCCTCGATGGCGGCCTTCGCCTCCACCACGAGCGAATCACCGACAACCAGCACCTTGCCGGGCGACACCCGCACGTTCCGAGGAGCAACCTGACACGCGCACGACGTCAGCACCGCCAACACCGCAACCGTCAGAACTGCTCGGGCACCCAATGACCTCATGGCCACAAGGAGTACAAGTCATTAGTGGGATTGGGGTGGGGCTGGGACGCCAGCACCGCCGAAGTCTGTCAACCGCTCAGATCACGATTTGTACAACTGCCAAAACCCACCTCTGTTCATTTGTTCACCCGACGTGTACAACCCCCCATTTGTTCAGATGTGCGAATCCGGCGCGTAGCTCTTGGGCGTCGAGAGTCGGCAACGGCTGCGCATGCTGCTCGCCAAACCGATCCACCACGGCCGCCCATCGCTGCCGATGTACATCTGTTCATTTCCACATGCTCACGAACCCACAACGGACCATTCCCACAAATGCGTGCCACGTTGACGGTGGACACCATCTCGAAGGGAAACCAGACCATGCACACGCTCGCTGTCGTCCACCACAAGGGGGGAGTCGGTAAGACCACGACCACCGCCCACCTCGGTCACGCCCTCGCTGCCGGACCGGGCGCACCCAAGGTGTTGCTGATCGACCTCGACCCACAGGCGTCACTCACGCGTCTGGTCGGACTCACCCCGGGCGCCGGCGACGTCGGCTACGCAGCGGCGATCGACAACCACGACATCGAGGCACAGGTCGTTCGGTCTGATGAGTGGGGGCTCGACGTGCTTCCAGCGGGCCAACGTCATGCTCGCATCGAGCGGTCATCGGATCCAGGGACCGAGCAGCAACTCAGGCTGATGCTCGAACAGGCATCCGGGCGCTGGGAGTACGTCCTCATCGACGCCCCGGGCTCCCTCGGAATGCTCACCACTACTGCCCTGGCGGCAGCCGCCAGCGGAGTGATCGTCCCGACTACACCCGACTACCTCGCTCTTGAACCGCTCAAGACGATCATCCAGCTGATCAACACCGTCCAGACCGCCTACCAGCCCGGATGCGTGCTCCGTGGAGTCGTCATCAACGCTCAGGCGAACACCCGCGAACACGCACATCACGCCGGCCAGCTCCAGCAAGTGTTCGATGGTCAGATCCTCGGCGCCGTTCCGCGCAGGACCGTCCTCCAGGACACCGCATCAGCGGGACTCCCGCTAACCAGGATCCGCACCGGGCCGGCCGCAGGTCTCCTGCACGACTACGACGAGATCGCCTCACGACTCGCCGCTCAGCTCACCAGCCAAGGAGCACCACGATGACTACCCGTCGCAATCCGCTCGACAACGACCTGCTCGCCGACCTCGGCATCACCACGACGCCGCCTGACACCGACCCAACGACCGTCGACCGCGCAACTCCGGCGACGCCGACGGCCCCATCGGGGCCGGCCATCGCGCCGGGCACAGGCAAGACCAAACGGATCGGTGTCGACGTCGCTGAGGAACTTTGGATCGCGACCAAGGTAATTGCAGCCCAACGAGGCACAACTGTCGCGGACATCATTCGTAGCCACCTTCAATCACTGTCCGATGACCAACCACCCAGTAAATGTGGGCCGCCAATGGGCTGATTCGCAGAATCGTGTCTGGACACGAGGTCGACTCTCGCGTCCAATAGAGGGGGGAACGGCAGTGCGACTCTCATATCGGAAGGTCGCGAGGTGTGACGGCGATAGTCTCCCATTACAACCTAGGAACTGGATTCAGGGGGGCTGCCGCACCTTGCCGCCGCCAAAGTCCGAGCGATGGAGGAAGGTCGGCGGTGGTTGACGCAGGACACCGATCCGGCCTCAGGTGATTGAGGCTTCACCGAGAATTTGGAGCACGAAGACCTCGCAGAAACAGCTGGGTGGTGAACTCATACACGCATCGGGAACCGTGCGGAATCAAATGTTGTCGCTACCAGTTTGATCCGTGCCGGTGGAACCCATCGTGGCGAGACTTGCCAACGATCAGCTGAACGCAGCTTCGATCAGCCGGTCAGTGAGTCCGCTGGCGGAACAAGACTCATCTTGCGCAACCATGATCGCGACAGTGTCTCCCCACCCGCTACCAAGGAATTGCTCGGCGAGGCTTGTCAAAGGGCGCGTGCGGGCACTCCGCCGCCGCCGATGGTCGGATGGCGTGGAACGCTCCAGCTGCCTCAAGGCCCGATCGACGGCACCGAGGACGTCACCTTGACCTGACAGGTACGAGGCTCGTGCCCAGATCGCATGTTTTCGGGCATCCTCTAGAGCTCTGCGGCACAAGCAGGCCTCGGCGGCGCCAAGCGACCATCCGGCAGGGGTGGTTGGCAGTATGCCGGCTAGAGCGCGACCTGTAGTGGCGACGAGGGTCTGCACGGCCAGGTCCGGGTTGCCCAGCGAAGAAACGCTCCAATCGGTAGGCAGCTCCAACGACTGGAGCGCAGCGTCAACGAGGCAACGCGTGTTCGACACAATGTGGTTAGGGCCGAAAGTCCAGAGGTCGACGTCGAATGGATCGTTACACGTGAGGATCGAACCGAAGACACTGATCGCGCCTATCTGGTGCTCATGATCGACCAGATGGACTCGACGGACAACCTCCTCAAAAAGGTGACTGGGGGGATCCATCCGATTCCAGATACTCGGCAATATTTCTGATCGCTCCGAAGTAGACCCCGGGCAAGCTCGCTGCATGGTGTGCGGTGCCCGAAGTTGATGCAACACCAGTGCTCTCGGAGTATCCGGCCCTACCGTTTGCGATTAGCCGATCGACATTGCCGAAGGCTTGGTCAGTGATGATGTGACGCTCCAGTCCGAATAGAGCGATGCTGAAGGCCCCGGTCTTCGGCACGAGGAGCCGATAGCTCCCACCGCTTTGCAGCTCCTTATCTAGATTCGAAGGAAGGCCTGGCACTCTTTCACCAAGGACATATGTGGGCAACGCCCATCCTGACGTCCACGATCGAATCGTAGGGTTCTTGCGCCATAGCCTGGTTGGGTACATGGTTGGGAAGGCGAAGTCCCATCCGTTAAGGGGGACTCCCTCTTCGAGGTATGCCCGATAGCGATAGAAGGCATCGCGGAAATCGGGGTCTTGAGAAGGATCGGTTATGCGTCGGATGGGGGCCGATGAGCGCAAGGTGGCGATAGCTAGCCTGAGTTCAGGAAGCAGTGCCTTCGCCGCATCCAAAAGAATCTTCGAAAGATTCTGCTGTTGGGTGGCTAGCTTCGCAGCTTCATTGTGAGCCTGCTTGACGCGTTTCTGAGCTTCGGTCCGAGCGTCCTCACGAGCGTCTTCGAAATATCCCAAGGCTTCTCCTTATGTAACCAACCCAAAGCTACTGCAACGGCACCGGCAAGTTGCGAGAAATCCTTCCTGACCCCATGCGGGTGTGTGGGTCGCTCACGGCGCGGCGCGACCAGGTTGCCGATGCGAGGACGGCTTGGCAAGGGCTTGCTGCGAGTGGCTTCGAAATGGTCAGGCCGTAGTGATTGTGCATGAACGTCTGCAGTCGCCCCACCATCTGGATACGGCGAATCATGCCTTTACACAAGGCTCCCGAAGGGAGCCCTTGATTGACGGCCAAACCATGCCGTCCTCCGTCGGCCTCGACGGCCAACGCTCGCCGCCGAAGTGCAGCTGGAGGTCCTGGTTGTCCACAGATTCGAGGACCCGCACGCGCTAGTTGCCGCACCCTGCAGGGTGCGGCAACGCCGGTCAATTGGGGATGCTGAGCTGGGCCGGTCTGTCAGCTCGTGGGACTCGTGGTCACCGGCCCTGGGCGCCTAGGGAGATGGGCCTGGAACTGCAAGGCCGGCCCTGAGCAGCGGGGCAACAGCACCTACGACAGCAGCTCGGGCAGCGCTGCCACGGCGCGCTACGGATGTCTTGAGCCATTGTGAGTCTTCGTTGGGCAGCACTGCCGCCCATTGACCGGTCGAGGCTTTGTCGGCCCACACGCGGGCGGCTCGGTCGTGCTCGTCGTCTGCGACAACGGGCTCTTCGCTGATGGGTCTGGGACTCGAGGCTGCTGGGCGGCTTACCCGGCCTTGTCCTTGTTTGGAGGCGGGCGGCCGTCGGCGGGGGCCAAGAGTTGGGTCCATCACCTCGTCGGCGACCCGCACGCACCACTCTGCGTACTCCACGCGGCCGTCGGGTTCAGCTCCGACCCGCTTCTTGGCGGCAAGTACCCGGCGGCGGGTCCAGCGCTCAGGCAAGAGGAACACGTATCTGTTCGGGTACGGGCGTCCGTTGCGAAACTCGTGAGACCAATCGACCAGGCCTAAAGCCCGCAGCTTCGGCAGGACTCTCCGTACCGTCCGGGCCGCCACGCGGGAGCGACGGCCGATCTTTCGTTGGTTCGCCCAAGCGAGGAGTCCGAACTCGTTCGCCAGCGAGAGCATCGCCAGGGCCACGACCTCGTCGGTGGAATCCAAGACGCCCAACTCGACCATCATCTCGACCACACCGCGAACGTGACCCCGGAACTTCACGTCGCGATCGGCCGGTAGTGGGATGCGGGTGGTCCGGTGTTCGTAGGAAGGCCCGCGGACAGGACGCTGATGGGCGCCTTCGCGGAAGCCACCCCGGCGCCGCCCGGCCGCCTGCTCCACAGCGCGATCCACGCCACGCCGGACGAGTGCCCGGGCCAGGTCGTCGCCCAGACGTGTGGTTGCGCCCGATAGCGCCTCGGCCGTCATGCGGACTCGTTCGAGTCGGCAGACACCGCCGGGAGCAGGACAGAATGAGGGTCGCTGCTCATCGGCCGCACTCAGCGAGCGCCCAACGGTCGGCCACGGCCATTGGAGCGCCGGCGGAGCGGCGGGCACGCGCCATGCGCGCCAGCACCGCCCGGCGTAGCGGCAGACAGTGCTCGCAAACCGGGACGCGGTCGATCACTGCCACTACAGCGAACTGGGGGTCCGTGCGTTTACACATTCCACACAGAACGTGTTGGCAGACCAGGCGCACGCCGCCGTCCCACACTTGGGCGGATCCCAGCTCGTGGCCGGCACCGTCGATGTCCCCGCACCCGGGGCAACGGTTACCGGGTTGGGGGAGCACCGGACTCACACCCGGTCGACAACGCGTGCTCTTCGAGAAGCTTCTCGGGCGGGGTCATGCGCGCACCGTCATCTGCGGGAACCGTGCGAGTTCATGGCGCACCCGGTCGGCTAACGGTGGAGGGCAGTCGTCGCCCTGGGTCCAGCCGACCACCAGGTTGAGCGCCCACGCCATCAGCTCGTCCTTGATCCACCTGCCACCTCGCACCCGATCGCCACTCGGTGGGTGGCGGATGGCCCACACCGGTCGGAGCTGCTTCGAACCGGCGCCGATGCACATCGTTGCCATGTCCTGGTGGGTGATCCACTCGGGCAACTGGTCGGCGACGTAGATCACCCGCAGGGCAATTGCCAGCCCGGGAGTGCGTTCCAGTAGGTGGCGACGCTCTGGTGATGCCAGTCCGCCGAACACCCCGTCGGCGGCTCGCTCCACCAGCGCCAACCACAGGCAATCACCCGCCACCGGGCACTGAGCACACACCGATTTGGCGGGCTCACACGCACCCGGCAGCGTCTCGTTCGGTGGGAAAAACACCCGCCGATCCGGGGATATCTCGGGGTCCGCGCAAGCGGCGCTTGAGCGCCATGCTTGACGCCGTTTGCTACGGTCTAGAACGTTCATCTTTGATCCCTTCAGATCGTTGAACACCGAGACCCGGGGCGCTCCTACGCACCGGGTCTCACTTCTTTTCTTGGCTCCACCCCGCCGGGTTTCCTTGAGAGGTTTGAGTGAGCCGCTCGAGATACCGGGCAGTCACCTCGTCCACACCGGTAGGTGAGGAACCGGCGATCTCGCCCGCGATTCGAGGTGGCGTAACCGCATCAGGCGTGACTTCTCCGTGCTCCAACGGCCGGAGCGCACAAGGCCCAGCTTGAGGTCGGTGCCTCGGGCAGCGATCGTCAGCGTGGCCTCAACAGCCGGCGGTGCAACTACCTGCACATGGGCGGTGGGCGCATGGACCCTCACGGCGCCGCACCGGTGATCTCGGACGCAAGCGCCTCAGCGTCTTGGGTAGCGAGGCGGCACGCCCCGATTGTCTCTGCCTCGCCGGCGGACGACATCACCTCACCGCGGAACCCTTCGCACCGGCCGGCAACGTCGATGCGTGTAAGCGGATCCGAACCGTCCCCGAGCGGGACCAACATCAGCAGCAACGACTTGGCCCGATCAATCCGGCCGAGCGCAGCATTCTCGGCAGCTTCCACCGGGCTGGTCACGATGCTTCGACCCCGCGATGGGCGGGCCCGTAGAGGAAGACTGCGATGTGCTCCTGGCCAATGAGAATCCGCGACCCCACACGACGGTGTCCCAGCTCCCCGGAGTTGACCAACTTGCGCACCACAGATTCGCTCAGCCCCAGCTCGGTGGCAGCGTCAGATGGGCTGAGCGATGCGCGCCTTCCGGCGGTGTCGGCTGCCCCCATCAAGGGCCTCACGAATCACCTCGCGAACATCGCCGAGGAACTTTCCAGTATCCAAAACGATCACGTCGGATGGACCGCCGGGTGCGTAATGGTGTGAGTTGCCTGTGGTGAGCGGCATCAGGGCCTCCTGGGCTGTCGTAAACGATAGTATCCGATAGTACACAGCGGCGCGTTCTGCTGCACGACGGTCGCCGCAAGACCTGACCGCAAGTGAGACAATCGAGCCATGGATGCGCACCACCGCACGGCGGATGACTTTGATGGTTCGTGGGTGCGGGCACACCGAGAGCAGCTCGGTTGGAGCCAGTCGGAGCTCGCCACGCGAGCGGGAGTGTCCTATACAACCGTTTCCGATATCGAGCGGGGCCAACGGCCACAAGTAACGGCACGTGTCCGGATGAGGATTACGCAGGCGCTGGAGTCACCGGACGACGGCACCGACTTCGGAATCGACGCATCGATCGTCGCTGATGCGCTGACAACCCTCGCCGCCGTACTCGAACGCACGCAGGCTGACCTGCGGGGGCTGGAGGCACGGGTCGCCGCTCTGGAAGCCCAAGGTGCAGCACGCGGTGCGGAGTCGGACGGGGCCGATCTCTCGCGAGAAGCGGCCGTTCTCGAACTCCAAGATGTTGCTGAGCGACTCAGGGCCGCACGGGTAACAGCGCAAGTTGATTGAAGTCAGGTTCCCTGGCGAGGACTTCCTTGTGGCAAACACTTGGACGGCAACAGACAACGCAGCCAGCTTGCGTCGCTCGGTGACGGCCCCAAAAGAACCTACGGCCCTTGGCACAGATAGCCGCAGTAGGGCTGAAGCGGCCTGGCGGTCGTCGGGTGTATGCGGTGCAGCGTCTTGTCTGCGGAGATCGTCCTTGCCCAGATCCAACGCCGCTCAATGCACCTGGCACACCTGTAGATGCCTCGACGTCTGCCGACCGACTCGCGTCTGACCGTCAAGTGGTTGGAACGCTCGACGCCTACTGACGCCACTGGAGCGCCGCCTCAGGACTGAGCGGCGCCGAAACCGCCCACCGGCCGGCACTGCTCGAAGAAGACCGACCGTGGGGACCAGCCACCCAGTCGGAACTGACCAGACGGCTGCACCCAAGAGTTCCAGGCCGAGGGCCACGATCACTCTGCTCTCTTCCACCACGCGCCACTTCTGGTTCGACTGGATGGATTCAAGGCGCGCATCGGTGGGCAGTGGCTCATCAGCGATGGAGAAGCGGAGCAAGACGTTGCCGGTGCCATCTACCGCGTCGGGTCGTCTGTCACTGAGAGGAAACAACGAGATGACTCCTACCTATGCAGCTTGCGCCCAGAGGTGAAGGGCGAGATACACCAATCCTGACTCCTGCTTGCAGCGGACAAGCAGGTCAAAATGGTGACGCATGACGAATGGTGGGACTGGTAACGAACTGGCCGGTGTGCATGGACACGAACACAGCCGGACAGACCGAGAGCACTTACCGACCAGTCGAAGCCCCCACGCATCCAGGACGGTTACCACCCCCACCAACTAGTCCAAGCGACATAGCCATAGTGCGCGTCTCCGTGGGCTTACTCGAAAAGGGTCTGGCGCCAACTGTGGTGGTGGTCTGCCAGCGACCCAACAAGTAGGGTTACATCGTCGCTCCGAACTAACCTCGGAGCCGAAAGCTCGACCTGAAGCGAGCGTTGGGGTGGCAGGTCACAAATCGATGCCGAAATCGGCGCCAGTTCAGCCCTCCACAACCTTGGCGATTTGGTGAAAATGAAGCAACCCAGCCCACTCAAAGAAACGAAATCCGCGTGCCTTACAGAGTAGCAGTAGTTCAGAATGAGACAGAACTACTGCGGTATTCGTACGCTGATGTGCGAAGACTCATTCGCCGCCAAGATTATGACTGGGATTACTACACCGCAGAAAACATAGAGTCGTTGGGACTTAAGCTGTCAACCTACGATGGGATCGTGGTAGCAACCAACGCATGCAACGATACCAAGATTCTGAATTGGCTGACAAACAATAGTAGTGAAATATCGACTCGTCTCGCCGCTGGCGACTTTGGACTGCTAGTGAACTTTCAGATGGCCTTATCGGACAGAAGACTGGACACAGGACCCTTTCCGTTCCTGGACGAACGCTACACTCTGACCGGGCATAAAAGACTCAGAGATGGAGAACAGGCCGACCAGGGCACCTTCAGCAGGCCACAAGACCTACCAATCGATCCCATATTAAATTTACCCAACAAGATCGACCTTCCGAGTCTCGAGCATCAATGTCGAGTGAATCCGAACATTCCCGGACTCTACTGGGGCTACCTTGAGCCTGCTCTAACTTCCGCCTACCGCCCGCAAATTGTGGACGACGCTGCGTTGCCCAGCAGAACACTTTTGATGTCCAGTGTGCCAGAGGGTTCGCGCATCATCGTGAGTTCCCTTGTCGTCGATTGGCAAGGACTCGGTGCGCTCTGGGACAACCTCATACGCTACGTTGTAGAAGGCCCGAAACCCGTGGCCCTCGTCCGACGACGAGGAGCCAGTGGGTTCGATATCAACCTTCTTGACCACTCATTGCGAGAGAACAAGGTTCCGCGTCAGGTTGTCACCCTCGCGACCCCAACAGGCTGGCAATTCGACGATGGACTCTTCTCGGCGGTAGTGCTAGATCCGACTTGGAATCGCGAGGAGGTTCACCAATTTTCATCAGGCCTACGAAGAGATAAACTTAAACACAAGCCGGGTATACATTTTTTTGACTCTATGGGGTCCGGGGAGATGGTCTCGTGTACGATTCCATCGGTAAGTGACTATCAGCCGATCCTTGAAGGGGCCATAGCCTGGTTGCAATCTCAATGGGGCGGGGACCTTTGGGATCGCTCCTTTTTCTCCACGGTTGATGTATTGGATTTGCTACAACTGCTCCACCGTGACCTGTCTCCCTTTGCGCCGCCCGTCCTAGCAGCGATAAGCCGTCACCTGCAGCCGAATGGCAGCTATGATGATGTCCCTGGGGCCACTTGTGCCGCTCTGTTGGTCATGACATGGCTCGGAGCACCTGTCGAGAAGATCGAGGGCGCCACCTCCTGGCTACTGGCAAAGCTCGAAACGCAGGAAAACTACAATGCTGCGACCACCCTGGAAACGTTCGCAAGGCTGCCGGTCAATCCAGTTCACCCAGACGTGCAAGATGGCATCGTCCAACGGATCTTGGACTCGGAGAGCGCTTGGCCGCCAGGCTTGGAGACCTTGCGATATATGAATACGTTGATAGAGATCGGAGAGCCAACCGAGATCACTGCACGGCTTGGTGGGCTGCTCCCAGCCGCTCGCGGGGCGGACGAATGGTTGACCGTGTTTGGGACCGCAGAAGCAGTTGGAATTCTCGCCAGAATGCATTCAAACCTTCCTGATGGTGATGGGGCTGAAGAGCTTCAACGAATTCTGTTTCGGGGAGTAGAGCAGCTCCTTGCTACATACGATGTCCGGAGCGGAACGTGGCGCGAGAGCGTCCCGGCAACCGCGAAGGCCGCCAAAGCTATCGCCTTGTTTACGAATCAAGTCAACCCAGCGGTGAGTGACACGATACGGTCGTTAACCAAGTCCCGAGATATTGTCTTGAGATCCTCTGCGCTGGAGAGATTCCAGACTCGGATTCTTGAGGTCAGTGGCGATCTTGATCAGCAGAAGAGCAAACTCGCTGCACAAGAACCCTTGCTGCGAATGCGCTACAGGACCGAAAACCTAGCAATATTCCTATTCCTAGCTTCATATACTCTCGCCCTAGGTCTTGCCGTATCCCTGATTGCAGCTCAGGAGCTGATAGACGAGCTCCTGGATTGGTCCACTGCGTGGAGGGAGTTGGCGATTCCTGCTGGGACTGCGTTACTTCTTCTTCCAGCCTACGTTGTTGTGCAAATGCTGGACTCCTATGGGCGAGAGCCGCGATGGCTCATCTGGGGGCGTAAAAACCTGCCCTTCGTAAAGGGGATCTTCGGTGACGAGTGAGATGGCTCGTATCCTTGAGCGCGAAAGACGTCTACGCGAGCGGACGTTATCCAAGATCCGCTCAAGATTACTTAGGCCACGCCTCGGGGACTGCGGGAGTGGTCCACATCTTGGGAGGGGCGTGGTCGTGCAAAATGCGGACCGTGTTGCGTTTGGAGATGATTGCTGGCTACGTGACTACGTACATATAAATGGACGGTCCGAACAGAAGTATGGGATCCAACTTGGCTCTGGAGTGATTGTCAGAAACGGTGCGTATTTAGATAGCTATGGGGGAACAGGCATGATCGAAATCGGGGACCGGGCGGGCCTCGGTCAGTATGTCTATATAGGTGGAAACGGTGGGGTCCAGATTGGGGCGGATGCGATGATCTCTGGTCATACCTACATAGTTGCAGCGACTCACGTTTTCGTCCGTTCAGTCGTGCCCTACCAGGACCAGGGTGAATCGAGGAGGGGAATAGTGATCGGCAACAACGCATGGGTCGCGGCCAACTGCGTTGTTACCGATGGAGTTACCATTGGGGATGGTGCCGTCATCGGAGCAGGCTCCGTGGTTACTCAGAATATACCTGCCTATACGGTCGCAGTGGGCACGCCTGCTAGAGTAATTCGGACGGTGCCAGCGGTAGCCCCTGGCAACACAGGCGAAGAATTTGCAGAATATGGCAGAACAAGGAGGCCTCTATGAGTCAAGACGTTATTCTTAAGGGCGGGAAGATACTGATCGACGGATCGCTTGTGGAGCGCGATATCGCCCTGATAGACGGCAAAGTGGCCATGCAAGCGGACGTAACGGCTTCAGCCGAAACGCTCGATTGTCGAGGTATCCATATAGCCCCGGGTCTTGTCGACGTTCAAGTGAATGGTGGTGGTGGACACATGTTCTCGACATCCTCGACTCGTAGTGACTACGAGGCCATTGCGAGAGCGCACGCCAGCGTCGGCTCAACTTCCATTTGTCCGACCATCATCACGGGTCCTCCTAATGAGATGCTTGCCGCCATTTCACTTGCGGCAGAAATGTGCGGCGCCCGGATCTCTGGAGGTGCAACGTTCGCCGGAATACACGTAGAGGGGCCATTTCTCGCGGAACGCAAGCGAGGTGGACACCCTGCGCAGTACTTGCAGCAGCCGTCGCTCTCATTTGCGCAGGAAATACTCGATGCTTCGAAGGGCACGTTGGCGATTTTCACCGTCGCCCCGGAACTGCCAGGTGCGCTTGGAGTTATTGACCTGATGGTGGAAGCTGGAGTGCATGTGTCGGCGGGCCATACTGTGGCGGGTTCGGACGATCTCCATCGCGCTGCTGAGCATGGCTTGGCCGGGGTGACTCACCTATACAATGCAATGGAGCCCCTCAGCTCGAGAGCACCGGGTCCAATAGGTGTTGCCCTTTCCTCGGACCTGTATGCAGGTTTGATCTCGGACTTTCTTCACGTTGCTCCAGATGCTTTGCGGGTTGCGATGATCGCCAAGTCCGATTCTTTGGTGTACTTGACTACCGATGCAGTGAGCCCTTTGGGCTCTAGTGCTGCTAGGACGTTCAATCTCTACGGTACTGAAGTTACGGTACGCGATGGCGGCTGCTACACGAGTGATGACGTTCTGGCTGGAACCGCCACGCCTCTTAGCATCATGGTTAGGCTCCTTATTGATCGCCTAGATCTTGATCCGGCTGTCGCTCTGTCGATGGCGACTGCTGTACCACGCTCGTTGCTGGGATCTAGTGACTGTGGAGCGATAGCCGACGGAGCGTCGGCCGATATCACACTATTTGACGAGGATTTCAATCTGAGCCGAGTGTTTGTTGGGGGTCGGCCCATCGAGCTCTGGGATGGCCTAGAGAATCTGAAATCGGTGTGATCGATGTTCTTCCCTTGCTGTCGAATTGGAACGTGGTTGGTCCAACCGGCCAAGATGAGTGAGGGCGGAGAAGGTGAGATCGTGGCTGGTGTGGCTGATGAAATCCGTGAGGTGCGACGTGCGAGAAAGTCGTTCCAGGCACGATAGAAGGCCGATGTTCTCGAGGAGATCGACCAGACCAAGGGGTTTGACCGACGCCAAACGCGGACGCAAGGCGAAGGGCCCCACCCGGGCCGAAGGGCCCCACCCGGGCCGAAGGGGCCCGCCTCCGTGCGGAGGCCTCCAAGTTGGAGGAGAAGCTGGACACCGCCAGCGAGCTGATCGAAGCGCAGGAATTGGTATCGGTGCGCTTGGCGGACATGTCCCACAACAGGGCCGAACCCGGCACATCGGAAATAAGCGGGGTTTGGTCGGCGTGAGGGTCCGCGGGCGCGGTACAGGGGCCCTGCAGGTCTGAAGGTGTTGAGCCGATCAGATGATGGAGAGCCCCTGTGGAAACCGATGCTACGGGTATGTGCGAGCTGCTTGTCGGGCTTGGTGACGTTGATGTCCTCGGGGTCGACGACGCTGGCGGCGAGTTCGTTGAGGTGACGGTCCAGTCCGTCTTGGGGAGGCGGGGCGGCGTGATGAGGCGTTGGCTGCGAGCGAGGAAGCCGTTGGTACCTATCGGGGGTTGGCTGAGGGGAACTTGGCGGCCTATGGCCCCGATCTCGCCAGGTCGTTGAACAACCTGTCAATCCGTCTTGGGGAGGTGGGGCGGCGTGATGAGGTATTGGCTGCGAGCGAGGAAGCCGCAGCGACGTCGGCTACTGCGACGATCTCTGGGCTACCGACGAGAATCGACCATTCCAGCGCAGACCACAATGGGTCCACATTCTCCGGTGTATTACGCGGTGGGGGTGGTATCTGCTGTTGCGAGTGCCCGAAAACCCGCTTGGTACCAGGCCCTACCGGCTTTTACGACTCTTCTGGGGTGACTCGTAATGCGCAGGTCAGGAGTTGGAATCTCCTCCCGGGCTCCAAAAAGCGTTGGTATCGCAGGGGTTTGAGGACTTCTACGCCTGTTCAAAAAGATGGGCGGGCCACTTACGGGCCACAAGCTGGTTCACTTTCGAACACCCAGGATTGCCGCTGGGGCTCGATGCGATCTGCGCCCGGCGTGCCAGGCTGCGACAGGTCATGGGTGGTGCCCGCCTTAAGATGCCGAGCGTCTACCGGGCGGCTGAGGGGTCTTCGTTGAGCGGCCCCGCCAGTCGGACCACTACCGAAGGGGCCCTCTCAATAGGCGGGAGCCACCACGTCTCGACTCGCTTTCGCTATAACCGTCAGTATTTAGCGCCGTTTTGGGCAGCAAACAGCGCTACGCGCTCACCGTTCAGTACGACTGCAACTTCTTCCGCTGGCATGAACCGATAGCTCTGTGGGACCTGGAAACTTGGGCTACGACGACGCAGTTCCTCAAGCGTCAGCGGCTCCTCTAGGCATCGGACGCCCCCCACCTCGATAGCAACGGCGACGCCTGCCCCGGCGAAATACGTTCGGTATTCGCTGCGTGCCAGGCCCGACTTTGAACCATGGGCCGTCCACATTGCCGATGGCGAACCAACTGTGGTCGATTTCACAATCATCGACCCGACGATGGCCCGCCAGTCCCGAGAACCGTAGAGCAACACGGTTGCTCCGTCAGCTACGCGCCACGGTCGACGACGGAACTCCACAGTCTTCTCACCGGACAGCAAACGGTCCACGTGGGGAGACCGAACCGACAGCAGGACGAGCGGAGATGTCATTCGGCGACCCTAGCCGCGATCCGGCACGTTTCTTCGTTGGTGGCGGTCTGAAGCCTGTTTTGGTGTGATGGC
>MTKZ01034903.1_pt2 | contig 17877 bp, 15 predicted proteins | sample 1042781 | NCBI WGS metagenome assembly MTKZ01 (sample SAMN06212207, study PRJNA360539) | anaerobic digester metagenome | biome: Wastewater treatment plant; material: sludge; isolation source: anaerobic digester fed with sludge from wastewater treatment plant | place: Denmark: WWTP Viborg ... | reverse complement strand
CCCAAAGACATAGGCGCAAGTGGCCAGAAACTCGTCAAACTCGTCGGCGATTGAGACAGACCCCCGTTGATCCAAGTTTTCTCCCAGCGTCCTTAGATCTTTCACCGCTGCCTCCTGAATTCCAGCTGCTTCAGAATTTCCGTCCAATTATTCTGCACTGTTCGGAGCGGGATTTGCATTTCACAGCTTATCTCGTGTGCATCCTGCCCAGCCACCTTTCGGTGCAAAATTTCTTTTTGTTTGGGTTTAAGATATTTGATCTTGTTCAGGAGATCCAATTTATGATCCCACTCTTCGGTCGGGTTATACCTATCCACCCCGCTTACGAAAACGGGCTCTCCATCATCCTCAAATTCTTCGCCATCCGAATTTGTCGGCTTGGCCAAAGGGTAAAAATGGGATCGGCGACAATCTATCGCAGCGGCGCGCACCAGCCCCTTTAGCCACTGCTGGATCGGTTGGTCAAATGAATAGCCTTTTTTGAGTTGATCCTTAGCCACAACAAATGCCTGTCCCCAAATTTCACAAACATCCTCGTGTCTTGTGGTGGACTTTTCGGCAAAAGTTTTTAGCAATTCGGCCAGTTCGGCATCATTTTGACCTGTTGCAAACGCACGCCATGCCTCCCGTTCCAATTCAAGGTGTATGGCAACTGTTTGCGCATATTCAGATAACCACTGTTTTTTATCGCTTATATTCTCGCGAGACATTAACCCCGTTACACGGCCTCTTTTTATATTTCCCAGAACCACGCACCGGACTATCCCAACCTGGTGAACTGGATAACCCGCCAATGCTGAGGCAATAAGTTCTAGCGAACACAAGTCAATGAGAACCTTGTGCTTCGCTCCTTGATCGCCTTTTTTTGCGCACCTCATAAGAGATCCCCATGATAAAACAATAAAAAAGTGTAAAACGGCGTTATTTTACAGTATTTCACAAACTCTATGAGGGCACACTTTGAACAAAATGGGAGGTTGAGGCGATTTCTCGCCTCAACCTGTTTCGCGGTTAAATCCCGCCACCACCATTTCCACCTGAACTGGGAACCATCATATCTCACCTCCTTGCCAGCACCAGTTGGGTGTCTGGTGCTGGCTAAGAGGGGGTGGCAAAGCAATTTCTTACATCTTTATAAAAAGGGGTATAACTGCGATCGGTGAAATCAAAAAATGGCATTGTCCGCGCTCAACAACTGCTTTCTAAAGAGTTGTATCGTGATGCTTTGGAAGCGGTAAATCAAGATTTGGGTGAAGAATCCAGATCCCCCATTGCCTTATGGGTGCATGGAGCCGCCTTGCACGGGGTCAACCAACACGAAAAAGCGCTTATGGCTTTGAATTCCGCCTTGCTAGGTTTAAGCCCATTGGATCGCGCTTATTGCGGCATTGACCTGGCTCTCACGTATCTCAAGATGGTGAAGCTGGAGAAAGCATCCAGTCAAATCAATGCAACCCGCAATATCTTCAAAGAACTGAATAAGTCAGATGGATTAGCAATTTGCGATTTAATTGAATTGCATATCCTTCAACGCAAGGGCCTTCATCACGAATATTTACGCGATGTCGAGAGAATCTCCGATCAACTTCTGGCGTATGAGTTGAAAAATTGGTATGTATTTGCCCAAACCCAGACCGCATTCAGTTTGCGCGGATTAGGGAGATTTGAAGATGCTGAGAGGATTGCAATCGAGGCATTACCTATGGCAAAAAAGCTTGAGCTTACTTACCGTCAAGCCTTGCTTCGATATACCATGGCAATATGTCATTCAATATCCAATAGGCCTCATAAGATGTTGCTCGAACTTGAGAAGGCAGAAAAACTCTGCCTAAAAAGCGGCGCACAAGTCTTAATGGCTGACATTCTCATGAATCGAGCTTTCTTTTTTGAAAGCAGAGGAAACTTGTCTCTTTCCATTGCATACAGCAAGCAGGCTGCCCTTCTCTATCAATATCTAGGGCTGGGCAAAAACGAAGCATGGGCATTCAGCGAGATAGGAGCCAAGCTTAATCTAATGGGTGAAATTCAGCAAGCGGGGACTGCATTCCAAAAAGCCCATGAGCTTATGAACAAACAAAACGACCGTCAATTGTTGAATGAGATCAACTTTCGCATGGCCCTCCTGCATGTATCGATCGGTCAAATTCCGCAAGCGCGCAATCTCTTTGAAGAGATCATTAAAAACTCAAATAAAGATAACGCCCCCTCTCACTATATTTCCATTGCCTGTGCCTATGCCACAACCATGTGCGCATCTGACGAATTCGACGCTCTATACAAAAGAGCGCAAGAGGCACTGGGCATGTCCCCACCCTCCATTTATTCAACCGTGGCTCAGCGGGTTTTAGCCCATCAACTCGTAGAACATCGCCGCTGGGAAGAGGCCCGTCACTTACTTACGGCGGCCATCGTCAGCTCATCAGAATGGCCACAGCAAAACGCCATATCCCTGCTAGAACTTGTGGAATGCAATCTCTCCGAAATTCAAAACACATCTTTTGGGCAAAACCTCCCCTCTCTGATAAAGAGAAGTCGCAGTCAATTACGCCAGATCAAAAAAAACGCCCGGCTCCTGCCTGAAATCAATGCGCGAGCCTTAACAATCATGGCAGATATCGCGCAGCTCATGAATAAACCCAGCCTCGCTTTGTCTTATCTTGATGAGGCTATCCAAACGTTGCGTGTTATCCGTCTGAGTGGCTCTGACCCAGCCCTTGTTTCATCTTTGGCAGGCCGTTTTGACGATGTGTATTGGCGCGGGGCGCGGCTGGCGCATGAACTCGACAATACAAATGCCCTGGTATCCTTTGTGGAGCATCGCCGCGCCCAATGGCTGGCGCGGGCGCTTAATGCTAGAACTTCCAACCCCGCCCCTCTGCCTGAGTTGGACGCCTTGCGACGCGACCTACACAGATTTNNGTCCTCACCCTCGTCTCGCATACATCCTGGGTTGTCTAGCGAGCTTCAGGCCGGGTTTGATGAAGTGGCTCAGAGATATGCCCAGATGGATCTCGATCTCATGTTTGCGCCCTCTGCTGAAGACTCAGCCATATCGCCACTGCGCCGGCATGTTCCTGTTGCGGGTCTGGAAGAATTGCGCTCTGTGTTCAACACACAATTTGGCAAAGACTGGGTTGCGGTCGTTCTCGAACCCATCTCTTCGCGGAGCACGGAGTGGATTCTTCTGCGCATAACCCCACACGGTCAGGAGCACCTATCCCTTTCTGCCAACGCCCTCATCCACAAAATGCTTCAAACGCTGGCAGAAGGAAACTCCCGCTTCCGCCGCCGTTTCTTTGGCGCCAAGGGAGAGGGTTCGCGTGAATTTCAGATATTGAGCGAGTGGTTGTCTGTGTCATCGTGGATTGAGCTGGATTCAGAAAATCCAATGACAAACCCGAAAGGCACAACGCTAATCATCGCTGAGGCAGGCTGGCTATCCAGACTTCCCATCGGCAGTTTGCCCATGAAAGGTGGACGGGCATTAGGTGAATGCGCCGTCGTGCGTTTTGCGCCATCGCTCAATACAATGGCCATGCTATCCTATGCAAACAAATACAAAAACAGCACTCATCCTCAAAATTCTGTTAAGCGTGCGTTGATCGTGGCGCCACACGGCTTCAATGGCAGATACCCCGATCTACCCTTCAGTCTTGAAGAAGCTGCTCTCGTCCGCCAGAATTGGCCAGATAGCGAGGTATTGCTTGATGAAAACGCCTCATTAGCAGGCATGCGAAAAATGGCACAACATCAAAAATTAGAACATTTTGATGTGATTTGGTTTGCCACACACGCTCAATCTGAACCTCACCATCACCGACTGAGCGGATTGGCGTTGCGCGATGGCGATATAACCTTGCAGGAAATTTTATCTTGGCGACTAAATGCTCGGCTTGTTTGTCTATCTGCTTGTGACAGCTCATTCGCCACAACACATGGTGGGGAGGAGCGGTTGGGGATTGAAACCGCCCTGATTGCATCTGGTGCGCGCAATGTGCTTAGTTCGCGTTGGCCGGTGAGCGATTCTGCAACTGCAATCTTCATGAGTGCCTTTCTACGCCACTACTCACGTGAGCAAAATGCCGCCCTTTCCTTGATGTTCACCATCCTTGAACTTAAAGAGAAAATTTCTCGAGCCGATTTGGCTGCCTGGCGTGTGACTGGAGCCAAGTAAAGTCGTTGTCTTTCTACATCCACCCCATACTCACCGTCTCCCCCAAACACCGGCGACAACAGAGCAATCCAAGTGCAGCAACCCGTGAAATTCTGCCCCCAAGGGATGCGCTCAAGGTCATTCCATCACAAATTTGTGATTTTTAATCCAAATCAGTATTTTTCAGATAAACCCGCGCTCAAGGCATAATTTTCTATGCGTATTCCCAAAAATCGCCGTATTTCTGGACGATCTCTAGACGATGCCTGATTATGATTTGGCAGTAAGGACTTTACATGGCACAAGCTCATTCAGGCGAGCGATCCTTTTCGACGGGGCAACAGACCTATCGTTCATATCTTTTACGACTCTGGGAAGAACACAGTAAAGAGCTGAACGTATGGCGCTTTATGTTGGAGGAACCACAGACGGGGGAACGGCTGGGGTTTGCTGACTTGGATGGGCTTGTGCGCTGGTTACAGTCTCAAACAGATGACTTTCGAGCCAACACAAATTAACAACTCTCGCAAAACAGATAATCCGCGCCTGGTTCACAACACATCCCAAAATGTATGGAAACCTTTGTGTGTTCACAACCCCGCCCACATAATTTCTTAAAACTAAACGATGGGGCCTTGGGAGATGAGGATCAGACACCGCGCGTTCAGGCTTTGCCTGCCCGTGAGGCAACCGTTGAACAATGCGATAACTGCCGCCATCGGCTCCCGCGCTGAGAGTGACTCTATGAGCAAGCAGGTTGCCAGCGCCGACATTTTGATTGTGGAAGACAATCCCGCCAATCAGAAAGTGCTGGGCATACAACTTGCACACCTGGGGTTCAAGGCAGATGTGGTATCCAGCGGCCAGGAGGCCATTGACACGTTGACCCGCGCCAGCCACAAATACAAGTTGGTCCTGATGGACATCCAAATGCCGGGCATGGATGGGTTGACAGCCACCCAAAAAATCCGCGAATGGGAGCAGAAGCACGGCCTGCACGTGCAAATCGTGGCGATCACTGCGCGCACAACCAGCGAGAACCGCGCCGATTGTTTTAGCGCAGGCATGGATGACTTTCTGGGCAAACCTTTGCATCTGAGCGAGCTGCGCTGCGCTCTTAGCCGGCTGCTCAAGAAATGATCTGCCCATTAGAAAGATGTTAAGCCTTTTATTCCGCTTGTGCCCATCGCCGCTAACTCCAGCTTTTGTTATTCCTCGATTTTTTTAGCTCTTTTAGCTCACAATACGGATGCATCTTTCGCTTTGGCGCCCTATTTTATTGAACATTTTCTTTGTTAATTTTGCAAAAAACAAGTTATACTATTCACAAATAGCCTTTAGGAAAGGTTATTTACTTCACACATCTTACGTCTTACGTCGGTTTGGGTAAATTGCAAGCAAAGTTTTTGCATTAGCTTAATCTAAAAACAGGATGGTATTTTTATGAAGACCCGGGCGTTGGCTATTGTTGGTGTTGCTGTATTGGTTTTGTCTGCGTGCGGCGGGGCTGCCCCCACTGCGCCCCCAGCGCAGATCATCAAAGAGACCGTTGTGGTTGAGAGGTCCATTCAGCAAACGGTGGTGGTTGAGAAATCTGTTGACAAGCTGGTTACAGCCACGCCTGGCCCCAACCCAGAGGCGTTGATCAAAAATGTTGAGCCAAACGCAACAATCACTCTGTGGACACTCTGGCTCTCGCCCACATTCGACGATTACATCAAAAGCACAATCGCCCGCTTTAACCAGGCGTATCCCGGCGTAACCGTGAAGTGGGAAGATCATCAGGCCACCTTTCAAGACGACCTGAAAGCGGGATTTGCCGCTGGCAATGCGCCCGATGTCATCAACATGTCTGTGGTCGAGGGTTGGGTAAGCGATTACGCGGGCAAAGGTCTGCTTTTGCCCCTGGATGATGTTGTTCCGCAAAATGTGAAAGATTTGTATTTCCCCGGTTTGTGGAAAGCGCAACTCATCAACGGCGTGAACTACCAGTTTCCCTGGTATCAGGGCATGAGCGTCAACCTCATCAACACCGCCATTTATAGCGGCACGCCCAAGACCGATGACAAGGGCAATATGACCTATGTTGGCGGCGCGGGGCTAAACGCGAGCGATTTCCCCAAGACGATTGATGGCCTTCCCGCCTTGTGCAAAACCATCAAAGCCAAAACCGGCACCCTGTGCGATATCCGCCTGACGGTAAACGATTTGCTGGCCCAGATGGTGTATGAGGGCGGCGCAAAAGTCATCAGCGATGATGGCAAGNNAAACTGTATGTGGGCATGGTGAAGGATGGCACGGTAGACAAAACTGTTTTGGTCACCGAGCTTGACCGCGTTGGGCTGGATCTCTTCGCCTCTGGCAAGGCTGCGTTTTATTCCACCGGCCCAAACCTCATCCGCATTGTGCGCGCCAACAACCCGGGGTTGTATGGCTTCCTGCCCGTCGTGCCATCGCCGTTGGGCAAATCTGGCGTGGCGGGCAAGGGGTTGATGGGTCTCTCGGTTAAAAAATCCACCAAGTTCCCCAACGCTTCCATCGCTTTGGCGCAGTTCTTCACCAACCCCAAAAGCATGACCGAGTTCTCGAAAATTGTGAGCATTTATCCGTCCACGCCGTCTTCATATGATGACCCATTCTTTTCGGCCAAGCCAGTTGCCATTGAGGACAGCGCCAAGCCGGTGGCCCGCGACACCATCTCGCACTATGCCGACATCGTGCCAACCATTCCACACAAAGCCGATGTGAACAAGGTGGTTCTGGACGCTGTTCAGCAGGCATTGTTCAATAACGTTGACCCGCAAAAGGCGCTCACAGATGCGGTGGCAAAAGCCAACGCCCTGCTTCCGTAAACGCACTTCACATTATTATTTGCGAGATCGGGATGCCATCGCGCGTCCCGATCTCATCTTCCAACGAGGGCCTATACGTCTCAGTCTCGCCTCACACCATACTTGTTTCTCGCGCCCGCAATGCTCATCATTGGGGTGTTTGTAATCTATCCCATTTTTGCGGTGGTGTATTACAGCTTTACCAGCTATGATATTGTGACCCCGCCGGTTTGGGTTGGCCTGGATAACTACGCAAAACTGCTGAACGATCAAACTTTTTGGCAGGCCTTGCTTCACTCTTTTACCTATTTGCTGGTTGTGCCAATTTTGATTGTGCTGTGCATCGCGCTGGCAATTTTGGTCAACCGCAAAGTGCCGGGCATCAACGCCTTCCGCGCCATTTATTACATCCCGGTCATCAGCGGCAGCGTAGCCATTGGCATCGCGTGGCGGCTGATACTGGATACCAACGGCCTGCTCAACAGCCTGCTTCTGGCGATGAAAATCATCAACGAACCAGTGCAGTGGCTGGCAGAGCCAAATTACACTCTGCCCATCGCCATGCTCCTCACCACGTGGATGGGGCTTGGGTATTACATGATGATTTTTCTGGCCGGCTTACAGAATATTCCAAAAGAACGCTACGATGCCGCGCAAATTGACGGATGCAATAGTTTTCAAAAGCACTGGTATGTCAGCGTCCCCGGCCTGCGCCCGCAAATGTCATTCGTGCTCATCATCTCCAGCCTCGCGGCCATAGAGGTGTTTAACGAGGTGTTCATTTTGTTTGGGCCAAGCGGCGGCCTGCTAAACAGCGGCGTGACAATTGTGCTTTACCTTTGGCAGCAGGCCTTTCGGTTGCAGCATGCCGGTTATGCCTCGGCGCTGGCAATTGCCTTGCTTATCATCACCATGGGGTTCTCCATTCTGAACATGCGCCGCATTGAAAGAGAAGAGGTCGTCGGATGACCTCTTCAACACCCCTGCCCCGCAAATCTGGCGGCAAACTGCGCCGAATTGCAGGAAATACCTTTTTATACGCCGTCCTCATACTGGTCGCCATCATCACAGCTTTTCCATTTGTGTGGGTACTTGCCACATCGCTAAAAGGCCCCACCGATGCGATCTATTCCGTGCCGCCGCAACTCATCCCGCATCAGCCAACACTAGACAATTACCGCCGGGTGTGGGATCAACTGCCCATCGCCAGCTTTTTTCTCAACAGCATTGTTGTCTCGGTCATCACGGTGGCGGTCAACCTGCTCTTCACCTCGCTGGCGGCCTACCCGTTTGCAAAGATGAACTTTCGCGGGCGCGATGCCATCTTTTTCCTCCTTTTGGCAACGTTCGTCGTCCCGCCCCAGCTCACCCAGATCCCCAGCTTTGTGATGGCCGTCAATGTGTTCCGCTACTATGACACCCTATTCGCGGTCATCTTTCCGTCGTTGGCAACCGTGTTCAACATCTTTTTGCTGCGCCAGGCTTTTAAAGCTGTGCCCAACGATTTGATTGATGCCGCGCGGATTGACAGCACGGGCGAGCTGCGCATCTGGTGGAGCATCCTCATGCCCGTGGTGCGGCCCTCGCTGGCAACCACCGCCATCATCACCTTTGGCAATCAATGGAATGATTTTTTCTGGCCTTCGCTGATGTTGCACACCCGCAGCAAAATGACCCTGCAAGTGGGATTGGTGGCCTTGCAAGGCATGTTCACCTCAGACATGCGCGGCATTGCCGCTGGCGTGGTCATGACCGTCATCCCGATCATCATTTTCTTCCTTGCGTTGCAACGGCAATTTGAGCGCGGTATCTCTGGCACGATGTAAGATTGGGTGATGACCCTCACTCTCGCGCAGGCCATCGGCCAAAAACTGATGTGGAGTTTTGACGGGGTTAAGCCCTCGCCACGCATTCTCCGCGCCATCAAAAAAGGACAAGTTGGCGGCGTCACTATTTTTCGCCCGCTCAATGTTGCCAACCCAGAGCAGGTTCGCGAGCTAAACGCCGCGCTGCAAAACCACGCCCGCAAACACGGCCAGCCGCTTTTGCTCATTGGCGCAGATCAAGAAGGCGGCACACTGGTCACTGTGCCGGGCACAACCTGTTTTCCGGGCAACCTCGCGCTGGGCGCCACCCGCTCGCCAGAATTAGCGCGGCGCGTGGGCCACGCCATCGGCCTGGAAATGGCCGCACTGGGGTTCAATGTAGATTACGCGCCGGTATGCGATGTGGTCGTTTCCCAAAACAACCCGGTCATTGGGCCGCGCTCTTTTGGCGGCTACCCGCAAGTGGTGGCACAACTCAGCGCGGCCATGGCGATGGGATTTCAGATGGCGGGGGTGGTCGCCACCCCCAAGCACTTCCCCGGTTTCGGCAACACCTCCGATGACGCGCATTTTGGTATGCCTGTTTCCAGCCACACCCTTGCACAACTGCACGAGATTGATCTGTTCTCCTTCAAGGCAGTGATTCGGGCCGGGGCGCAGATGCTGATGACAAGCCACATCGCCTTGCCGGCGGTGAATGGCGATCCGCGCGTGCCAGCCACCCTCTCCGCATCTATTCTGCAAGGGCTGCTAAGGCGCGACCTTGATTTTGACGGCGTGATTATTTCCGACGCGATGGACATGCGGGCCATTCGCCAAGGCAAAGATTTCATCATTGAGCTAATCGCGGCCACGCGCGCCGGGGTGGATATGCTGCTTATGACCAAGTTTCTGGATCAAAGCGGCGCGCACCGCGGGCTGGTTCACGCCGCCGAGCGCGAACTCCTCTCCGAGCAAGAGGTATTTGCCTCTGCGCAGCGCATCCAAAAGATCAAAGCGTGGTGCGCCCAGCAGGCGCAACCCAGTCTGGATGTCATCAACTGCNNGTATCAACTGCGCCGAACACGCTGCGCTGGCGCTGGAAGTGGCGCAAAAATCAATCACCCTGGCCAAAAACACCGGCGGGATGGATTCTCTGCGCTTGCCAACCAGCGCGCGGGTGGTTGTGCTTGTGCCCCGCCCGGCAGACCTCACCCCAGCCGATACCTCATCTTACGAAACACCCGCCCTGGCCAGCGAACTGCGCCGCTACCGCGAACAGGTTGATGAGGTTGTGTATCCCATCAACCCGGATGAAAACGAAGTGGCCGCCCTGCGCCAAAAAACAAGCGATTACGATGTGATTCTGCTTGGCACCATCAACGCCCGCCAGCACACCGGGCAGGTCGAACTGGCTCGCAGCCTCATCCGCCAAAACAAGCAGGTCATTGTTATTGCGCTCAGAATGCCATACGACCAGGGTATGGTGCCCGAAATGCAAACCTATATCTGCACATACAGCCTGCAGTTGCCCTCCATGACCGCGTTGGCGCAGGCTTTGCATGGTCAAATTCCGTTTGCGGGGCAGTTGCCGGTGACGCTGCCAACGGACTCCGCGCAAGGGTGAACCCCGTGCCCCCAGAAATTGAATTTACCGTTCAAGGGCAAAACGCCAAACGGATTCGGCCATTGTTGGATGAGTTTGAGGCGCAGAGCGGCATTCATGTCAATGTCCGCGAGATGTTGTGGGATCAGTCGTGGGGCGAGTTAATCCGAATGGCGTTGTATGGCGATGGCCCGGATGTTTCAGAGATTGGCTCCACCTGGCTGGGCGACATCGCGGCCATGAACGCCTTGCACGCGTTCAGTGCGGATGAGATTGCGTTTCTGGGCCACCCACATCGTTTTTTGTCAATCGCCTGGCATCGTTGCCATTTGCCAGAGAGCGGCGTCATTCAGGCGATTCCGTGGCTGGTTGGCACGCGGATGATTTATTATCGCCGCGCCCTGCTCAGCGCCCTCGACATCCCCGAAGAGACCGCCTTTCAAACGCAAGAGCATCTGGAGCGCACGTTGATGGCTTTGTGCAAGGCTGGCGTGAAAGTTCCCTGGACGGTGCCCACCGGCTACACCCACACCACATTCATAAACTTGTGCAGTTGGGTGTGGGGTGCGGGCGGACATTTTGTCTCGGATGATGGCAAACGGGTGCTGTTTAACCAGCCCGCCGCCCGCGAGGGGATTCGGCGCTATTTTTCGCTGGGGCGATTTCTGGCGCCATCCGTGCGCCATCTCAATGGGCTGGAACCAGACGACCAATTTTTGAACGATGCGCAAACCGGCGCGACCATGAGCGGGCTGTGGCTTTTTAATCGAATCCCGGCTGATGCAAGAGACCAAATTGGGTTGGCCATGCCATTTGGGACGTTATTTGTGGGAGGCTCGCGTCTGGTGGTGTGGAAGCACTCGCGGCAGCGCGAGGCGGCCATCCAACTGATTAAGTTTTTGACGGGCGTAAAACAACAAGCGGAGCATGGCTTGCAGGTTGGGCTGTTGCCCGCCGTGCCAGAGGCGTATGACCAGCCACCATATTCCACCGAGCGGCCATGGACGGTGGCGATCCCCGGTTTGGCAAATGCGCACACATCTCCCATGACCCGCGCATGGGGGTTGATGGAAGACCGGCTAACCACCGAGTTTGCCTATTTGTGGGAAGAAGTCTTGAATGACCCCAACCTCAATTTGGAAGCTCTCATCGCCCGGCGGCTAGAGCCACTGGCCCGCCGATTAGATTTGGTGCTGGGGCAGGCATAAAGATGGCCAAAACAGCTTGGAATCGCCGTTTACATCCGCAAATATGGGCTTTTCATGGCATAATGCCGCCTTTAAAGCAGATGCGAAGGGGTTGAAACAAGAGTAAATCTGCGTGTCACAAGAGATTGAACTTTCCGTTCAGGGACCAAAAGCCAACTTGCTTCGGCCATTGTTGGATGTGGTTGAGGCGCAAAGTGGTATCCATGTCACGCTCCGCGCGTTATCGTGGGATCAATCATGGGGCGAGTTGATCAAGGTGGCGTTGTATGGCGATGGCCCGGATATTTCTGAGATTGGCTCCACCTGGCTGGGCGATATTGCAGCCATGAATGCCCTGCACGCATTTACCCCAGATGAAATCGCGTTTATTGGCAAACCACATCACTTTTTGTCTGCGGCCTGGCATGGCTGCCATTTGCCAGGGAGCGATGTTATTCAGGCCATCCCATGTTGTGTTGGAACACGGCTTATTTTTTACCGCCGCGCCATGCTCAACGCCCTTGGCATTGCAGAAGACACCGCATTTCAAACGCTGGATGACGTTGAAAACACGCTCGCGGCCTTGCAAAAATCCGGCGTAAAAGTTCCGTGGACGGTGCCCACCGGCTACACCCACACCACGTTGCTTGGGTTATACAGTTGGCTGCGGGGCGCAGGCGGGCATTTTGTCTCGGCTGATGGCAAGCGGGTGCTGTTTAACCAGCCTGCCGCGCGCGAAGGGATTCGGCGCTATTTTTCGCTGGGGCGGTTTCTGGCGCCATCTGTGCGCCATCTTAACGGCCTGGAGCCAGACGAACAGTTTTTGAACGATGCGCAAACCGCCGCCGTCCTTAGCGGGGTGTGGCTAATTGAACAAATTCCCCCCAGCGCGAGAAATGAAATTGGGCTGGCCAAGCCAATGGGGACGTTGTTTGTGGGAGGTTCGCATCTGGTGGTGTGGAAACACTCGCGGCGGCGCGAGGCGGCCATCAAGCTGATTAAATTTTTGACGGGCACAAAACAGCAGGTGGAATACAGCCGGATTAGTGGAGAATTGCCTGCCGTTTTGGAGGCTTATGATTTGCCGCCATATTCCAGCGATCCGCTTTTTAAAGCAGTGATCGCTGGCATGCGCGATGCGGACACATTCCCCATGACCCGCGCATGGGGGTTGATGGAGGATCGGCTGTCCACCGAGTTCGCCTATTTATGGGAAGAAGTCTTGAATAACCCCAACCTCAATTTAGAGGCGCTCATCGCCCGGCGGCTGGAGCCTATGGCCCGCCGCCTGGATTTGGTGCTGGGACAATCGTAAAGACGTTGGATTCATTTCCCAAAAAAGTTTCGGGATAGATCAAAATTGAGAGAGAAAAATATTTCGGCTGATTCTTTTCAGCCTGGCGCAAAAACTTTTATCTTAATGACAGGAAGCGCCACCATCCTTACGCATATCTGCCAGTTGATTCACGCCAGCTTTAGCCTGTATGCGAGCGCGTTAGCCATCACACTTGTTCTTATATTTGCGGGCAGCGCATGGGCGGAAATTAAGAACGGAAACTGGCGAGGTTCAAGGTTAACCTGGCATTCATCGGCTTTCATCATGACGGCCACCTGCATTTTGGGCGGAATGCTGGCCTATTTGATGAATCATCCCAACATTGACGATTATTACTACACGCCCAATGCTGTGTTTTTTACCGAACACCCATCTGCGCAAATGGGGAACGAAATTCATTTTTTGTTTAGCGGAGGGCAGCCCTTTGTCTCCAGTTTTTGGGGGACGGCGAATGCGTATGAGTTGGCTCAGGCTGGCTTGGCCCGCTTGTTAAACACGCACTTTCTAGATGTGTATCACACCCTCATAACCACGCTAAATGGCCTCCTCATACCGTATGCGATTTATCTGGCCATCAGAAGTTTTAAGATAGACAAAACATCTGCGGCGGTTGGGGCGTTCATCACCACACTTTTTATACTTGTTTGTCATGAAGCGCGGACGATAGGGGTGTTTTCATTCCCGCGAATCTTTCAGGGCAAGGCCGTTGTTTTAAGCATCGTCATCCCTCTGACGATTGCGTGGTCCAGGGAATTTTTTAACCGGCGATCTGTTAAAAACTGGTTGTGCTTATTTTTTCTTTTTACATCCGCCGCCGGTCTATCCATTTCCGCCGCGCCCATCTTGTGCGGTCTGTGCGCGTGTCTTTTAATCGGGTGGATTTCTGAAAACAGAAGAATCGCCGCCGCCAGAACCATATTTTTCTATCTCCTGTCTCCAATTTATCTCGTTGCCTGCGCGTTATATGCCTCAACTACATCCGCAAATGTATTGTCGGAAGGCAGCGTTGTGAATTGGGGGTGGCCGACGACTTTTATAGGGCATTTGGCGCTGGCGGAAAACATCAACGCGCCGGTTAGCCTTGTTCTTGGCGTTATTTCTCTGTTGGTATTTGCGCGGCTAAACACAGATGGCCGGCGCCTTTTTATTTTTGGCTGGATTGCATCTGCGGTTGTTTTGTTTTTAAATCCACTGTCCGCCATTCCCCTGATCAAATATGTCACCTCGCCAAATGCTTATTGGCGATTGTTTTTTATCCTGCCTTTCCCGTTCATTTTGGGGCTGGCCGTATCGGTGGTCTTTGACCGCGCGAGGATGCGCTCAACTCGTCAGGCAGTTCTGGTTGTCATCACCCTGCCTCTTGTTGCAGCCGGGATACTGGTTGCAGTTCCGGCATCATCCGCTTTTCAACGAACCACCCTTCGTTCGGGGCTGTATAACTACAAAATATACGATTGGCTTTTGCCCGTTTCCAGATCCATCATTGAAACCAATCCGCCGGGAATTATGCTGGCGCCGCCCGACCTGAGCGGCGCCATGTCCATGCTCAGCTCAAAATTTACGCAGTTGCGCATACGCGAAGATGCGGTGCGGTTGTGGCTTGGGGGGCAGGGCCGGGGAGAGGAGGCGGAGAAAAGAATTGCAGCTTCAGATTTCCTCGATGACGCCTCGGCTAATTTTGACGCGTTGAAAGAAATTGTTGGGAAATATGGGGAGATTGATTTTGTGCTGGCGAAATCTGCCGTCTCCGCAAAACCCCAAGTGAATGACTTTCTTCGGGCATCGGGGTTTGCCGCGCAATCGGAATATGGCATTTACACGCTCTGGGCGCGATCCAGCGAAAAATAAAAACGAGAGGCATCGGGTCTGATGCCTCTCGTTTTTGTGAATGGAAATTCAAAACTACGGAGCAGTGGCGAGATAGTCTTCGCCGAACATCGCCCCATTGTCTGCGTTGTAAGTGGCTACGCGAACCACCGCCACAAGCTGGCTGCCCGAAGGCCCTTCAATCAACATGCCGCCGCCGCTCGTGCCATCGCTGTAATAGCCAAACTCGGTGGCTGCGCTGCCTGCCTGGGATGGGTTCACGCTGAACTTCTGCCCCGCGCCCAGCGCGGCGGCGTTGGAGACTGTGCTGCCAACCTGCGCGCCGTTCTTGTCCAGGAACTTCACCGTCACCTGACCAGCGTTAAGAGCACCGCCAATGTTCTGAATGGCGATGTATGAGCGCTGGCGGGTGGTGGCTGTCCACTGTGTGTCTGTCCATCTCACAAATGGCGCATACAGCTTGTTGGAGCCAGAGGTGGCGCCCAACGCGGCGGTATACAAGCCATACACGGCTCCGTTTGGCGGTGTCTGGTTATAAACCTTGAGCATCGCCACGATGGGCGCGCCGGAGCTGGTGATAACCGCAGAGCCGCTTGTCCCGTTCGGGAAGCCATCTGAGCAGGCCACCGAGCTGAGCTTGCCGCCCGCCGCGATTGTTGCATCCTTGCGGGCAACTTCTGCGCCTGCCAGGCTGCGATAGCTCACGGTCACCGAGGCGCTGGCGGAATCGCTGGCGTTCTGAATGGCATAAGCTGTGTTGGATTCACCGGGCGCGTTGCACAGCGCCGATGGCATGTAAATGGTGTTCGCGCCGCCAGAGGTGCCTTCAAATGAAGAAGCATTGGCGTTGGCGGTGCCCAGTTCCAAAGCGGTAACGGCTACCACCGCCGCGGTGGATGTGCCAGACTTGACTGCGTCCACGCGGGCAGACCCGGAGAAGTTGGACGGTATGCTGGCGATGGTGCCAACATCAAAATACTTGGCCGCGCCCGCCGGAATGCCGGTGGCGGTTTGGGTGGAGACCAGCGCAAATGGGCTGGCGCTGTAAAAACGCACGGTCACATCAATGTTGCCCGAAGCTTCGGCGTTCTGAACCGCGAAACGGGTGTTGGTGTTATTGCGCTCTTTCAAGACGGTTGCCACCAGCACACCGGTTGCGCCAGAAGCAAAACCATTCGACAACGGGCGGTTCTTCACCGTTGTGCCAGACCCGGAGGAAATTTGCACCAGGGTCGCCACAATCGGCTGATCCGATGAAATCACGCCGGAGCCTTTGAAGCCATCGGGCAGGGTGCCGACCGAGCTTGCGAAAATCGTCGAGCTGCCGCCAGCGGGCAAATCGGCCAACGTTATGTTGATTGGGGTGACCGTATTTTCCGGGTAATAGGAAAGTGTCATGTGGGCCGTGCCCGTGCCAACGTTCATGTAAGCGACGGCGGTGGAAAACGTGGCGGTGTAGCCAGTGTCAGCCTTCGCCACGCCAACCAAACTGGTTGCCAGCGAAAGCGCCGCGATCCCCGCTCTTAAAACTTTCTGTTTCATATTTTCTCCTTATGTTAAGCAANNACAAATCTCTGCTAAGCCTTGTGGGTGGATTATGGCCTCGTATTGGCCGTAATTCAATACTTCATCGGGATTATTTCAGGGTAACCGTGAAGGTTCCCATGTTCATAACTTGATTTGCGGCTAAAGACCAGATTTTTTCTTTGCCATCTTCTGCGCGTATGACCGTATAGGCAAAAGTTGGGTCGCCAACAAACATAACATATTCTCTGGGGGTCAAGTCAGAAATGGCATAACGACCAGTACCGTCGCTCATTGTTCCGGGACTGCTGGCGGTGTTAAGAACATAAATCGGATCGCTGTTCCCCTGACGATACACCTCGGCCAGCCGGATGGCCGTGTTGACCAGCGGCTTGCCGTTGTCCGCCGAGATAATCACCCCGTGCGCAGCGGCCTTGCCAGAGGTTGGGGTAACAATTTTGGCAACCGCGACCGTTGCCGCCTGCGCCGGGGTTGGATACGCCGAAGCCTTGTTACCCCCAGCTGGCGCAGCCGTTGGCGTGGCGGCGCAGGCCGTCATAACAAGGGCGCTCATTCCGATGCCGACCAATAATATTTTTATGTTTTTCAAATTCATCCTCTTTATTCCACCCAGATGTGTTCGGCCAGTTGTTGCCCGATCACGTGTTCATCCTTAAAGCTGCCATTTTGCAGCCGCACCCGCAGCGGCCCGTTAAACGGCGCGCGCCCTACCAGCTCAATAGCCGCGCCGGGGCGCAACCCCAGCGAGTCCAGATAATTCAGCATGTCCGAATCGTGCGAGGCCACGCGGCTGAGCGTCCCAGTTGCGCCTTCTTTCGCGTCTGTCAGTTTTTGCGCCGCCGGGTAGTTTATTTTGCCATCGCGGGTGGGGATGGGATCGCCGTGCGGGCAGCGCTCTGGCTTGCCAGTTTGGGCAAACATGCGCTCCACCATCTCGTCATCCAAATGATTGCACGAGCTGGCCGCGACCGGAAAGACCTCCGTCCACTTGTAGCCCAGCGATTTGACCAGAAACACCTCAAACACACGCTGCTTGCGGATGGCTCTCATGGCGATCTTGAGACCCGCGTCCGTCAAGTCAATTCCGCACGCGCCCTCGCGGCGCACATATCCCTTGCGAACCAGCCGCTGCGTCATGCGCGAGACCGCCGGCGGCGTCACGCCCAGCCGTTCGGCCAGCGTGCGCAACGCCACGCGCTCCTCCAGCGATGACAGATACGTCTCTTTCAAGAAATCCATCACCACCGTTGTGGAAGCGTGCTTTTTTAGCTTTTCCGCAGATGACATGCGGGTGATTATAATGACGCGCCCGCCCGCCACACCCGCGCCAAAGCTTTGTTTTCACCTTTGCCACCACTTGTTTGGTGTAGCATTTGCCCTCATGTCCGACCTTAAATCTCAATTTTTGCTCGACCCGTCCATTACCTTTCTCAACCATGGCTCGTTTGGCGCAACGCCCGCGCCAGTGTTCGCCAGCTACCAGCGCTGGCAGCGCCAACTGGAAATGCAGCCGGTGGAGTTTTTGGGCCGCCGACACCCATCCTTAATGCGCACCGCCCGCCGCGCGTTGGGCGCGTTTGTGGGCGT
>MTKZ01001081.1_pt2 | contig 17879 bp, 17 predicted proteins | sample 1042781 | NCBI WGS metagenome assembly MTKZ01 (sample SAMN06212207, study PRJNA360539) | anaerobic digester metagenome | biome: Wastewater treatment plant; material: sludge; isolation source: anaerobic digester fed with sludge from wastewater treatment plant | place: Denmark: WWTP Viborg ... | reverse complement strand
AATTTTGATGCGCCTGCGACCCTGAACTAAAGCAGATGCGTTTCCGTCCTGGAGGCTCAAGAGCCGGCCAACAGCGATTTCAATACCTATCTCCAAAAAGTCCCCTGGAGCTGGTTTTTCGATCTCACTGTCTTTCAGGATTAAAGCGATCATCGTTCCACCGGTTTTCTGAACATGATTGATCGCTTCCATATTCGGGCCCGGAGTAATAAAAATTGGCGATACCATGCGCGGATAAACAACAATATCCCGCATAATGAGAACCGGGCAGTAGATCTCTCCCTTCTCATCAGGCTCGGCATCGTTTACCTGGTACAGCTCATCGGTACGCTGATAAAGTGAAGCGTTAAACTCCTCTGGGTTATCCTGTCTTTTCTTCCAATCTTCTCTCATGGCATCCTTTGTAGAATCACTGATTATTATTGTGATTAATTATTTCTCTAACGGCAGCGGCTACAAAAATACTTCCGGCGACCATCACAACAGCATCTTTTCCCGCCTGCCTTAACGCCTCTGCCAATCCTTCTTCGATTGACTGTGTCTTAATCGCGTGCTTGCCAAATTGACTGGCTAATTCTACCAGTATATCCGGTTCCATCGCGCGGGGATGCTCGCTCCGGGTTGCGATCAACAATCGCACTCTTGGCAGTAGATGTGAGAACATCCCCCTTACGTCTTTATCTTCTGATGAACCAAACAATAGGATGATCGGCCTTCCATTCAAATAATCATCCATGGCCAGCCTTAAACGCAAGGCGGAATCCTGGTTGTGAGCAGAATCAATAATGATCAAAGGGTCTCTGCTCAGAATCTCAAAGCGACCCGGCCATTTAACATTTCTGAACCCAGCTGAGACAGCCGCTTGCGGAATGTGATACCCGGATTCGCGAATGATCTGTATCGTCGCGAAAGCCGTGGCTGCATTTTCCACCTGATGAAAACCCAATAATGGGGTTGTGTAATGCTCTGGATCCCAGTCACTGCGACCACCGGAAGAGATATACTCATTGATCATCTCCTGCTCATCTTTAGACCACAGGTGAAAAGTCTGCCCATTCAATGAGCGGGAATGTTCTCCGTAGAAATAATCCCGCCCGATTATTGTCAATGCTGATTCTCTGTCCTGGCAGATTTTTTCGATCACTTCTCTGGCTTCTTTCCATTGTGGTGCCAAAACGACCGGTTTTCCCGCTTTGATAATACCGCCCTTTTCAGCAGCAATCTGAGTGATCGAGTTTCCCAAAACGTTCATATGATCAAATGACAGAGAGGTGATCACTGATACCAGCGGATCAATTACATTTGTGGCGTCCAGTCTGCCTCCAAGACCGACTTCTACCACTGCAATATCTACATTTTCTTTTTTAAAGACATTAAAAGCGATCGCAGTGGTGATCTCGAAGGTGGTGATCTCAGGAATTTGTCGTAGCAGGGGTTTGATCTCTTCCACTTCGCTGACTAGTGTTTGGTGTGAAATTGGATTGAAGTCAATTTGGATGCGTTCAGTGAAATCCTGCAAGTGGGGAGAGGTGTAAAAGCCGGTGCGATACCCTGCTTCGCGCAGCACACTGACGATCATGGCAGCTGTAGATCCTTTTCCCTTGGTTCCAGCCACGTGGACGATCGGATAACTGTTTTGCGGGTCTCCCATTAAACGCATTAACGCCCGCATCCGCTCGAGATCAAATTTGTCAGGCGCATATCGCAGTTGTCTCGTCAGGCTGTAATCGACAAATGAATACAGGAAATCCAATGCCGATTGATAGTATTGATCGATTTCAGACATTTGTTTTTTTACCAATCTATATTATAGTTACGAAGGCATTGTAATCTTACGGATATGTTATGACAAGAGCTTTAGCGCACCATAAACCACAACATACGGTTGTTACACTTTTATCGATCAAAATGCTTTTGCGCGGTTGTTCCTCTTTGAAAGAAAAACGCGGTCATTTACAGCCGTTGATGGTCAGACTCAGGAAGCAGTTTAATATAACTGTGGCAGAAACAGGTCTGCAGGATTATTGGCAGTCAGCGATCATATCCTGCGCCATTGTTTCAAACGATGCCCAACTCAATACCCGTGCATGTAATGAGATCATCGAATTCATAACCATGAATTATCCTGATNNCAAGTATCCAGATTGAAAAACAGCTGAATAAGATCCTTCCTTTTGTTCAAAAACCAGGGCGTTACGTTGGCGGAGAATATAACCATGTTAAAAAAGAATGGGACAGTGTTGAGACTCGTGTAGCGCTGGTCTTTCCAGATATCTACGATATCGGTCTTCCGAACCTGGGAATTATGATCCTGTACGAACAGCTCAATAACCGTGCAGACACCCTGTGTGAGCGCGCCTACCTCCCATGGCTGGATATGGAAAAAGCCATGCGGGAATACGATATCCCATTGTATTCCCTGGAATCAAAGACACCACTGACCAACTTTGATCTGATCGGCTTCACACTGCCGTATGAAACCCTTTTTACCAATGTGCTAAACGCACTCGACCTAGCCGGCATTCCGCTACACGCAAGTGACCGAAATGAGGATCACCCCGTGATCATCGCAGGAGGTCACGCCTGCTACAATCCAGAGCCTATGGCTCCATTCATCGACGTTTTCGTGATCGGTGAAGGTGAAGAAGTGATCCATGAGATCGTTGAAAGCCTGCAGGCCTCGAGGAAGCAAGGTTATAACCGGTCTAAAACAATCAGTGAATTGCGGAAAATTCCCGGCCTCTACTTGCCTGCTTATTACAAACCTGTTTACAAAGATGATCTCACTCTAGCCTCTCTAAAACCAGTTGAACCGGATTTTCCTGAAATCATAAACAAACGCCTTTGTGGAACCTTGCCTCTCCCTCCGACACGGTTCCTGGTGCCATCCATAGATGTGGTTCACAATCGGGTCGCCATGGAGATCATGCGGGGTTGTACCCGCGGCTGCCGCTTCTGCCATGCTGGTATGGTTAACCGTCCTGTTCGAGAAAGACCCGCCACTGCCATCGTCAACGCAATCGAAGAGGCGTTGAAAAACACAGGATATGAAGAGATCGCTTTGTTATCCCTTTCCTCCAGCGACTATACGCAAATAGGCAGATTAGTAGATGAGATCACAAATCGTTTTTCCGGTAAAAATCTCACGATCTCGCTTCCTTCTCTGCGGATAGAGTCATTTTCAGTCGATCTGATGGAGAAGCTAAAAGGAGTCAGGCAGGGAGGTTTCACCCTGGCACCAGAAGCCGCTACAGACCGGATGCGCAACATGATCAACAAACCTATCCAGGCAGACCAACTGCTTGCCACGGCGCGTGAGATTTACTCTCGCGGGTGGAATACATTGAAGCTTTACTTCATGATCGGACAGCCCGGGGAAACCATCGAAGATGTTCAGGCGATTGCGGATCTCAGTAAAAAGGTCATTGTGGAAGGGCGTAAAGTGATCGGCAAACGCGCCAATCTTCACGTTGGCGTCAGCACATTCGTTCCCAAGCCACACACGCCCTTCCAATGGGCATCACTGGATCCTTTGCTCACTGTTCTTGAGAAGCAAAACCTTTTAAAAGACCAGCTGCGTGGTCCGGGAATGAAAATGACCTGGTCCAATCCTCGAGAGACCATTCTCGAAGCAACACTTTCACGCGGCGACCGTAACCTGGCCGAAGTGATCGAAAAAGCCTGGCGCAACGGCGCAAAATTTGACGCATGGCAGGATCAATTCAACTACAACATTTGGATGGATGCCTTTGACGCGCATGGGATTAAACCGGAATTTTATACAAGTAGAAAACGCGACATCAACGAAGTCTTTCCTTGGGACCACATTCACACCGGGGTTAACCGTAAGTATTTGCAGCGTGAATATGAAAGGTCTCAAACAGGTGAACTGACCGAAGATTGTCGCAGTGGCTGCCATGCCTGCGGAATTCTGACAGAGTTCTCAGATCTTCGCCAGCAACACCCTGGTTCCCTCTGGCTTTGCCCGGAGGTGAATTAATGCAGAGGATAAGGCTGGTTTACTCCAAGGGGGATGATCTGAAATATACCGGCAATCTTGATATGCATAAGGTATGGGAACGCGTATTCAGGCGTGCCGGGTTACCCCTGGCATACTCCCAGGGTTTTCACCCTCAACCGAAAATTCACCAGGCATGCCCGTTGCCGTTGGGGTTTACGAGCCAGGAGGAATTACTTGATCTCTGGCTGGTCACTGATCACAAGCTGCATGAACTAGGCAATAAACTTGAAAAAGCCTTGCAGCCAGGCATTACTATCAAGGAAATCCTATCAGTCCCGATCGAAGAAAAACCACTTCAAACACAGGTTATATCAGCCGTTTACGAAGTGATCATCGATACTGAGCGTCAACCTGTGGATCTTAATAAACGGATAAACACGCTCATCAACCAAAATAAATGCCTGAGGCAACGTCGGGGAAAGGAATATGACCTGCTTCCCTTGATCGAATCATTGAAAATTGATCCAAAGAATTCCAACATACTGGAGATGACACTGGCCGCAAGGCCATCCGCCACAGGTCGACCCGAAGAGGTTCTGGATGCCCTCGAAATCCCGCTCCAGGACGTGACGATCAGTCGTAAAAAGCTGCTCCTGGCGTAATAGTTCTCATGACCGAACCTTTATTTCAAATGTTCGAATGCGAAAACCCATCCTGCCGTCTGCGGTTTCCATCTGATCTGTCCACTTCTCGTATGGAGCATTGTCCGGTGTGCGGATCACCTATGAGGACCACCGGTAAAGCTTATAGAAATTTTCATCGTCCATCAACGGGATTTTTGTTGCCAGACATTACCCTCTCGCTGCTGCTTGATAACCTGCGCAGTGCTGAAAACGTGGGATCGATCTTCCGCACTGCGAATGGAGCAGGCGTCGCGCACATTTTTTGTTGCGGAACAACCCCCACTCCACAACACGCGCGGGTAAGAAAATCCAGCCTGGGTGCGGAAACCGAGGTTGATTGGAGTTATCATCCTAATTCTCATGACCTGGCTAAAAAATTACTGCAGGAAAATCACCACCTGGTGGCGCTGGAATCAACAATAGACTCCACCTCATTGCTTGATGATATTCACCTGGATAGACAATACAAGCATATTATTATGATCCTGGGTAACGAGATCTCGGGCATCGATCCGGAGGTGCTGCTTCTGGCAAACGAGGTGGTTCATATTCCCATGGCTGGCACAAAAACATCCCTCAATGTGGCGGTCGCCGCTGGTATTGCGTTGTATCAATTGATCAAAACTCTTGGACCACCTCCACACCATGGCGAGAATTCGATTACAATCGCAGCAATATCAAGTGAGGATGAATAATGCCTATATATGAATACAAATGTCAGGATTGCGGTAACAGGTTTGAAAAGCTTCGCTCGATGAAGGATTCAGATACTGCCATCCAATGCGCCAGATGCTCCTCCCTGAACACCAAACGCGCATTATCAACCTGTAATTTCAAGCATGAGGGTGCTGCGTCCCACAGTGGATCTACTGGATGCGCAGGTTGTGCCGGTGGATCATGCAGTTCCTGCGGACATTGAAACTAATGAATAAGTCAATACAGAAATTTTACCCGAATAAATCGGTGCTTATCACCGGAGGAACCAGCGGGATCGGATTAGCGCTGGCAAAAAAGCTCATCCTTGAAGGTTGCAAGGTCGCTGTCCTTTCTCGGCAACAAGTGCTGCTAGAAAACTCCGTGAAAGAAATTTCCATGATCGCTCCGGGTAGCGCCTCTTCATTGGTGACCATTCAGGCTGATGTAACAAAGCGCAAAGAATTGAACCAGATTTTGGATGACCATACTTCCATCCATGGGCTGCCTGATATTGTGATCAATTGCGCGGGTGTTGCCCATCCAGGCACTTTTACATCACTTAAACCTGAGATCTTTGAATGGTTGATGAATGTCAACTATTTCGGTACGGTTAATGTGCTGAAAAGCATTGTTCCTGGAATGAAAACGCGCCGCTCCGGCGTTATCGTGAATATCTCATCCGTTGCTGGTTTCTTAGGAATCTACGGCTACACCGCTTATAGTGCATCGAAGTTTGCAGTTACCGGTTTCACTGATGCTCTTCGCTCTGAACTAATTCCCTTCGGAATCCAGGTTTCGATCGTCTTTCCGCCAGATACTCAAACGCCTCAGCTCGATTATGAGCAGAAATTTAAACCCTATATTACCAAACAGGTAGCCGGCTCGGCCAAGTTGATGAGCGCTGAGGTCGTTGCCGATGAAATTGTTAAAAAAGTTGCCCGCAAGAAATATGTGATCCTACCGGGTAATGAAGGAAAACTCATTTACATCCTGAATAATTTGATGGGCCGGCGATCGCACGATGTGATCGATCTCCTGGTAAAAAACGCCATCAGCAAATTGAAGTTTGGTTAATCTCCAAATCGATTATGTTATACTCGAAAAAAATACATCCCTTGAGAGGAATCCAATGAAAAAAGATTTTCTTGCAGTATCTGATTATTCAGCAAGTGAACTCCAGGAGATGCTTGACCTGGCTGTGGAATTAAAAAAAGAGCATTTTGCCGGAGGCAATAAACCATTATTTAAAGGCAAAACACTGGCAATGATCTTTCAAAAACCCAGCCTGCGCACACGGGTGAGCTTTGATATGGCCATGCGCCATATGGAAGGAGATGCTTTATACCTGTCACCCAGTGAGATCGGATTGGGAAAACGAGAAGCGATCTCCGACATCGCCAGGGTTATTTCTGGTTATGTGGATGCCATCATGGCCCGTGTATTTGACCACAACCACGTTTTGGAACTCGCCAAATGGTCTTCGATACCGGTCATTAACGGCTTGAGTGATTACAACCATCCCTGCCAGGCAATGGCAGATGCGCTAACCATTATCGAAAAATTTGGCAGCTTAAAAGGTTTGAATGTCTCTTTCATTGGAGATGGCAACAACGTTGCCGTTTCGTTGTTGCACGTCTGTGCCAAACTGGGTGCCAACTTCACTCTGGCCAGCCCTGAAGGTTATGATATGACCCCCGCCGCGATCGAGATCGGTAAACAAATCTGTGCTGAATCCGGTTCCAGGATGAGATTCCTGCGCGATCCACACGAGGCGGTGAAAAATGCGCATGTGATCTACACTGATACCTGGACCAGTATGGGGCAGGAAGAAGAAGCTGAAAAACGCATGGCGGTTTTCCCGCCCTATCAGGTTAACCAGAAACTGGTCAGTGAAGCCGACAAAGACGTGATTGTGATGCATTGCCTGCCAGCCCACCGTGGGCAGGAATTAACAGACGAAGTGGCGGATGGCAGTCATTCAGTGATCTTCCCGCAGGCTCACAATCGGTTGCACGCCCAAAAAGCCATTCTGGCAAAGTTGCTCTTGAATTAGGTTCAAAGCTCCTAGAGAAACCGTGTGAGTTTTCACCCGGTTTCTCTTTTTAATTTGAAAATTATCAATATATAATGAGATTCAAAGGTCGATATTCCTCATCCATCAGGTAGGTAAAAATGCCACATTTTGCGAAAATCGTTTGTACACTGGGACCAAGTTCTAGTACAAAACCGATGATCCGGAAGTTGATCAGTGCCGGAATGAACGTGGCCAGGTTGAATTTTTCTCACGGAGATCATGAATCTCATCTGGCGATGATCAACTTGATCCGCGAGTGTTCAAGAGATTTGGGAAAACCTGTGGCAATCCTCCAGGATCTACAGGGTCCTAAATTACGTGTTGGTAAATTACCCAACGAGGGAGTTGAGTTACGCGCCAATGCAACGGTGAGGTTATTCCAGATAGGCGAGTCTGTCGAGAGGTTTGATGGCCATGAGATCGCGCTGCCTCTGGATGTACCAAACCTGACCAAAGCCGTCAAACCCGGTAATCGCATCCTGCTTGATGACGGAAAACTGGAACTACAGGTGACAAAAGTTGATGGGAATCAAGTGGAAACACGTGTCATACTGGGCGGGCTTTTAAAATCGCATAAAGGGGTAAATTTACCCGGTGCCGATCTTGGCATCGCCCGGTTTACTGAAAAGGACCGGGCTGATCTGGTGTTTGGTCTTGCCAACGCAGTGGATTACGTAGCAATTTCATTTGTGGACACTGCTGAGGATATTCGCGAGGTCAAACGGACCATCACAGAATTGGATCCGGCTCGCGCAAAAACACCGATCATTGCCAAGCTGGAAAGACCTTTGGCGATCAAGAACCTGCACGAGATCGTGCATGTTGCTGAAGGGGTCATGGTGGCGCGCGGTGACCTTGGCGTCGAGACATCCCCTGCTCTTGTTCCGATCGTTCAAAAAGAGATCATTCAAATGGCCAATCGGCATGCCAAACTGGTGATTACTGCCACTCAAATGCTCGAGTCTATGATTGACAATCCACGCCCCACCAGAGCCGAAGCCTCTGATGTGGCAAATGCTGTTTTTGATGGCACCGATGCCTTGATGCTGTCAGCTGAGACCGCATCCGGCAAGTACCCCATTGAAAGCGTTAAGATGATGGTGTCTATTATCCAGGAAGCCGAAAAACACAAAACTGAATGGGGTCACACGGATGGTTTTCCGGAGGCAGCCTTGCAGGATGACGCGCTGGCCATTTCAAACGCAGCGAAATCATTAGCACATGATCGCGATGTTTCAACAATTGCCGTGTTCACCCAAAGTGGCAAGACCGCCCTTTTAATGTCCAAAACTAGGCCTCGTGTACCCATTATCGCCTTTACCCCTGAACCGGGAACGCTTTCAGCGATGAGTCTTTTCTGGGGTGTTCACCCGGTGCTTGTACCCTTCGCTGATAGTCTTGAGGAAATGGTTCGTAGTGTGGACACCTATTTGATCAAGCGTAAGCAGCTAAAAATTGGTGAACAAGTCGTTTTGATCTCAGGTTTTCCGGTTGGCGCGATGCGCCTGCCTAACCTGGCCTTGTTACATTCGGTCGGTGAAGAAGTTTAGATCGGAGTCAATCGGCATGCAGGTTCGTAAACTCGAAAAGAACAGTAAAGCTGACACCAATACTTTCGAATCCCTGCCTTTTCTTCTATACGAAGGTGATCTTTTTTGGGTTCCACCCTTTCCGGGGGAGATCGAAAAGGTCATGCAGCCTGATAAACACCCGTTTTACACGCATTCTGAGGCAGATTTCTTTGTTGTTGAAGACAAGGCCAGGGTATTAGGACGTATCGCCGTCTTGCATAACCACATGTTTTGTGAATTTCACAATGTCAAAACCGGTTTCTTTTATTATTTTGACGCAGTAAATGATCCCGAGGTCGCGAGAATGCTATTTCTGACCGCGGAGGACTGGTGCAGAGAACGTAACCTGGATATGTTGATCGGTCCAAAAGGCTTTTCTCGATCCAGTGGCAATGGGCTCCTGGTGGAAGGCTTTGACCAGTTGCCTGCTGTGGGTATTCCTTATAACGCACCCTATTATCAAACATTGATCGAAGCGAATGGTTTCGAGAAAAGTCACGATCACCTATCAGGATATCTGGAGAGACATCCCAATCCAAAGATCCATTTAATTGCCGAAAAAGTGCTCGCTCGCGGTAATTTCCGGATAAAACACTTTTACGATACAGATGAGATCATAAGATGGATTCCCAGGATTGATGAGGTCCAACAAAAGGCTTTTGCCAGTAATCCGAATTATTACCCCACCACTTCAGCTGAATTTGAGCAGTTGGCCAGGAATATCCTGGCGATTGCTGACCCGAAATACTTAAAAGCGATCATGCGCGAAGATGATGTTGCTGGATTCCTAATCGCNNGGATGGTTATACCTTCTACAGGAAAAAAACAACCCGGTAATCCTGGATATTAACGGGGTTGGGTTATTGCCTGAGTATCAGGGTTTGGGAGGTAATGCCTTGCTTTATTCTGAACTGGATAATGTCATCCATTCCACCCGTATAAAAAAAGCGGAGATCGTCCAGGTGGATGAACGAAATCTCCGCAGTAAATCAGATATGGAGAGTATGGGGGTCAAATTCTCAAAAATTCACCGTACTTATTTCAAGAAGCTGAATCCATAAACGCATTTCTAGAACATTGCATCGTTTATTGATTCCAGAGTCTCGCGCGGCGGGCGTAGTTTTTCGATCGGTATACGGTTCATTGGCGATTCAGGAATGTTATATTTATCAAACAGCGTCGGAACATCAGGGTCGACGTAGATCAACCCGGTAAGTAACCAGTTGTTTTCCTCAGCCTCCTCCAGTTTTTTCAGCGCCTGCATTTTATCTGTAGGATCATATTCGTTTTCAAGTTTTTTCAACACAACGGTACTTCCATCAAACATCGTCACTTCTTTTGTGGTACCGCGTTCAAAATCCTCCACAGTGATCTCTTCCCTGGCGAGTACCAATGAGATCTCATGCAGTTGTTCTTCATGCGTTTTACCAAATGAGTAAGAGTGAAACGAATTCTCGTGATTGTGGAAGGTAACACAAGGGCTGATGATATCGATGACAGCAATCCCCTGGTGGGCAATGGCAGCTTTGATCAGCTCTTTCACTTGTTTGGGATCTCCGGCGAAGGAACGGGCGACAAAAGTAGCGTTGGAGATCAATGCCTCCATCGCCAGGTCGACCGGCAGGAACGGATTAGTGCCCTGTCTCTTCAGCTGTAGACCCTTCTCGGCAGTGGCAGAAAATTGTCCTTTTGTGAGTCCATACACCCCATTATTCTCGATGATGTAGACGAGGGGCAAGTTACGTCGCACCAGGTGTTTGAACTGACCGAAACCAATACTTGCTGTATCACCATCCCCACTGACGGCAATCGCTTCCAGTGTGCGGTCGGCGAACTGAGCACCTAGCGCTAGTGAAGGCATTCTGCCATGCAAGCCATTAAACGAAAAGGATCTGCCCAGAAAGTAGGTCGGACTTTTACTTGAACAGCCGATTCCGCTGAATTTAATTACTTTTTCCGGAATAAGGTTCATTTCGAAGCAGGCGGCAGTAATTTGGGCTGCAATACTGTTGTGACCGCAACCCTGGCATAAGGTCGACGGTGCTCCCCGGTAATCTGCCCTGGTAAGGCCTACCAGGTTGGTGGTCTGACTGGTTGAGGCTACCATGATAAATTCTCCTCGCTTTCCTGAATTTGTTTTTTGATCCATTTAGCCGGCAAAGGTAGACCGTCCATGTACGCGACTTTACGCAATTTGTAAGCCACGTCCGGAAAATCCATTGTTAATAACTGGGACAACTGACCATCGCGGTTCATTTCCACAACATAGGTCAAACGATGATCGTAGATAAAATCCCACACTTCTTTGGCGAAAGGTATTCCTCTAATACGCAGGTAATCAGTGTTGATGCCGTCCTCTGCCAATAGATCACAGGCTTCCAGCACAGCTGAATCTACTGACCCCGAAGCGATGATACCAATATCAGCTCCCTCTCTCATCACCCTCACTGGTTTAGGTAATGACTCTCTCGCCAGTTCGATCTTTTTCTTGATCCGATCAAAATTTCGCACCCACACGTCACCATCTTCTGAATAATTCGCAAATTCATCATGACTGGTCCCGCGCACAAAATGCCCGCTGCGAGGGTGCTGGTTACCCGGGAGCGTGCGATAGGGTATGCCATCCCCGTCAACATCCAGGTAACGCCCCCATATCCCATTGTTGCTTTCGAGCATTTTTTCCAGGTCATCTTCCCATAAGACCTTGCCCCGGTCCATGGGTTGATCTGGGTATTCAAATTTCTTGGTCATCCACTGATTCATGCCAAAATCAAGGTCAGATAGTACGATCACCGGTGTTTGGAAACGTTCTGCAATATCAAAAGCTTTCCAGCCAAACTCAAAACATTCCTGGATCGTTCCAGGTATTATGATCAGCATTTGCGAGTCACCGTGGCTCATAAAACTCACCATGGTCAGGTCCCCTTGCGATGTCCGGGTTGGCATACCTGTGCTCGGACCCACCCGTTGAACATCCCAAATCACCACCGGAACCTCAGCGTAGTATGCCAGTCCGATATATTCCGTCATCAAAGACAAACCCGGGCCTGAGGTTGAGGTCATGGCCCGCAGGCCACCCCAACCGGCTCCGATCACCATGCCGATTGCTGCCAGTTCGTCTTCTGCTTGAACTATGGCGAAGGTATCCTTTCCAGTCTCTGGATCTTTCCTCAGAACTGGCAGGTATTCATGCAGCGTCTCTGCCAGGCTGGTGGCCGGGGTGATCGGGTACCATGAGATGAATTGCACCCCCCCATAAATGGCACCTAACGCTGCTGCAGTATTTCCGTCGGTCATGATGTATCCTTCAGTACCATTCATCCTTGAGGTGATATAACGATCCTTTTTCTCCAGGTTCTTCTCTGCCCAATCGAATGCCAATTTAACCGTTTCATAATTGCTATCAACCGCTTTCTGGCTTCCTTTGAAGTGATACTCGAGTGCGCCTTTGATGAGGTCGATATCGATCTTTAGCAAACTGGCCAAAACGCCAACATAAACCATATTCGCAAGGTAATCTCTAAAAGCAGGCGTAACATTTGCCTCTTTTAGTATCTTTCGCACCGGCATTTGATAAATAATGATGTCATCACGAACATCCGGGCAGGTGAGATCATCCGGGATCAACATCACGCCACCGGGAACCAGTGCGTTAATGTCTTTCACAAGCGTTACCGGGTTCATGGCCACCACAATGTCATCATCCTTGACCCTGCCAAGGTATCCCTTCCTGCTCAATCTCAAAGTGAACCAGGTAGGCTGCCCTTGAATGTTCGAAGGGAAAATGTTCTTCCCGGAAACAGGTATCCCCATGCGGAACAACGACCGCATCAAAGTGATATTTGCGGTTGCACTACCTGAACCATTTACCGTGCTGAATGTGATGCAAAAATCATTTACGATCATTGCCTCTTTTTGCATATATCTGTGTCTCCAATATGAGAAATGTTATTCAAATGCTGACCTGGGTATGGTTTTTTCTCTCTGATTAGCTAAGTCCATATGTTCCGTAAGCAGGGATAAACCGAGTGAATAATTTTTGCTGCGAATCTCATCAACAATCCGTTCATGGTATTGCCATACCCGATCTATGTAGGTTACATCAGGGTAGATCTCCATGCCACTCAGGTGATATACCTCCCAGAAAGCATCCAAAACTCCGTTCAGGTATTCATTCTTCAAATTTTTATATATGGTGAGATGAAAATCACGGTGCTCTTGTGATGGTACTCTGCCGGGAGTAGTTTTGAAACCAGCCCGTGCACAGGTGATGAGCTCAGTTAATCGCTCGATGTCAAGTGGTGTTAGAGTTTGAGCAGCCTCTATAAAGTAAGCGCATTCGAGGTGCCTGCGTAAATCAGCAAACTGATGGTAAGACAGGCTGCCTGCCCTCACTGCGTAGATCAATCCGGGCTTGATGGCAGTAGAAAAGTCGTAGGGGAGTTTTTTAATTCCAGACTTCGGGCGTACCTCCACCAGGCCCAAGGAGCGCGCCTCTTCAAGTTGCTCCCTGAGAGTGGCAACGCTAATTCCCAATTGCTTGCTCAATTGAATTAAGGACGGTATCTTATGGTTAGTATCTTCTGGCAACGAGGCCAGGTAAATAAGAAATTCTGAAAGAAGTGGATATTGTACAGTCATCTCAGGTCATTTCATCAGATTATTCTGACCATCAGCATTATATCAAAACGATTCTGATCACGCAACTGCAATATCCATCGCAAGTTATACGATATTTAATTGATTAATCTGATTATTTCACTGTCAATCGAATACGCTTGAATTTTTCAAAGAATGCCTTTTCACCCGTTAATGGATCCACTTCCATGTGTGATGAATAACGCGCAAACATTTCTTCCGGACTAAGGCTGATCTGTGAGCGGTGGCATAAGATCGCGTTGATCTTCCTATCTAGATATTCATCTAAATTGACATTGAAATCCGGTTGATGCGTAAGGCTCAACCACACCTCCTCCACATGGTGAGCAGGGAGTGAAACATTCTTCTCCATTATCATGTATCCAGGGTTTCCAGCCGCCGGAAACACGGCATCAACAACTGCTTGACCTGCCGCACGATGATCAGGATGGTTGATACGGTCAGGTGCCGGGAAAAGGTTGGTGGGGTCACAACTGATAACAATCTGGGGTTTCATTTTCCGGATCAATTTAATTATTGAGTTACGTAATTCAAGATCAGCGACCAGCTCGCCATCCATGTAGTCCATCCAATGAATTTGTGATACGCCTAACACTGCCGCCGCTTCCGTTTGCTCTCGCATACGGATAGCACTGGTCACTTCTGGATCCATCTGCGGGTCTTGCGTTCCGCGCTGACCTTTGGTAAGCAGGCAATAAGACACCTGGTGGCCCTGTTCACGCCACCGTGCTATCATCGCTCCGCAAAAAAAATCCGGATCATCAGGATGCGCCAGGATGACCAGGATATTTTTTTTTGTGGTCCAACCTTCGTTTAATGTGTCAATCATGATTCGGTCTAATGGCGCTGACCCGGTTTGTTACCTCCCGTGTGCCTGGAGACAAAGGAGTTGGCAGCTTTGTTGAGGATCTCTGTTTCTTCGAGAAGCTGGATATCGTTGTGGTCGTATTCCCGTTTACCGCGTTCCGGTAATTCAACAACAACCACACCTCGTAAAGTCTGAACATCGATGACCTTGCCTTCTCCATCCGGGGTCATCACCCGTTTATTCTTTTTGGGTAATAATTTGCGGGCTTCAACATAATTATCATACTCGTAGATCAGGCAGCAGCGTAATCTGCCACACATGCCTGTGATCTCAGCGGGTGTTAGCGAGATTCCCTGTTCTTTAGCCATCTTAATGGATATCGAACTGAATTCCGTGATAAAACGCGTGCAACAACGGCATTCCAGCCCGCATGCACCCATTCCTCCCATTGTTTTCGCCACATCGCGTGGTCCAATCTGCTTTAATTCCACCTGAGCGGGGGCAAAAAGCCTCTGCATATCTGAACGAAGGGATTTCAATTCCACTTTTTCTTCAGTGTCGCTACAGAATAATATGGTTAATTTACTACCGTCAAAACTATATTCGCTGGACACGACCTTAATATGACTAAGGTGTAGTTCTTTCGCACGCGCCACACACTTCTCGACCACTTCCGTCTCCTGGTTTTGCCAGGATTGTCTTTGCATGAGGTCTTTTGGTGTGGCTAATCTGTCTAACGGTTTCCAGGAGGTATCCGGAGGCTGGTTGGCTGGATCTATAAATGAAACCACCTCCCCTAACTGCCAGCCGCGACTGGTTTCCACCACCACCACATCCCCCTTTTGAATGTTCTCGATATTTGTCGCGTCAAAGTTATAAATCTTACCTACTTTTGAAAATCGCACCCCTACGATTTTCTGATTAACGGTGTTTTCCGTCATGAATTTTCCTTTAACTAAGAATTGGATCGACTGGTAACCCATTTGATGAAATGTGGATTGAGTCGGAATCCAGGTTGGTTTTCAATTGTATTTGTCCAGGTAGTCTCTCACTTCTTCCCTGGTGGAATTGATCAAATCAATCAAATCCTGGTCTGAGCTCTTAAAACGGCGTACTGTCAACCTGGCGCAATGGGTACAACCACGCATCGCTCGAAATGAATCTGCATTACAGGCATTGCACCCGCCAAGCCTTACCATCATCAAGCTGAATGCCACAACCTCAGCATCATCCGCTGGTAAATGGGTGATCCGGTCGATCAATTCCATCCATTGGGCTCCGCGTAAATCACGCAAGGAGGGAATCACTCTGATCGGGAAGAGAATCTCAGTATCAGAATTCAGAATATTCATCTTACTGCCTGGGTTGTGCTTTCGCCGCCCGTTCTGCCTCCTCGACCGTATAATTCATTGGTCGAATTTTAGCATAGTATTCCAGAGGTTTACCCAACTGATGTTTTGGATAAATGTGCGTTTCGCCGCGAGTATATGTAGCGATACGATAATCATGGTCCATCTTGATCGCGTCGAACGGACAAAACTCCGCACAGGTACCACAATTCATGCATTTATCAACATCAATATAGAATTCCTGTGAGCCAGTTATCGGTCGACCAGTCTCAGGATCTTTCATCCGAGTGATCCAGATACATTGAGTCGGACACACTTTTGAGCAGATACCACACGCTGTACAGCGGTAGTTTCGCTGCCCGTTCTCACCGAGCGTGTAAACAAGAAAAGGGATCACCCTGAATTCTTCTGGTATCACCACAGATTCTTCAGGGTATTGGATGGTAAATAAACCATCCGCGTCGATCGTGCCACGCCGCCCTTTTGAACCTTTTCCACCAAAAATATCCGCCACGTAAGTGGAGAAAAAATGTTTGAAAGTCAGCGCCAGGCCTTTTACCAATCCAAGTCCGTTCATTTTCTCTCCTTCCACCTATCGATCAACTTCACCCAAAACAACATCAACGGCGCCTAGAATGGTGACCGCGTCTGCGATCTTGCCACCCACGCACATCTTCTCGAGACTTGTCGTGTTGATCATTGACGGTGCGCGTACATGGTAGCGTTTTGGATTCGGCTTGCCATCTGAGACAACATAGAAGCCTAGTTCACCACGTGGACCTTCCACCCTTCCATAAGCTTCTCCGGCAGGCACCTTCACCAGGTATTGAGATTTACCGGTCATGATCGGACCTTCCGGAATCTGATCGATGGTCTGTTTCAGGATGCGTAAACTTTGCCTGATCTCATCCAGCCGCACCAGGTAGCGGTCATACACATCTCCATGAGTTCGGTAGCAAACATCGAAATCCAGTCTGTCGTAAATACTGTATGGATCTACCTTGCGGATATCATATGGAACTCCTGAAGCACGCAGGATCGGCCCACTGGATGAATAAGCGATGGCCTCCTCAGCGGTCAAAACACCGATCCCTTCGCAGCGTACGCGGACGATCTCGTTATCTGTCAGGTAGTGATCAAGGTCGTCAATTTTCCTTGGTAGACGATCCTCCACCAGTTTCTTAATGCGTTTTAATGTATCTTCTGATATATCACGCACCACTCCGCCAAAACGAAAGTAATTGCACATCATGCGTGAGCCTGCAACAGATTCAAATATGTCCAGGATAAGCTCTCGTTCTTCCAGCGCGTAGAGCGAAGGGGTGAAAAACGCGCCTAGATCATTGAGCAAAAAGCCAATCGACATGGTATGACTGGCGATTCTGGTCAGCTCAGCCATCATCACCCGCAAATATTCAGCCCTTTCAGGCGGTTTGATACCTAACAACTTTTCAACCGTTATGGCATACCCGAAGTTGTTGCTCATTGAGGATAAGTAATCCATGCGATCCGTGAAGGGCATGTTCTGGACGAAAGTATTGCGTTCGCCGATCTTTTCATGATTCCGATGCAGATAACCGATCACCGGTTTCAATGCCAGAACCTTTTCGCCTTCCAGCAGAGCCGCCATGCGAAAAACTCCATGTGTGGATGGGTGCTGCGGTCCAATATTCACTACCAGGTGATCCACCTTAAAATCTCCGGTATCCGCCGGGATTTTTGATTCCAGAAGTTTGTAAACGCTCCTGTCAGCGTCAGGTTCGTATGAATTGGGATCAAAATTGCGTGGATACTGGACGTTATCATGATACGGGTTTAAATTCTCAATGCGAACACCCTTGCCTTCCGGCCAGCGGCTTTTATAAGGTTTTACATCTTCCTCGAAAAATGGTTCTTTCCAATCCTTGCGCAATGGATGACCATCAAATCCCTCCCAAAGGAGCAAGCGCCTAAGGTCCGGGTGGCCGGCAAACTTGACCCCATAAAGGTCCCAGATTTCACGCTCCTGGAATTCCGCTCCCGGATAAAGTGGCGTTACGCTGGGGATGACTGGCTCATCACGTTGGGTGAATACCTTC
>MTKZ01041393.1_pt1 | contig 17881 bp, 14 predicted proteins | sample 1042781 | NCBI WGS metagenome assembly MTKZ01 (sample SAMN06212207, study PRJNA360539) | anaerobic digester metagenome | biome: Wastewater treatment plant; material: sludge; isolation source: anaerobic digester fed with sludge from wastewater treatment plant | place: Denmark: WWTP Viborg ... | reverse complement strand
CGGCACCCTCATCTCCTCCTATGAGGTCTACGAGGCCCTGAGGCGTGGCCTGGCGGTTCCCTTTCGAAAGAGGGACGCAGAGAGCGTTCGGGAGATATCCGACCTGCGTCGCTCCGACCGGGGAGGCATGATCTTGCAGCCCGAGCCCGGGCTGTATGAGATGGTAAGCCAGATCGACTTCACCTCCCTCTACCCCTCCATCATCGTCAAGCACAACCTCTCTCCCGAGACGCTCCGCCATCCGGAGAAGAGGGGGTTTTTGAGCGGCATCATCTCCCCTTTGCTGGAGCTACGCATAGAGATGAAGCGGCGGAAGAAGTTGGATGCCACTTACTCCGGACAGGATGCCATATTGAAATGGATGCTGGTCACCTGCTTCGGCTACACCGGATACCGCAACGCCAAGTTCGGCCAGATAGAGGTGCACGAGAGGATCACCGCTATCTCCCGGGAGCTTCTCATGCAGATCAAGGAGTTGGCGGAGGGGATGGACCTGGAGGTCTTGCACGGCATCGTAGACTGCCTCTGGGTCAGGGGCGCCGGAGATGTGAGGGAGACGGAGAAATTCAAGCAGGCGGTGGAGGAGCAGACCGGCATTCTCACGGAGAAGGAAGACTACCAATGGATCGTCTTTCTGCCTCTGGCGGACGGTGGCGGGGCCTACAACCGCTACTTCGGGCGGCTGACATCAGGCCGGGTCAAGGTGCGGGGGGTGATGGCCAGGCGGGGCGACACCCCTCCCTATGTAGCCCGGATGCAAAAGGAGATCTTCCAGCTGCTGGCGGCTGCCGCTAGCTCCGAGGAGCTGCAGAAGGCCGAGCCCATGGCCCGCCAGATCTGGGAGCGATATCGGGCGGGGCTTCCTCAGGCGCAGCCGCGGGAGATGGTCATCCGTCGGCGGGTGGGCCGAACCGTCTATTCCCGCCGCTGCGCCGAGGCCGCGGCGATAAAGGCGCACCAGAAGCTGGGGCTGCACCTGGAGCCGGGAATGGAGATGGGATATGTGGTGGTTGATGCCGGAAGCTGGGAGGTGGAGGCAGAGGAGACGGCAGAGAATTTCGATGTCAGGCATTATTCCGGACTGCTGGACAAGGCCTGGCGGGAGGTCTCTTATGTATTCGGGCCAGAGGAGGCCCCTCTTGCTGGAGGAGGGCTTCAGACCAGAGAGGCGACCTGAGGCAGGCTTTGAGCTATGGCTGGGTACTGGCCGGACAGGCTTCGCCCGATGGCTGCATCAAGCTCATCCATCCGGAATGGTTTGTTGATAAAATCGTCTGCGCCGGCATCATAGCAGAGATCGCGGCATAGGTCGGGCTCAAGAGATGTCAGCACTATGATCTTGGGGCCCAGGGACCAGCGCTCCCGAATGAGCCTGGTGGCCTCGATTCCATCCATCTCCGGCATCTCTATGTCCATGAGCACCAGATCGTAAGGCTGCTCTTCCAGTGCCGCCAAAACCTCCCGTCCGCTGACGGCGGTATCAGCCTGCAGGCCCAGCCTCTTGAGCATGACCAGAGCCATCTTCTGATTCACCGGGTTGTCCTCGGCCAGGAGGATATGGGGAGATGATCCGGGCAGCATAGTATAGATTACTTGGACTTTCTGGTATAAGAATTTTTCTTGTGTAATTAATTTTAGGGATTACCATTAAATTCTTAAAATGATATGCATAAAGCTCATTAGGAAAGAATTGCGGCTCTCAGTGGCGTTCATTAATAGTTTTACTTAAGATTAATTCAAATAAAATTATAGATTTTCTTGTTGAAACACATAGAGTCTTCGACGAATTGATCTTCTAGGGCTCTGAAAAGAAAGAGCATTTATGCCGCCCTCCGGGAAGGCGAGGCCATTCCCCGGCAGACCAGCGCGGTGGCAGCATCAGGGCCAGGCCGGAAAATTTGTCAAAGGCCGATTGGATGCTTGGGTAGGGAGGGATGGTGCAACAATCGACCTTTGCCGTATTCTGGACCGGCTTTGGTCGTAGATAAGGCTTTTGGTTGCGGCGGCTGATGGGAAATGGCCATGAAAGAGAAGAGAGGCATCCGGACTCCGCTGCTGGCGGCAGATGCAATCATCCTTTTTGAGGGCGGGATTGTGCTGATCCAGAGGGGCCGCCCTCCCTATGCCGGCTGCTATGCCCTGCCCGGTGGTTTTGTGGAGATTGGGGAGAGAGTCGAGGCTGCCGCAATCAGGGAAGCCCGTGAGGAGACCGGCCTGGAGATTGAGCTATTGGGGCTGGTGGGCGTCTATTCCGATCCGGCCCGCGATCCAAGAGGGCATGTGGTCTCCGCTGCTTTTTTGGCTAGAGGCCGGGGCCGGCTCCAGGCCGGATCAGATGCCGGAGCGGCCGGGATCTTTTCCAAAGAGAGACTGCCTTCTCTGGCTTTCGACCATGAAAAGATCATCGCCGACGCCCTGGCCCTGGCGGCAGCGCTCTCAAAAGAGCCAGAGAGGCAGACAATCAAATTAAAGTATAGTGATGGAAATTAGCCACCCTCACCGCAGGATGAGGGCTCTGGGGGAGGGCCAATCCAATCTTCCCCACCCACCCGCCGCCGTTTGGAGATGCTTCATGGAAGAGATAAGAGAGCTTATAGAAAAGTATGCGCTGCAGAACGCCGTCAAATACAGTGCCGCACCCAAGGCCGGGGCAGTCATGGGCAAGCTCATGGGCGAGCATCCTGCCCTGCGCTCCCGGGCCAAAGAGGTCTCGCCACTGGTGGCTGAGGTCCTGGCGGCTTTGGAGAAGACCAGCCCCGAGGAGTGGCAGAAGAGGCTGGAGGCCATCGCCCCGGAGCTGCTGGTGCAGCTGTCGGAGAAGAAGGAGCCGGACAAGGGGCTTCCCGCCCTGGAGGGGGCGGAAGGCGGCGTGGTCATGCGCTTTGCCCCCAATCCCAACGGGCCGCCAACGCTGGGCAGCGCGCGGGGCATCATAGTCAACTCCGAGTATGTCAAGAAGTACGGCGGCAAATTCATCATCCGCTTTGACGACACCGATCCGGTCAAGAAGCGGCCCATGCCCGAGGCCTACGGCNNTGGGAGCCAAGCCGGACCTGGTTATAACCGCCAGCGAGAGGGTGGAGCAGTACTACCCCATAGCCGAGGAGCTGATCCGCCGGGGCGGGGCCTATGTCTGCGGCTGCGCCCAGGGCAAATTCAAGGAGCACAAGGACAAAGGTATCGAGTGCCAGCACCGGGGCCGGAGCGTGGAGGAGAACCTGGACCTCTGGCAGAGGATGCTGGATGGAACCGTCGCCGAAGGCGAGGCGGTGCTGCGGGTCAAGACCGACATGCATCATAAGGATCCGGCCATCAGGGACTGGCCCGCCTTTAGGATCGTCACCGCACCCCATCCGCTGGTGGGGGACAAATACCGGGTCTGGCCCCTGCTGGACTTCGAGAGCGCAGTGGAGGATCACTTGCTCGGCACCACGCACATCATCCGGGGCAAGGACCTGGCGGACAGCGGCAGCCGGCAGAGGTACCTCTACGAGCATTTAGGCTGGCAGTATCCCAGGGTGATCCACTGGGGCAGGATCAAGATCCATCAGTTCGGCTCATTTTCCACGAGCAAATTGAGAAAGGCCATAGAGGCAGGGGAGTACAGCGGCTGGGACGATCCCCGAGTTCCCACCGTCCGGGCCATGAGATGCCGGGGCATCCGGGCCGAGGCGCTGAGAAAATTCATGATCGACCTAGGCGTGGGGGAGACGGATATCTCCATCAGCATGGACTCCATCTATGCCGAGAACAGAAAGATAATCGATCCCGAGGCCAACCGCCGCTTCTTCGTCTGGGATCCGGTGGCCCTGGAGGTAGAGGGAGATGTGCCCGCCCTGGCTCATGCGCCTCTGCACCCAGCCATCGATCGGGGGGTGCGGGAGATCCCGGCGGGAAATAGGCTCTTCATCTGCAAGAGCGACCTCGCAGGCCTGAAGGAGGGCGAGACCGTCCGGCTCAAGGACCTGTGCAACATCGAGATCGTGAGCCTGGAGCCGGCCCGGGCCAGATTTGCGGGAAAGGATGTGGGCAAGAAGACCAGGATCATCCATTGGGCTCCGGCGGATGGGCTGAAGGTCCGGGTGCTGCGGCCTGATGGGGTGGATGAGGGCGTGGGCGAGGCTGGCATTGCCCAGGAGCTGGGACGGGTGGTGCAGTTCGAAAGGTATGGATTCGTGCAGGTCAACTTCGCAGGCGAGCCGATAGTGGCGTACTTTGCGCACAGATGAGAGATCCTGATATGTAGTTGAAGGATATGGAGTCGCGCCCATGCTGACTGCTGGATTCCAATTTAAAGCCTGCAGGGGCGCAATCATTTATCCTATTGCTTCCAATTCCGACAGGAAGAAAGCTTTTAAAAGATGATCGGGTCGAGATAAGCTTCTATTCGCAGCAATCATCTCTGGCGATACAATTGGATCCGACGCAAGTTCCCTGCATTATTTTCATCAGCTGAGTCCCAGGTGACATTGATATGTTCCTCGATTTCTAGAATTGGCAGAGGTCCAATATCAACTGTTTTATATGTCGACCAATTGTTTGGATCTTCTGTTGTCTTGCTCAAATTGGCTAATTTAAAAGGCTGCCGGCCATCAACAGAAATATTGAGCTTTGTATCTTTTGGTGACGCGTATTCAACTTTAACAGAATAGTTTACGGGCTGATCTGTATTTAGGTCAAGCTGAATGTTCCAGCTCAGAGAATTTCCAGATTTCCAATAGCCAAAGTTTGGAGGATTATTCAGCCATTCGATACATATTGACGTATTTGGCTGGAATTGCTCAACGTTTACCGGATTGAGCTTTATTTCCTTCCCATAAATAGGGCTCTCATTGTACAGGCTTTTGTTTCCTAACGTTCTTTTCAGTGACAATGAACGGACATTCAGGAACGAGGTTCCATGGTCGCTGTCGGCCTGGCTGATGGCTAGGGTATGATTGCCGGCGCTGAGGTCGAACTGGCCGAGCGAATTATTTTCGTATCGATCCCAGCCTCCCGTATCTTTCAAGGAAATTTCATTCACTAGCACCCCATTGACCCATATCGCAGCTTTGCTCTCAGTGGCATTTTCTTTTGCCATGCATAGGGCTGCAGTGTAAATACCACTCTCCTTCACTCCAAACTTCCAGACAAGCCAGTCGTAGCTGCCCCAGTAGCCCAAGTTCGGATTGGATTTCCATTCCACCCGCAGACTACCATTAAACGTGGCTTCCCGCACGGTGAGATCTATTTCTTCGTTAATCTGGTCAGTGGGTCGTCCCCACTTAGGTGATGCAAGCACCATTGAAAGATTGCCAGTATGCTCCGAACGCATACCTCTAAAGGCGGTTTCTATCCTTCCAAAAGAATCATCGCTAAAATTAAGTGGATAGATACAGTTTACATAGCCATAAAGACCATGATTGCTATTAGGATCACTTTCGATCTTCTTGAAAGTCCAGAAGGTCCAAGACCAGCCGTAATAGTCGAAAATATCGCAGTACAACTTGAATAAGTCCACGCCGCCTGTGTCTTTTTCACGGGTGTTGAACTCGCCAACAAGTATCGGGACTCCGTACTGCATGGCCATTGCCTGCAATTGCGGAAAATAGATCTGCGTTTTTTCATAGGCTTGAGAGAAGTTCAAGCCCTGCGGATAATAATGAAAACTGTAGACGACATTGGTCCAATTTCTACTCACAGGAGAAGGCATTAAAGGTAGATAGTGACTTAACATCGTGGCTTCAAGAATAATAGTATGATTATCATGATTATTACGGACCGTATTATAAATCTCATCGTATAGCTCGATCATTTTATCAAAGTCTGATTTTTCTAAGTTATCAGGTTCGCCGGGCATCGCCTCATTGATCAGATCATAACCTGCGATCGTCGGCTCATTCTTGTATTTCTTTGATATTTCCTTCCACCATTGTACTGTTTGGCTTTGATATGTCCCATTGGTCCAAAGCTGATTGATATAGCTCCTATTGCCAGTGTTTTGGGTTTGGCTATTCTGTCCCCCTGGTGCACTGTGCAGATCGAGTATCACGTAAAGGCGATTAATCTTGCACCAATCGATGCATTGGTCTGTGTAGTTAAGTGTCTCATTATACCCATCGCTATTGACCTCATGGTATCTGAGAGGCAGTCGAATGCAATTCATGCCGGTTTCTTTAATGCGACAAGCATCATCCTTCGTAAACCAGCTATCTCTAAAAACAACACGGAGCAGATCGCGCTGACTATCATTTAGGATCAAGTTATTCCTCATTTTGTCCCAGATATCATCCTCCGCCAAAATACCGTCCCCTTCCACTCCAATGATCCAAGGCTCTATGAGCAGCCAGCTTCCTATGTTCACTCCGCGGAGTGTAACCGGAGTTCCATTCTCATTCAAGATTCGATCGCCTTCGGTGCGAAGGAAGCTCAGATTTTTGCTGGAATGGTTAAAGAAAGTCCCCAATTCCTCCTGACCTGATGGCTTTGCTGAGACAATTGCGGCGATCTGATTGCAGAGAAGCAAAATAAATAATGCTGCTATTGCGGCCTTGAACATTTGCATGGTATCTCTCCCCCATGAGAAGCTGACGCTATATACCGACATCAATCATGATATTAAATCTTCCCACCGAATTTGGGTAGTCTGCCTTAATTATGTTTATATGCCTTAAACGCATAGTCCAGTTGGGGGAACGCGATGAAGGCAGATAAATTGGCCTTAGCAGGCTCTTTTTGCTGGAATAAGAACTGTCCTGCTTATGCCAAAGTGGATCACGGAAACATTGTTCGATACGGTCGGACTGGCAAAGGCACTCAGCGCCTAAAATGCAAGATCTGTGGAGAAGTTTTCGTGGAGAATAAAGGGACAATATTTTATGGCCTGCACCATAGCCCCAAAGAGGTCCTTGAATGCCTGGCTATGCTCGCAGAAAGGAACAGTCTGGCAGCAATCCATAGAATAAAAGGGATAAAAGAGGAAACGGTTATCGATTGGTTCCGCAAAGCTGGGCATCATGTTGAAGAGATTGAGACACTATTGATTGCCAACCATCACCTGACGCGTATTCAGCTCGATGCCATGTGGACCTATGTAGGTCACAAGGGGGAAAAAGCAACCATCCTGAAGAACCGGATAGAGGAACATTCTGGCGCGGCACTGCTATAGATATTGATACGAGGCTTAGGGTGGGCCGGTCAATTGGAAAAAATGAGGAAAAAGTTGCAGCGGTTATGATGAAGCAAATCAAGACACGCTTCAATCTCATTGAACCACCTGCGATAGCTAGCGACGGGAATGATAGCTACCCTGAAGCAATGCTTGAAATCTGGGGGAAGTCGCCCGAATACGCTGGCCGAGGAAGACCTCCAAAACATAAGCAACCTAAACAGGAATGGAAATGCCTTCAAGTGACCAAGCACCGATCTGGGGGTAGAATAAGACGGATCACTTACAGAGTGGTTTATGGAGATCCTGAAGAAGTGATAGATTTTATGAGCCTCAATACCGCCTATGTTGAAAGGACAAACCTAACTTCGCGGCAAATGAATGGGCGAATGGTTCGAAAGACCTTATCATTCTCTAAAGAAGAGAAGATGCTGCAAGCTTCTTGTGCCTTGGAGGATGCGGTTTATAACTTGGTGAGGCCAGTAAAGACCCTACGAATCGAGGTCAATGATGATCAGAGAAAGTGGGAAAACAGGTCCCATGCTATGGCGGCCGGCTTAACCGATCATGTCTGGACAATTGAAGAACTCATGTTGACCGTAGTGGTGCCAGATGAAAACAACACATAATAGGGAAACTACCCGAATTTGGATCTAAGGGTATCCATGGAAGAATAAAACTCATGAAAAAAAACCCGCGCCAAAAACGCCAGCATCGCCAAAGCCATCCTCTTCTTCAGCGTCTTCTGCGTTCCCGCAGCGTTCCCTTGCAGGATCATCTTCACTGATAGCATGAAGAAGATATCCGCCAACGCCACCACCGCCATATAACCCCTCCCGAGGGTGGCAGGAAGCTCAGATCCATCGCCAACAGGGCAAATCCCGCCGCCAGGGCTCGGGAACCAAGCTTCCGGTTGAGGCGGTATCCCTTCCCTCCGCCTTCATCCGAGCAGGATTTGCTGGAGCCATCGGCTCTCTCTGGACTGTGACGGACAAGAGCACCGCCCAACTGATGACCTCTTTTTATCAGCTCTGGCGGGAGAAGGGCATGCCTCCGGCCCAGGCTCTGGCAGAGGCCCAAAAACAGCTGAGAGCGCAGGAGGAGTTTCAGCATCCGTTCTATTGGGCTGCCTTCTATATGACCGGAGTATGATCAGGATAAGCGGAGCCCTTGCTGAAAACTCCAACTCCATCTGCGCCAACAATTTTATCTTCCTTAGAAGCAACCGAGAGAGCCGAAATGCCCGCACATGATGATCTTGCAGCAGCCGGAAGGATATCCGCTCTGGCCGGGCTCCTGGCTGGAATTGCAGCCATAGCCGTGGGATCTATATTCCTGATCTTCGCCCTGCCCTCCATTGGCCGTCCGGGCGAGTTTGACTATCTCTTCTCCCAGGCTGCCGGCGGCTTTCTCATAATCCTGCTGGGAATGTTGGGCCTCTTTGCTTCCGCCCTGGCCTGGCCCAGCCCCAGGGGGGAGAGGGCGGCATCCCTTCTGGGGGGCCTGTTCTATGCTGCCGTCTTCCTCCTTTTTGCAATATATCAGGAATGGAAGGCAGCTGCGCTGGTCTTAATGATGGCCGCCGTAGCCTGGCTGGCTTTGCGCCGCCGCCACAGCGCAGCCCGGCTGCTCTTTTTATTTGCCGGGCTTTTCGGCTTTGCCCTGACCCAGGCGGCCATAACACTGCTGCCCTATGGCTGGAAGACCTGGTCGGTATCCGGCGTGCTCTTTCTCTTTGCCTTCCTGCTTCTCTCCTTCTCCCCCCATCTCTTCCGGCTTCCCCTTCTCTCCGGCAGCAGGAACAGAAGACGGGGCATTCTGCTATATTCTCTCCTTTCCCTGGCATTGATAGCTCTATCTATGGCCTCCCTGGTTCACCTCCCCGGTCCAGCCGGTCCCGGATCTTTTGTCGTTCCGAATCAATACAATTACAGCGTCGGCATCAGCTCTGCAGAAAAGGATCTCCAGGATTGCGGTTGCCAGGCCAAATCAGGAAACTATTCGCCTTCGGTATTGCCCAATAACGAGAGCATGGGCATCATCCAGGAGGATAGAGATCGCCAGAGGCCGGGGGATGGAGACGGCCCAGAGCAGAACTGCAATGGTGCGGGGATCCTCACTCCGGAAGATGTGCGCACATTCCAGAGGGGAGAGACGGTTCAGTTCTCCGCCCGCGCCTGCCGCGGGGGGCCTTGCCGCTTCCTCTGGCATTCCAGCCAGGAGGGCTACCTGGGCACCGGCCAGCACTTGGAGAGAAATAACCTCAGCCTGGGATGGCATAATATCACCCTCAGGGTGACCGACTCCAGCGGCAGGTCTGACCTGGCCTATGTGGAAATCGCCATTGCCGAGCCCTGGGTATGCGGCAAGGTCGATCCCAGGCCCAGATACTATCCTCTGGACACCCCCTGCCGGGATATCTGGCCCAATGGCACAGAAAAATGCCAGCAGGTGGAGGTCTGCCATCCCCAACTGGACTGGATAGTGGCCGAGGCGGTGGACTGCTGCGACGGCTCGCCCCTGCCCGGCAGGGCCTGCGCCGATGCCTGCAACCGCTCGGCTGGGGACAGGAAAAAGTGCCGGGGCATCTACTTGATCAACTCCTTCGGCCCCGATGCCCGCTATATGAAGGGATATGCTCTCTTCAAGGCCTGCTGCTCCGGCTATCCCGAATGCACCCGCATGTGCGGCTCCTGGGTATCGGGAAAGCGGCTCTTCACGGACGGCTACAATGAGAATGTATCCAATCTCTCCTGCCGGCCTGAGGAGAAGGGCTTAGCGGCCTGGCATTCGGACAGCAATATGAGCCAGAACAGCGCCAGCATGGGACTGCTTCCCGCCCATGCCACCATCAATATCCTCCAGACCGGGGTATGCAGCGACTATGCTGCGGCACTAACCACCATGCTCCGAAAGGCCGGATACAACCAGAGCGAGGCCTTCATGACTGCAAGCTATGCCTTCGATCTGCCCCTCGTGGGCGATCATCCCGGCCATGCCTTCAATCTGGTGCTGCTGCCCGGCGATGACAAGTACCATATGGTGGATACTACCGGAAATGGCGACGGCATCAATCTGGAGGGGGTACCGGGATATTTCCGCTTTACCGGCTGCTTTTTGGGAATGCCTTCCCATACCAGGATAATGGATTGGTGGATGGGATACTGCAAGATGATATCAAAGCACTGCTCCAACGATGCGGGCTATTTTAAAACTCCGGATAAGGAGAAGATCTGGGGCTGCACAGAGAAGGCGAAATTTAATAAAATGATTTAATTAAATAATTTAAGAAATTAGAGAGATCAATATTAAAGAAATTAATATTAAATAAATCTCTCAAATCTCTCCTTTCCTACCTTGCATATGGGGCAGACCTCGGGAGGTGCATCCCGGGCACAGAGGTAGCCGCAGACGGTACATCTCCAAACCGGCAGAGAGAGCCTGAAGGCTTCCCTGGAGATATCTTTTTCTAAAGAGAGTTTCTCCTCTTTCTTTTTCATCTCCAGGCTTTTCCTCTCTTCCGGCGGCAGCCTTCTCTCCGGTATACAGGAAAGCTCTTGCTCTCCCGCCAGGACGGCCTTGGAGACATAGAGGGCGCAGTAGCAGGCCCCAAAGTCGGTCAGGTCCGCGTCTCTGTAGTCGCAGGGGCAGATGATATCCAGGTCCTCGGCCTTATCGCCGCTGGCGAGGCGGCAGGGGCAGGCCCGGTAGCCGTAGCGCCTCTCGTTGACCAGCAGGCCCTTGACCAGTCCCTTGACAAAATCGGCATCTGAATTGAGATTGTAGCCTGCCTGTTTGGCCTCGGTGCCCAACCGGGCGTAGAGCTTCTCCACTTCTTCTCCAGTGGGCTCGATATTATCCTCTTTCATAAGCCCAGAGCCTCCCTGATCTCCTTCTCCTTCAAGCCCACTATGCATCTCTCGCCGACGACCAGAGTGGGAAAAGACAGGCTGGGATTGTATTTCTTGACCTCGGCTATGGCCTCTGCCCTTTCCTCTCCCTTCAATTGGTCCACATAGATGAAATCGAAGGCCACTCCCTGGGAAGCGAGGTATTCCTTGGTCTTCTTGCACCAGATGCAGGTGCTCAAGGCAAAGAGCCTGACCCGGCCACAGTCCTTTCCGGCCATGTGCTCGAAATTCATTAACTCACCCGGTGGCAGGGTATGCTCTGAAGCAATAAATAGCTGCTTATGGCTCTTTTATCCTCAATTCCAGATGACAATGGGAAAAGGCTCCATGTGGAGTGATATTTCTAATCTGCCTATAGGGCTGGCTTCAGGCCCTGCCTTCCCGGAGCCTGTGGCTGAGGCAAAAAGCCTTTATAATTGCGAACAGCTTAGAGTACCTGGTTCATGGGGGCAAATGCAGTTGATCTCATTTATGGCAGATCCGCCTAGCAGAGCGCATAATCTGCGCAGTTCACTGTATAGCAAATTCAGAAAAGAAGGATGCAGAACCATCCTAATTATATTATTATCCTTTGGGCTATCGTGCTTATTCTTCTCCCCCATATGCGCCGCCCAGGGAGGCTATGAGATCAGGAATGCCATAGTCACTCCTGAATATGGCTACGAGGACTTCACCTATTCCGCTGAGGTTTGGATGAGCGAGGAAGCCGCCGGCGAGTTAGGCATGGTTGCCGTCACCCAATTCAGCCTTAAGTTGAATATCTATAATGATGGCGCCATAATTCATACGGATTCAATTGATCAAAGAGGAATGGGCAAGACATCTTTTTCCTTCGGCCCCTACAGTTTTAAGAACAGATTTGCCATTCCCGAGACCGAAAACGCCTCATTCGAATTCGTCTTCTATGCCGGTGGCCAGGCTGTAGCCAAAACCAAGAGAATCCCCGGCCCCATAGTGAGGCCGCCCAGCAGCACCGGCATCCAGTTTGACCGGGCCCCCTATTTCTTCCAGGGTCTATCGGTTTCAGCAGGCTTTAGAGATCAGGATGCTCTCGATCCCAAGCCCACCTGCCATCTGGTTGTAACCGGACCGCTTGGAACTGCCGAATCCCGTACCTGGAATTCAGAGGATATGAGCTGCCGCGCCTCGGGGAAAAGCGCTTATGCCGCCTCCATCAAAGAGGACCTCTCTTCCTATCGAGAGGGCGGGAACTTCAGCTTCATGCTGGTGTATAATAACCTGAAGACACAGCCCCTCAATTTGGGACCATACAATATCACCCTCCGGCCTTACCAGCCCAGCGCCGAGAGCCCCAAGATAGACAGGAGCCTTGATTATACCAACTTCACCATCCAGGCCACGGTCCGGGATGCCTCTGCCGGCATGGAGGAGAGCATTCCTCAGGGCAGGCTAATAATCAGCCGTCCCGGCAAGGAGGAGAAGGCTTTCACTCTCTCCGATCCAGAGATCAGCGGGGATAAGGTAGTCTTCCGGTGGACGGCGGAGAACGATCCGCCCCTATTCAACCGCAGCGATGTGGATCTGAGCAAGGCCGGGCCGTTCTCGGCCAGATTGGAGTACACAAACAGCAGATGGGACTTCTCCGCCAACAGCTCCGATGCTACATTTAATGTAGTGGAGGAGATCCCCAAGCTCAGCAGCCAGTCCATTCCCGAGAATGTTTATGTCTCCTCAGGAGAGACCTCCACTCAGGATATGAGCGCCATCGTCACCTTCAGCAAGGGCCCGGGAGATCTGGAGGTGGGGATCAAGGGAGCCAATATGGATTTCCACTCCCGGGAAGAGGGGGTGCTCCTGGGGGGAAACAAGTATCAATACAAATGGCAGGTCCAGTTCGACGACAGCCACATCAACAACAACTACACCCTCTCACTAGCCTTCCTCCATGATCAATTGGAGGGCGGGAGGTATGACTTCGATGATCAAAGCATAATGGTCTCTCCCGTCAGTGTCCGGTTCTTGGATGCAAAGATCGATGCACCAGCAGGAGCCTGGAATGACAGCTACAGCTATTCTGCGGATATTGATTCAACTGTGCCGGTCAGAGTTCAGCTTCAGGTCTATGATCCCTGCAGCAGCGACTGGATAGGAAAGCAGATGCGAGAGGCGGCAGCGGGCAGCGCCATAAAGCTCAACTGGACGCTGCAGCCCTTTGCCTACGAGTGCCCGGAATTGGCAGGCCAGGCAGCAAAATATCGCTTTATAGCCAGCTTCGCCGGGGAGGAGATCGCCTCATCCCGGGCCTATAGCGGCCCAACCTTCCTGGGAGCAAAGCCATCTCTCATATCTCTGACCCCGGAGGGCGACCCTCTGATAATCTATGCCTCGGAAGATGGAGCTTCAACCACCATCTCTGCCACTGTGGAGTATGGAGCGGGACAGGGCCAGGCCCTTCTCCGTCTCATGGGGCCTGAAGGGAAGGCCAGGATGGAGGAGAGCAGCCCGGGAATTGCCCTGGGCGGCGACAGATACAGATACGACTGGAGCCTGCCTTTTGACCAAGATGATGCGGAGAAAAGCTACAATCTGAGCCTGGTCTATGTGCATAATACCCTCTCCGGCGAGTATCCCCTGGCGGAAAGGACAGTCACCGTACTGCCCGTAGCCATCGATTTTGGTGCAGGAATGGTCTCTCCTGGAAGAGGAAGATGGAATGAGACCTTCCTCTATTCCGTGCCCGTGAGCTCCAGCGTGGATGCGACAGTCAATCTGGAAGTCTATAATCCCTGCAGCCATGCCTGGGCCCGGAGAGCATCGGCGAGAGCCTCTGCCGGCGAGACCCTGATCAATATCTCTGCCCAGCCGTTTAGAAGAGAGTGCAGTGATGCAGAGGGAGAGGAGGGAAGCTACCGATTTACGGCCGCATTTGCCGACAAAACCTTTGAGTCTGAGGTCTATTCCGGGCCGATGATCAGCGGAGGCCAGCCCCGGCTGATGTCCGTTGACTTCGAACCAGTGCTGCTGGTATCAAGAGATGCACCGCAATATCAGTCGGTCAAGGCCACAGTTGACTTCCCCCAGGGGCAGGACGAGATGCAGATCCTCATCAGCGGCCCGGATGGAACAACTGAAACTGAGGAGATGAAGGGAGTCTACCTGGGTGGGACTCGATATATGTACATCTGGACCGGAGAATTCGGGGCAGAGGACATCGGAAACTACAGCTTCAGCCTTAGTAACGCTCATCCCGAGACGGCGGGCGGGGAGATAGNNGCCGGTCCTTTTCGTGACTGAGGAGAAGGGAGCAGCACAGGAATTCAGCGCCGAGGTCTTCTCACCAGGAGGCCAGGGCTCCATGAGCCTGCAATTGAAAGGGGCGGACAAGGATAAGAAGGCAGATATGACTGTCTCAGAGCTTGGTGCAGGTCGATATAGATATGATTATGCTGAGCCCTTTGACGCCAAGCATGCCGGTAACAGCTATATGTTCTCTTTAGACTATCAACTGGACGGCCAGAGCTATTCCCTGTTCGATGACCACATCATGCAGGTGGCACTGGAGGGAACCGAGCCGGAGGCCATATGGGAGCCCAAGCTCATACTGGAGTACGACCCGACTTTATATGTCCCCGAGGGGGGCAAGGCGGATCAGCTCATCCGTGCTACCATAAACTACTCTGAGCCAGGAGGCATTCTCAAGCTGGGGCTGAGCGGTCCGGAACAGGACATCAGGCAGAACCTGGTGGACAGGATGATAGGAATTGACAGCTACCTCTACCAGGCAGCAGTGCCCTTCGAAGGAAAGCACATTGGCAACAACTACACCCTATCCCTGGCATTCAACCATTCCACTCTGGGCAGCGACTTCCGGTTCGCTGATCGCTATATGAGGGTGCTTAAGAAGGCGGCCCTGAGCCAGCCCGGTCAGCCGGGAGCCACCGGAATCTTCGATGAAAGCAAGGTGACTGTTATCGGCAATATAACGCCTGCAATAGGGACAATCCAGGCCTGGGATGAGAAGGACCCGCTTCATGCATTGACCTATACCCTTGAGCTGCAGAACTGGAGCTCCACTCAGGTGCCCTGGGTTGAGCTGTCCGTAAGAGCATCCGGACCCAACCAGCCCTGGAAGATCGTGGGCGAGAAAAAGCGATTCGATCCCTCTAGCGGAAGCGTGAGCTGGACCCTAAAGCCCTTCTGGGAGACGCCCTTCCTGGGCCAGGGGGAGTACAGGTTTATCATCGATGGAGCCGAGACCAGAGCATTTCCTGGCCCGGAGATCATAGCCGTACTATCCGAGGCGGCAGACAGCCTAAATGGCAGGGTGCATAACTTCCAGGTTAAGGCAAACTCCTCCCAGAATCTTACCATATGCCTGGTGGGTGGAGACAGCCGCCTTCCCGAGAACATCAAGAGCTGGAAGACCATAAGCCAGTGCCAGGATTACAGAAATGGAAGCGGAGAGCAGCCATTCAAATGGCAAATTCCAGAGATCCAGGCTCCGCCGTACTACGATTTCGATATCAAGATCAAGGAGCCTCGGCCATGAATAAAAAATTGATATGCCTTCTGGTCATAATTTGCATGCTGCTGTCGGTGCAGAATGTGGTGGGCCCGGAAACGACATCAGCCGGATCGTCGGGAGGCAGTGGGAGCGGCGGTGGCGGAGGCAGCAAGCAGGTGGATATCGACAGGCTGCTCAAGGCGGTTGAGGAGGGAAAGAAGAACAAGCCTGAGAAGTTCGAAGAACTGAAGACTCTGCTCTGGAAGGATCCCATCACCAGCGAGAATTACACCCTGCCCACAGTCTTGTTGTACTATGGCGGCAACAATACCACAGTCAGCCGCACTGAGCCTGTGGAGGTCATGACGGTCATCAAGAATAACAATCTTCCGGAGATGCGCCGAATGCTCGACCTCTACCTTGAGGCCAAAGAGCCGGGATCAAGTGAGTATCGTCAGGTCAACCTCTTTCCCAACAAGATCCAGGCCAATGAGTATAATGCTAAAACCAACATAACTCAAAGGATCTGGAATGATCTGCCTTCATTTGCCTATCTCAAAGAGGTCGGCGAGGTGAGGTTGAGGGTCAATGCCAGCGATGGAGTCAACAAATGGAGCACCGCCTCCTACAAAGATCTGGAGCCGCCCTTTTACAGCGAGCTGGTCTTCAATGTGACCAACAGCCTCCCCAGGATGAGCCAGTTCAATGTCACTCCGGGAGGCACGGTGAGATACAATGATCCCATTGAGTACAAGGCCAATATAGAGGATGAAGACGGCGATATGCTCAATGTGACACTGCATATCCTGGATGAGAATGGAAATGAGATCAGAAATGAAACACTCAATACAAAGCCGGGGCCAGTGAGCTTCAAGGCCAATGAATACGGATTCTTCAACGAAGATGATGCAGGCAAGAACTTCACCTACTACTACAGCTATGACGACGGCATCAACTCCACCGCCAGAGATCCAGAGGAGCCTTTGACCGGGCCTAACCTGCGCAAGGGAGCCAAGCTGGACGTGGACAGGCTTGGCTTTGTCTCTGCCTCTGAGAACTACTACTGGTGGGATAGATATGGATTCAGCGTGAGAGCCAAGAACCTCAACCCGGAAGAATACGATGTCTCATTCACACTATCTACCAGGACCGATGATGGCGAATGGACCCTTGTGGAGAGCAAGACGGAAAAGATAGGAATAAATCCCGTGGTGGTCTACTTCAACAGGACCAAGCCGTTCCTGGTTAACGACGCCGGTAAGACCTTTTATTACCGGATCAGGTACTCAGAGTTCGATCAGAGCGGCAGGGATTCCCTGGAGAGGCAGGGCGAAGTGCTCAATTCCAAGATCGTGCCCTACCGCATCTATGATGGGATTATGGTATTCAATCTCTTCCTCATGCTGGCAGTACTGGCATTGCTGGGCTTTTTCATGGAGAGAGGTCTCCAGAAAGGAGTTGAGGCTCATGAGAGTGCATCGGGCAGAGGAGCCGGAAATGGAACATCGGCCTCAGGAATATCGGAGAGCAATTCTGCCAAGTCAATCGTCAAGATGCTGAGGAGGAGATAAGTATGGACCTTTATGCCGCATTAAATGAGGCTAATCTGTTTGCAGCGGGCACGGTTCTGCTGGCGATCCTCCTGGCCTTAGCTGCGCTTTTGCATATAAAGCATATATATTCCGTTCATAGACTGATGACTCTGCTGCAGAAGAAAACCGTTTCCAGATCTCATCTTTATGCCGAGATGACTGTATCCCAGGGCTCAAACTTCACCGCCCTCGCCTTTGCCTCATGGATAATGCTCTTTGTGGCCATTGCTTATCTCTATCTGCTGGTTCCCACCTACCTGCCCTACAGCTATATGCAAATAGCCTCTCTGGCCTCCAATCAGCTGGGCTTTGCCATCATGGGCATAGTTATGGGTCTGCTGGCAGCGGCAATCATACTATTCCTGGACAAGCTGCCGGAAGACCGCCGGGAGCTGCGGCTGACGGAGATCTACAGCTTTTATAACATATCCAAAACAGCCAAGAAGCTGATTGCTCTTACTCTGATTGCCCTCTCGGCATCCATAGTATTATCGGCATACCTGGGAACCATCTATCCCGGAGAGTCCGATGCAGCAAAGCTGGGAAGCCTCTTGATGCTGCTCCTGTCCGCTGGCATCCTGGTAATGCCCATTTACAAAGAGACCCTGGAGGCGATGAGATGAAGCTGTGTATTGTGGGAATAGGTGGTGCAGGAGGCAAGATCACTCAGGAGTTTCTGGGAAATGTGGATCTGGACTCGCCTCTTCTCTCCCGCATAACCCGGGCAAAATACGTATCTGACGGCAAGATCCAGGGAATATGGCTG
>MTKZ01125778.1_pt1 | contig 17899 bp, 16 predicted proteins | sample 1042781 | NCBI WGS metagenome assembly MTKZ01 (sample SAMN06212207, study PRJNA360539) | anaerobic digester metagenome | biome: Wastewater treatment plant; material: sludge; isolation source: anaerobic digester fed with sludge from wastewater treatment plant | place: Denmark: WWTP Viborg ... | reverse complement strand
AGTTATACTTGAGGCGCTGGTCCGTGGAATTGTTCTTCCGCCACATCAAGACCACCCTGCAGATGGACACCCTCAGTTGCCTCCGCCCGGCGATGCTGGCACGCGAGATCCTCCTGCACCTCATCGGCTACAATCTCATTCGGGGGCTGATGGCCGAGACCGCCGCCATCTATGATCAAGACTTGGCGCGCATCAGCTTCAAAGCCTCCGTGCAAGCCATTCACCACTTCGCTCAGGTCATTGCCCGGGCCAACCGCCGCCGCCAAGCCCTGCAGTTGACCAACGACCTGCTCCAAACCCTAGCTCGCGCTCCCGTGCCCAATCGTCCGGGCCGCTCCGAGCCCCGCGTCAAAAAGCGCCGGCACAAACGCTACCCCTTAATGACCCGCCCCCGGAGCGCCTGCAAAGCCAAGATACGCCGCGCAGTTCACCGCTGATATCAAGGGGCTTAATTACGCGACATTCGATGGTACTACGGTGGTAGCAGCCTGCCGCTGCGGTAATGGCAGCTTCTTGCCAGGCCGGGAACTCCTGGCACGGAGGGATTAACGCGGCTTGTTCCTGCTACAACCGAACGCGCCTTTACGAGAGAACACGCGAGGTTCCTGCAGAAAACAGCCCTGTGGTGGCATCAGGAAGCTCCCTCGCAGCCTCAGAATCCGTGCGGCGGGGCAGGGGTTCCAGGCCGGGCTGCTCACCAGTATCCGGAATAACCGGAGTAGGAGGACGCGTAGCGTTTGTGCATCTGCCGCATGCTCTTCCAGGCGACCGAACCGTCGAGCAGGCCGACGTTGCCGCCGGCCCCGCCAATGCTTCGCGGGGTATCGGTTGAAGCAGCGTTGTTGATGAAAGTGGCCGGGATGTTGGGGGAGGCAGGGCTGGTGCGATTCATTGGCCCCGTCTTGCCATGCGGCGCCGAGACCGAAGAAATTCCCCAGACATTGGCATCGGCGACGATGAAGTTGGTGCCGGACTCGGTGGTCTTCAGGGGCGAACGCCAGTAATCGGGCGAGGTCCGCGGCCAGTAATTGGCCGTGGGCCCAGCCAGGGCATGGCCGAGATACGCGTAACCGATCAGGTAGCCATAGATGTTCACGTAGCGTTTGAAGCTGCCGTAGGTGAAGTTCGGGCAGTCCATGATCTTAAAGTTGCCCGTGTAGCGGATCATGTTTGTGTAGGTCACGCTGTTGATGCGAATGGCGTGCCATTGGGGCGGGTTCTGGTTGTCGCGGCCGTCGGGCACGGAGTCCTGGAAGTCCATCCCGTACATGTGGACCGTAAGAATGGTTTGGCGGAGGTTGCTCTTGCAGGCGGCGCGTTTGCCTTTTTCTTTGGCGGAAGCCAAGGCCGGCAGCAGCAGGGCCGCCAGAATGGCGATGACGGCGATGACCACCAACAGCTCGATCAGGGTAAATGCGCCGACTCGCCTTCGACTGCGCGTGCGCTTGGGAAAGACAGGCATAACGCACTCTGAATTTGCCACGCCGGTACTATCTGCCTTTGCCGGTTGCATCGCAACCTGAAAACACAGGACGGCGTCCCTCCTGTTCGCTCTGCTGGCGCGCGGGCTTCACCCCCGCGGAACCAGTGCCGGCTGCATGCCGGCGGCCTGTCGGCATTCCGGCGGAGGCACGAGGAGTGCGGGCCGGGGCTTACGACAGCGCCAGCCGCTCGCGGATGTCCGGAACGTCCGCCGTGCCCGTGGTGCCGAGTTGGTGGATCACAACCGAGGCGGCCGCATTGGCCATTTCGAGCGCCTCGCGCAGGTCGGCGCCCGCCGCCAGCGCCGCCGCCAGATTTGCCGTCACCGCGTCGCCGGCGCCGACAATGTCAATCGGTCCGCGGCGAGGCAGGGCGTAGACATGCTCCACCTCGCCGCCAGGCGCGGCGCCGNNGGCGCGGCGCCGACGATGCCGCGCTCCGCCAGCGTCACAAACACGCGCCGCCCGTTCTGGCGCGCCAGGTCGGCGGCGGCTTGCTTGATCTGTTCCAGGCTCAATTCGCCCGTGGTCCCTATGAGGGCCGCGAGTTCCGCCGCGTTCATCTTGAAGGTGACAGGCGGGAAGCCGCGCAACCCGCGCCGGCTGTCGGCGAGGATCACCAGGTCCGGCCGCTGCTGCGCGAGATCCTTGACGGTCTCAAGCACGCGGGGGGTGACCACGCCCGTCTCCGGCACGGGCGCCTGGTCCAGGATGATCAGCGCGTTGATTTCGCCGGCGATACCTTTCAGGCGGCTCGCCAGCAGTCCCCGGAGCAGCGCCGGGGTTGGCGTCCAATTCTTGAGGTCGAGCCGGTTCAACTCGACCGGCGCCTGGCTGGGCGCGACGACCAGCGGCTTGCAGTATGTAAAGGTCCGTCGCTGCACTGTCCGAACGAAGGTCTCCAACTGGACGCCCGGGCGCCTTTCCAGGGCCTGCTGCAGCTCGAACCCCTCGCCGTCCTCGCCCGCGAACCCAATCGGGAAGATGGCCCCCACGCCCAGCGCCGACAAGTTGTTCACGATTGTGCCCGCGGCGCCCGCCTGGGCGCGCACGTTCACGACGTTGTGGACCGGCAGGCCGGTTTCCAGCGAAGTCTCCTGCCGCGCCGGGTCAATCTCCAGGTAACGGTCGAGGCAGAAGTCGCCCAGGACCGCGAGGCGAAGCACGGCGTAGCGCCCGACGATGGCATTGAAGCGCGCGGAGTTCATTGGCCCTGCGCCGGCAGGAACTGGAGCAGGTTATGCAGGAACGCGACGTTGTCGCACTGGACGTAGCTCATCCTGCCGCCCATGCGGGAGAAGCTCTTGCAGAAGCGCAGGTAGTACGCCGGGTTGGTTTTGGGAGGTTCGCCTTTGGACCAGTCCCACTTCCCGCCGTCCTGTATGTCCACGACGTAGAACTCGTGCCCATGCACAACCGGGCGGCCCGCCTGCAGGCGCAGATTGTTGACGCAACTGAGGCTCTTCTCGAACACCTGCGGCGCCATAATCGCGGAGCCCACGGACAGCACCACGCCGCCATCCAGGCCCTCGACGGTGCGGCCGAACAACCGGAAATCCGCCGCCGCCGCCCGGCCAATCGCCGCCCCGCTGAACATGGGATGCGTCGCGATGATGTCGTAGCCGATGCCGGGGTGCACCGTCAGCGGCAGGTCCCGGCGGAATGCCTCCGCCAGGATCGAAGTCTCCTTCCACCGGTGTGGCACTGCGATTCGCCCCGCCGGCAGCCGGTGGGCCAGCATCGCCTGGAGCAGCTCTGCCCGGGCGGGCGCCAGCGGATCGGCCGGGTGGTCGCGCAGCGATTGCTCCAGCGACCCGGCGGCGGGCAGGGTTACGCCGTCCTCGCAGATCAAGCGTCCCAGGCTGCGGCCGTAGCCTTCGCCGTGCAGCGCGCCGGCCAGCAGCGCCAGGTGCTGGCAGCGGCCCGTTTCGTCCCATGTGCCGAAGGAGCCCGCCGCCACGTTCTGCCGCACGCTTTCCTCTGTGCGCCCGAGGAATGACAGCTCCCAGTCATGGATCGTTCCCGCCCCGTTGGTGGCCAGGTGGGTGACCCAGCCGCCCGCCATCAGGCGGTTGACGATGGCCATGGCCCCGTTCTTGATCAGGTGCGCGCCATACATAAGGACAACGCTGGCCTGGCGCCGGCGAGCCGCCGCGACGCGCTGCGCGCACTCGCGGGCCGTTGCAAGCGCCGCGGGGTCGCAGGCGGGCGGGGGCTGGCCGGGATCAACCAAGATTTGCTCCAGCGCGCTCAAGCTTTGCCGCTCAGCCAGCGGGCGCACCTTGACTTTTGTCAGGTCCAGGGGTTCAGGGAATGTCTTCATTGCGCCAGGATACACTCGATCAGGGCCGCGCCGTCGCGGTAATCGGGAACCAGCACGTCGGCTCCCGCCGCGGAGAGCACCTTGCGTTTCTGCGGCTGCAGCACTCCCGAGCCATTCTGCTCCTCGTCGCTTGCCACGCCCACCGCCAGGCCGGCCACCTCCTTCGTCACCGCCATCTCGACCGGTCCGTCGCCGAAGGACAACAGGTGTTCGCCCGTGATTTTTTCCTCGCGCAACAGGCGGCCAATGACCGCGCGCTTGGAAGACTGGACCGCGTCAGCCGTGCCGCCGTAAATGTGGCGGCCGAAATACCGGGTCAGGTCAAGCAGTTCCGCCTCCTGCTTGACTTGGTGCTCGATGGTGCCGCTCAGGATGGCCAGTGTGAGCCCGCGCCGGCTGAGCGCCTCCAGCAACGCCCGCGCGCCGTGCACGACGAAGTCTTCGCGCCGCGCCTGGCCGCTCAGAATCGCCCCCGTCCGCTCCCGGATCATGGCGGCGAGCAGTTCCTGGTATTGGCGCAGCAATTCCTCCGGCTCCGGCGACCGGGCGCCACGCTCGCGCAGCCGCTGCGCTCCCAGCCGCATCTGGTGAATCGAAGGCTTGCCGTTGAGCCCGAGAATATCCTCCAGCAGCAGGTCGTGGATGCTCTCCCCGGTTTCGCCCGAGGTCGTTGGCAGGTAGCGCTGGAAAACTTCACACATCAGCTCGGGCCACCCGTGGCGCAGCCAGGACAGCGTGCCATCGAAATCAAACACCACATGGCTGATCTGCGAACGCGGCGAGAAGCCCGGGCTGAATTCAACCAATCCCTTGAACGGCACTGTGGAATACATGTGCTCGCCAGTAACAACCGGTTTGGCTCAAAAGTCAATCCTGCGGCTAAATGCTCAAGGCAGCGCGTATGTGTGAGGCTGCCGGAGGAGCGCGGGCACCTTGCCCCTCGAAGAGGTGCCAGAGGCGTGAAACCCCCAGCATCGCGAAAGGTTCAACCGGGCCCCGATCTTTGTCCTAACGCCGCGTGCCCTCACGCGGCGCACTGTGGCCGTTTCCATCGGAGTGTGAAAGTTGCAGGGTAGGGGCAAAGTCCGGGCCCGTCGAGGGGGCGCGCGCGTTCCTTCCGGGCAATGACCCGCCAACGATACCCCGCGCGCTTACCGCCCGATAACCCACCCCCGGCCACCGTGGCCTCGGCCCGGCGGGCGGTTAATTCGTTCGCCGGTCAACCAGATTTGGACTGCTTCAGCTTTCGCCAGAGCGTGCTGGGGCTAATCCCCAGGACTCTGGCAGCCTGGGTCTGGTTGCCGTTGAGGGATTTTAGCACAGCCTGGATGTAGGCATGTTCCACCTCAGCCAGCGAGCGTGACGGATCGGCCGTTACCGCTTGCGGAGCCGCGCCGGCGTGGACAATGTGGCTGGGGAGGTTTTCTGGCAGGATCAGGTTGTTCACACAGAGCACGGCGGCGTGCTCGATCGCGTTCTCCAGCTCCCGGACGTTGCCTGGCCAGTCGTAACGCAGGAGGTGATCCGCGCAGGTCGCGTCCAGCCGCAACTGCGGCAGCTTCAGCCGGGCGGCCAGCGCGTGCACGAAATGCCGGGCCAGCGGCAAGAGGTCTTCGCGCCGCTGGCGCAGCGGAGGGATGTTGACCTCGACCACCCGCAGTCGGTAGTAGAGATCCTCGCGAAACCTCCCCTCGCGAATGAGCCGCGGCAAATCCCGGTTCGTGGCGGCGATCACGCGCACATCAATCTTGCGTGCCCGGCTTTCGCCAATCCGCAGGATTTCCCGCCCCTGCAAGACCCGCAGCAGCTTCATCTGCAGGGCCGGGGAAACATCCCCGATCTCATCCAGGAAGATCGTCCCCTTTTCTGCTTGCTCAAACAAGCCGGCCCGGTCCCGCGTGGCGCCGGTAAATGAACCGGCCTTGTGCCCGAACAACTCGCTTTCCAGCAACGTTTCCGGCAATGCCGTGCAGTTCACTCCCACGAACGGCTGCTCCGCCCGCGGCGACTGCCGGTGAATGTAGCGCGCCAGAACTTCTTTGCCGGTGCCCGTCTCCCCGCAGACCAACACCGACGTGTCGAACTGCGCCACGCGCCCGGCCAGCTCCAGCACGCGCCGGAACGCCTCGCTCCGCACCTCGATGAATGGCGACCTGGGGGCGTTCTTCCCCCAGCCCAGCGACTTGCGCTGCGCCGCCAGTTCGCGCGTCTTGCGCCGCAATTCCTGCGACAGCTTCTGCACCTTGCCCCAGATCTCATCCATCTGGAAAAACGGCAAGTAGGGCGTCAACTCCTTGCCCCACGACGCCTCATCCTTCCCCACGGCCACGCAAATGCAGTCCCCCTTGGCCTCACAATGGGTCTCAATAAAATACACGTTCCGGCCCAGACAGGCCGAGCAATAGCCACTGATGTAGCCAACCAGCATCCAGCAAACCGGATAGGTCGCCTTGCCCAGTTCGAGAACGTGCTCCTCCGCCTCGCCTGAATCGTGCCAAACCAGGTCCATCAAAAAATGTCCGCCCTGCTCATCCACCTCCAGCTTGCGGATAATGGTGCGGTTCACCCCCTGCAAGGTGTGTAAGCGCGGGCCGGCCTTGATGAGCTCCACGAGGCTGTCCCACTCGAACACGCGCCGCATGGCAGCGGCGTCCGCCTGGCCCCAGTAATAGCCAAAGCGCGTCAGGATGCGTCGGGCGTGGGTCTGCCCGACCATTTCGAAGAGGTCTTTGCGGATTTGANNTAAAATCCACCAGTTCTTTGAGTTCGAGATCAGCGGCTTTCATTGAGGCCTGGCTGCATCTTGCAGCCCTGCAATTTCAAGTTGGAGGAACCTAGCAATCTGTCGCTCTTATTCCCAACATTCTCTCTTTGCATTGGAACATACACAAATGGGATGGTGAATGTCGAGGTGTCCGCGCCAGGCATCAGGCCCCTCTCCGCAGCGGCAATTCTGCGGAGTCCTGGAACCCGAGTTCCGCTGGGCTCCCGGTAAATGGAGGCGCCTGAGCTATGCACCGGTCCTTCATTTTGAAGGAGTGCAAGGTCATTTTGCATTGAAAAACCCGGCGCGGAATGCCGGCCCGCCCCGATTCTGGCCGATTTTCGAGGTTTTGAGCAATCCGACGCGTTGGCGCGGCAAATGCAAAGGAGGTTAGTGCCGCCGAAGACGACGGCATTGGAACAGTCAAGTGAATATCTGATACTGAAAGGCTTTGAATATGTACACAATTCTTAAGAACAAGAACGAAGGTCTGCGACGTGATGTCCTCGCGTTTGCCGAGGCGCTGGTCCGCACCCCCAGTGTGACCGATGACGAAGCGAGAGTGGCGGAACTGGTCGAGGCCAAGATGCGCGAAATCGGCTACGACAAGGTTCTCCGCGATGAAGCGGGCAACGTCGTGGGCGTGTTGATGGGGCGCGAGGCGGAGCCGACGGTGTTGTTGAATTGCCACCTCGACACGGTTAAGGCATCGGGCAGCAATCCGGCCCGCATTGAAAACGGCCTGCTCTGTGGCACGGGTGCGGCGGACTGCAAAGGCGGTCTGGCGGCGCAAGTCTTCACGGGCGCGCTCCTGCGGCGCAGTCTCCTGCCGTTGCGCGGGAATGTCGTGGTCGCCGCCACGGTGGCGGAAGAGAACGGCTGCAGCACTGGTGTCCGCGCGCTCATGGCGCGCACCCTGCCCGCCCTGGGCATAAAGCCGACCTTTGCGATCCTCGGCGAGCCGACGGCGCTGGGCCTTTACTACGGACACGATGGCTGGATGGAATTGGACGTCACCGTGAACGGTCCGAATCCATTCCATGTGGAAGATGCGGCCAAGGCAATATATGCCGACTTCAGCGGGGGCGAGCACGGCAGTTCGCTGCCGCGGGAACAGGTGTTCATTGCCAGGCCGCGCTTCGAGAGCGCCGGCGGCTGCCGCCGGGCGACCATTCCGGTGACCCGCCGGCTTGGATTGGGCGAAGATGCCGGGAATGTGATGAACCAGTTCAGGCACGACGCGATGCTGGTGGCGCAGACAAGCGGCGCGGTGGCCGTGGATGTGGCGGTGCGCAAGGTAACCAAGCGGCTGCATAATGGCTGCACCACGACGGTGCAACACCTTGCTCATGCGTGGGCGATTGATCCCTTCCATCCCCTGATGAACCGCGCCCGGCAGTCACTCGCGGCCTCGGGCTGTGAAGTGCGGCCCGGCAAGTTCCAACTCGGCCGGCTGGGGATGGGCACCGCCGGCAGTGTGCTGGTGCAGGGCTTCGAGGTGCCGGCCATCTGCTACGGGCCGGGGCGGGAGGAACAGGCCCACGCGGCGGGGGAATTCGTCGAAACGGCGAAGATCACCGAGGCGGTCTATGGGACGACCGCGATGGTGCATGGCTTGGTTGGCATCCCGGTCTCCGGCTGGACCTCAGACGAGATCTAAGCGCTGGCCGCGCCGCCACCGGGCGGCCTGGCCGGGGCTGCGGTTCCTGGCGGCCCCACGCCACCGGCGTTCGCAACCTTTCTCTCCATGAACATCCTGGTCTTCAATTGCGGCAGCTCGTCGCTCAAGTACCGGCTCTTGGCCATGCCGGCCGCGGTCGAATTGGCGGGGGGCGAAGCCCAGCGGGTCGGCCCGCCCACTACCAAACCGTCGGTCATCCTCTACAAGGTCGGCCAGCAGAAGTTCACCAAGCAGGTGCCGATGGCCAACCACGCCGCGGCCTTCGCGGAAGTGATGACGCTGCTCCGGGAGAACGCCGGGCTCCAGCCCGACGCGGTGGGCCATCGCCTGGTCCACGGCGGCACTTATTTCAGAGACCCCACCGTGGTCAATGCCGGGGTGATGGCCAGGCTCGAAGAGATTCGTGACCTGGCGCCATTGCACAATCCACCGGCGATGGCGCTGATGTACGCGTGCCGCGAGCAGTATCCGGACCTGCCGCAAGTGGCGGTGTTCGACACGGCGTTCCACGGGACCATTCCCGAGCACGCCTACACCTATGCTTTGCCCCGCCAGCTTGGCCGGGAACTTGGCGTCCGCAAGTACGGCTTCCACGGCACGAGCCACCAGTTCGTGATGGAGGAAGCGGCGGCCTTTCTCAAGAAGCCCATCACGGCGTTCAACGCCGTCAGTTGCCACCTCGGCAGCGGTGGCGCCAGCCTGTGCGCCATTGTAAAGGGCCGGTCAGTGGACAACACCATGGGTTACTCGCCGTTGCAGGGGCTCATGATGAATACCCGCTGCGGCGACCTCGACCCCGCCTTGGCGATGCAATTGCTCGCGCACGCCCACGGCGATAGCCGGCAGGTGAGCGCCCTGCTCAACAACCAATCCGGTGTCCTGGGCATGTCCGGCTTCACCGCCGATATCCGCGACGTGTTCGCCCAGCGGACCCAGACCCAGGACGCCAACCCGCGGCTGCACCAGACCGAGCAGGTCTATACCTGGCGCCTTCGCAAATACCTGGGCGCCTACCTCGCCGTGGTGGGCCGCGCTGACGCCGTGATTTTTACCGATACCATTGGAGAAACCGTCCCGCAGGTTCGCTGGGCGATGTGTGCCGGCATGGAGGCGTTCGGCCTCAAGCTGGACCAGGCCAGGAACGCCGGCCTCACTGCGTATCCCAGTGACATCGCCACCCACGACAGCCCGGTGCGCCTGTTGGTCGTGCTGACCAACGAGGAACTCGCCATCGCGCGCCGGACCTTCCTGCGGCTAACCGACCACGCGGCGCCAATACCCACGGAAAGTAAATCCAGTCCAGCCAGGACCCGGAAGCCCTCCCCCGGGCGCCACCCTGCGAAAGGAGTCTGCGCATGAATGTCCTTGTCCTGTTGCCCAGCCGGCAGCGGTTGTCTTTCTGCTATTTCGCCAACGGCTGGCAGCAGCCGATCTGTGCCGGTCAGTATGACGATTATCGCGATGCCGACGGCAGCCGCCTGGCCCTGACAGAACTGACCCGGTCGCTCGCCGAAGCGGGGCGCGCGCACAACGCACCCGCCCGACCTGATGTCATCGCGCTGCGCGGCATTTCTGGGGGGGCGGACTTCAAGAAACCGGCGCTGGTCTCGCCCGGAGTTCTGCGGAAGCTGGAGAAACGGGTGCCGTTTGCGCCATTGCACATTCCGGCGCTGGTGGCGCTCATCCACGCGGCCCAAGCCGCCTTCCGGGGCGTGCCCATTGTGCTGGTCTTTGAAACCGGCTTCTTTGTGGACCTGCCGGAGCGGGAGCACCTGTACGCGGTGGACGCAAACCTCACCCAGACCGTCGGCGTCCGCCGCTTCGGCTACCACGGCATTCTCCACGCCGCCGCCTGCAATCACATCGCCCGTCAGCGCCATGCAATGGGGGTCCATTCACCGGCCAGAGTGATCTCCATCTGCCTGGAACCCCGCCCGGAGCTCGCGGCGGTGCTCGGACACAAGCCGCTCATGGTCACCAGCGGCGCGACCCCGCTCGAAGGCCTGCCGGGCCAGACGACCAGCGGCGAACTTGACCCCAGCATTGTGCTCATGCTCGCGCAGAAAATGGGCTGGGGACCGGAACAAATCAACGCCGTGCTCACCCAACAAAGCGGCTGGCTGGGACTGGTGGGCCGAATGACTACCCTGCCGGAAATCTTCGCCTCGCACCGGCCCGAGTGTGAACTGGCAAGGAAGATCATCCAGTATCGGCTGCTGCAGGCCTGTGGCGCGGGCCTCGCGGCACTGAGCGGCCTTGACGCGCTTGTGTTCTCAGGACGCTACTCCGGCGTGGGCGTGAGCCTGGGANNTGAGCCTGGGACCGTGGCTGAAGAAACACCTGGCTTCCCATCGGCCGGAAAGCTCCATCACCGTCACCTTATGCCAGGAACCAGTGGAGCGCGTGCTGGCCGAAACGGTCTGCGCGGCCGCCTTGAAGTTGAAGCCGTCGTGAGGAAGAGGCGCTGGTGAGCGCGCATTCCCTCGCCGCCGTCTTCCCCAAACAACCCTCCTGCCCGATCAGGATGACCCCGCCCCCACCACCGGCGTCTCAGCCGCGGTCAGCACATTGAATCCGCCCTGCGGGCGGGCGCTCGTGCGCCCGAGGGGGCACAGGGATAGAACGGTGAGAGTCCGTTTCCTTGCGGCGAAGAGTCGTGAGGTATCGAACCGTAACTGCGTCGCCGAGAGGCAAGGTGGAGAGCAACGGAACCAGAACGACCAGTCCGTAACACAGGGCTGCCGTAGGGCAGTCCGCCGTGAACTCGATTTGGGCGGCGAGGACGGGCGAGCCTGCGAGCGAAAGGCGAAGCCTGTAGAGCGGGCGATAGGCGGCAAGCCGAATCGCCGGACAGCCGGGCGGTCCCCGGTCGTCGCGCTGATGGTTGGAGACGGAATGGCTGGCAGCCCCTGTGACCGCAATCAGGGAGACCCGCTGGGATGCAACGGTGTTCATGGCCCCAGAGGCCCGAAGAGCCGCCCAGCGGGAGTCAGAGCGTCCGTAGTAGCGAAGAAGCGGGTAACGGCCGTGGAGCCAAGGGACGCAGGAAAGTGGAAGGATGAACGACGGAATGACGGACGACAAACCAGCGGGAGTGCCCGCAAAGGCTAACCAACGGTGGATCTGGCCCAGCGCAATTGACTGGACCGGAACCGAAAGTCCGGCAGGCACCCTTGGGGAGCGTACTCAGAGTGGCTCCTCCTCGACAGAGCCCCCACTGACTGGAGAGCCGGATGCGGGAGACCCGCACGTCCGGTTCGGAGGGCGGGGCAAGGTTCTATCCCTTGTCCGTACCCTATCTTCATGCATACGCGCTGTCGCTCAAGGGCGGGACGCGAATCTGGTGTTGACCGGGCGGGCCGGTTTGGTAGAAATCGCCTGTCCGTTCAACGCACAAGCGTGTTGGTGTCAGAAGACAGATTGTCTGTGAGACTAGTAACCGAGATGACATTCAGTGATCCTGCCGGAGCAGTCCTCCCCGCTTGGTTTTGTCGGGCAACAGCAAGTTTATGAATGAGAAGAGGCTCTTCGTGGGCAACTTGGCTTACCAGACCATGCAGCCGGACCTGGAGGAATATTTTTCCCAGGCAGGCGTGGTGACTTCAGCAAACTTGATGGTGGACAAGGTGACCGGCAAATCGCGCGGCTTCGCCTTCATTGAATACGCGACACCGGAGGAGGCGAGCAAAGCCGTCGAGCAGTTCCACAAGAAAGAATTCCAGGGCCGCGTCCTGACGGTGAACCTCGCGCGGCCGCGCGAAGAGCGCGCCCCGCGCTGGAGCGGCGACCGAAGCGGCGCGGGCGAAGTGCGCGCCCAGGGCGCTTAGTTTGCGGGGGAAGGCAGAGCGCGAGAAGTGACGCGCCCTGCCGCGGCAGCGGGACTGCGGAGCGGGTACGGCGAGCGACGCCGCGCGGCCCGGGTGTCGGCGGGAATATGGGTTTGACATCCGGAAGGGGCGAACCTAGTGTGGTGGCACATCAATTTTATGGCTGAGAATATTCCTAACGTTCCAACCGGTGCGATGCCTCCGAAGAAGGAAACCGGAAAGGTCCAACCTAAGAAGGAGACGGTCCGCATCAATTTGCCCCCCAAGCCCTCAGCCGCGCCGACGATCAAACTGCCGACGCTGCCCCCGGGTGGACCCGCCGGCGGGCCCGCTGCGGCAGCGCCGGCTGCGGCGCCAGCCGCCCGCCCGGTCGGCTTGCCGCGTGCCGCGGCTGCCCCGGCTGCCCCGGCGGCCCCGGCGCGCACAACGACAGCCGCGCCGCGCATGGCGCCGGCACCGGTCGCCGCCCAGCCCGGCCTCGGCAAGCTGGACACCATCCTCGTGATAGCGGCGGCGGTCATAGGCGTGCTCGCGCTCCTCACCACTCTGAACAACATGTTCGAGTGGATTTGGACGTCGTAGGCGGACATTTGGCTCATTGAGTTTCAGCCGGGCGCTCCCGGCCCATTCGGATTTTGCAGCGCAAACAACCTCAGTCCTGATCATTACGTATTTGACTATGGCAGCTCCCAACATCGTGAATTTGACCAAAGCGAACTTTGCCGCCGAAGTACTGAAAGCCTCGACGCCTGTGCTGGTGGATTTCTGGGCGGAATGGTGCGGCCCGTGCAAGATGATCGGGCCCATTTTGGACGAGTTGGCCGAGGAGTACAGTGGCCGCGCGAAGATCGGCAAGGTGAACATTGACCACGAGCAGGAGCTGGCGGCCGAATACGGCGTCCGCGCCATCCCCACGCTGCTGCTGTTCCACCAGGGCCAGGTGGCCGCCCAGATGGTCGGCCTGAAAAGCAAACGCGATCTCAAGGAGAGCTTCGAACGCGTCGGCGTCTGAGCGACGCCGGGTTCCGCGTTCGGAGGGATGGCGCGCCCGCGCCCGTGCTTCCGGGGTGCAGTATTCTTCGCCGGTCTTTCCGCGCGCAGCTCTTCCCGACCGTCCAGCCTCGATTTGCAGAGTGGAGCTTCGCCGCCCGAAGCTTGCGCTGGCAAGGCCGTTCAGGGCAGATTAGGCCGAGGCTGTGCTGCTCGGCCAGCACCGCGCTCGAATGACGGAGCTCATCATTACGCCCGGACAGTTGTCGCGACGCGCTGATTTCTACCATCAGCTCGGCCAGCTCTCCGGCGCCGGCCTTGGACTTATCCGGGCGCTGGAGCAGATCAAACGCAGCCCCCCGGCCCAATCCTATCGCGCGCCGATCGGGCGGGTGCTGGACCAGATTGCCGCCGGCAGCACTCTCACCGAGGCCCTGAGCCAATGCGGTCAGTGGCTGCCGACATTCGATCTTGCCCTCCTGCAGGCCGGCGAACAGAGCGGGCGGCTGGAGGCCGTCTTCCGGCTGCTGGCTGACTACTATGCCGACCGCGCCCGCCTCGCCCGCCAGATGATCGGCGACTTGGTCTATCCGGCCTTCCTGCTCCACTTTGCGGTGTTCATCTTCCCGTTCGCGCAGTTGTTCATCTCGGGCAACTGGGCCGCCTACCTGTGCCAGACGCTGGGCGTGCTGGTGCCGCTCTACATAGTGGTCGCGCTGGTGATTCTCGCGGCCCAAAGCCGGCATGGGGAGAGCTGGCGGGCGTGTTTCGAGATGCTGCTCCATCCCATTCCGGTTCTGGGGCAGGGGCGACGTTACCTGGCGCTGGCCCGGCTGGCGGCTGCGCTCGAAGCCCTGCTCAGCGCCGGGGTGACGATTATTGAAGCGTGGGAACTGGCGGCGGCGGCCAGCGGCTCGCCGGCGCTGCGCCGGGTAGTGCGAGGCTGGCGGCCGCAGGTCAACGCCGGCCAGACGCCGGCCGAGGCTGTCAGCGCTTCGGGCAGCTTTCCTGACCTCTTTGCCACCCAGTACGCCGCCGGTGAGATCAGCGGACAACTCGACGACACCCTGCGGCGGCTGCGCGCTTATTTTCAGGAGGAAGGCACGCGCAAACTCCACGCGGTGGCGCGCTGGGTGCCGCGCGCCAGTTACTTCGGCATTGTGCTGCTGGTCGCCTACCGCATCGTCACTTTCTACGCCAATTACTTCAACATGGTGCGGGATGCGGGCGTCCTCTAGCACCAGCCCCGGCGGCAGTCAGCCGGCAAGTCGGCGCTCGACAAGGCGGCCTCATCCCGGCTTACTTCGGCCATTCTGAATTGACCATGACCGCAGAACAACTGGCCCAGGCCAAGTCGCTTGGATTCTCCGACCGGCAGATCGCCCATCTGACCGGCCAGACGGAGGACGCTGTCCGCGCCGAGCGCCAGAAGCTCGGCCTGGTTCCCAGCTACCGCCTCGTGGATACCTGCGCCGCGGAGTTCGAGGCTTACACGCCATACTACTACTCGACCTACGACCGCGGCGACGACGAGGTGAAGCCCAGCGACCGCAAGAAGGTCATGATCCTGGGCGGCGGACCGAACCGCATCGGCCAGGGCATCGAGTTTGACTATTGCTGCGTGCATGCGGCCTTTGCCCTCAAAGAGGACGGCTTCCAGACCCTCATGGTCAACTCGAACCCGGAAACGGTCTCCACCGACTACGACACCAGCGACAAGCTCTACTTCGAGCCCCTGACGCTGGAAGACGTGCTGCACATTTACGAGCGCGAGAAGTGCTGGGGCGCCATTGCCCAGTTCGGCGGCCAGACGCCGCTCAACCTCGCGCTGGGCCTGCAGAAGAACGGGGTCAACATCATCGGCACCTCGCCGCAGAGCATCGAAATCGCCGAAGACCGCAAGCTGTTTGCAGCGATGCTGCGCAAGCTCAACATTCCCCAGCCGCCCAATGGCATCGCCACCAGCGAGGCCGAAGCGCTCGCGGTGGCGAAGAGCCTCGGCTACCCGCTCCTGGTCCGCCCCAGCTTCGTGCTCGGCGGGCGGGCCATGCAGATCGTGTATTCCAACGCCGAACTGCAGCGCTACATGCGGTTCGCGGTGGAGGCGTCGCCCGAACGCCCGGTGCTGGTGGACCAGTTCCTGGAAGACGCCACCGAGGTGGACGTGGATTGCATCGCCGACATCGGGCATTTTGTCTATCCGAACCAGGGCAGCATCGTCATCGGCGGCATGCTCGAGCACATCGAATTCGCGGGCGTGCATTCCGGCGATGCGGCGATGGTCCTGCCGCCGCACACGCTTCCGCAGCGGATCATCAACACCATCCGTGAATACACCCACGCCATGGCCCGGGAGTTGAAGGTGGTCGGCCTGATGAACGTGCAATATGCCGTGAAAGGCGAGACGGTGTATGTGCTGGAGGTCAACCCGCGCGCCTCGCGCACCGTGCCGTTTGTCAGCAAAGCGATCGGGGTGCCGCTGGCCAAGCTGGCGGCCCGGGTGATGGCCGGCAAGACCCTCCGGCAACTCCAGTTCAGCGGCGAAGTCTGGCCGGAGCATTGGGCCGTCAAGGAATCGGTCTTCCCCTTCAACCGGTTTTACGGCCAGGACATTCTGCTTTCGCCCGAGATGCGCTCCACGGGCGAAGTCATGGGCCTGGACGATGACCTGGGCATCGCCTACGCCAAATCCCAAATGGCCGCCGGCGTGCCGCTGCCGGAAAGCGGGCGGGTCTTTATAAGTGTCAGCGATGCGGATAAGGGCAAGGCAGCGGAGTTGGGCCGGCGGTTTGCCGATTTGGGCTTCGAACTGGTCGCCACGGGCGGGACCGCCACTGTGCTGGAAAGCGCCGGGCTCAAGGTCCGGCGCATCTTCAAGCTCGCCGAGGGCCGCCCCAATGCGGTTGACCTCCTCAAGAACAGGGAAATCCAGATCCTGATCAACACAACGTCCGGGGCGGCCCCGCACGCGGACGGGGTGAGAATCCGGACCATGGCCGTTTACACCGGCACACCGATCATGACCACGCTGAGCGGAGCCGAAGCCGCCGCACTGGGCATCGCCGCGATAAAAAAGACCGGTTACAGCGTCAAGACGCTGCAGGAATACCACTAACAGAGTACGGCGATGATTGCCTGACAGGAGCGAACCGCGCCTTGGACCGCCCCCGTAGCCCCTGGCTCCCACCCGGCTTAATAGAATTTCTATTAAGCCATGTGCGACCTACCCTGTGGCTCTGTAAAGGCGCCAGAGAAGCCGTTGAGCAACTGCGCTGTGGCATTGACACCTCCCGACAGCGGTTCCAAGACGCTGCCACGGCCCGCCATGGGCTGGCAGACACGCCGCGGCCTCCCCTCCCCAATGCCGTAGTACCTCTAACCCGGGGTTAGAGGTACTACGGCATTGGGACGGGGGCAGGACCATGGCGAGAGGGTGGGGCGCGAGTGCCGAGAAGGTGCGGAAGTGCCGTGCGGGCAGGCGGTTGCCCCTGTGCGGGGCGGAAGGGCGCAGGTTGGTTCCCGACGGGGCCTGGCTGGCATGGGCTGGGGAGGGCGTCCATGACCAAGAGTCCACGTCGGAGCCCGCTTTCGAGTCGCCGGGAACCGTTGCCGAATGCTTCCCAGCTTTGGGACGCTTCCAGAAACTGAGCCCGTTGCGCGTTTTAGTTCATTTTGCTCTTGATTTTGAGTGGAGAATCTGAGAGGGTAAGTAACATCAGTATATGCCGCGTAGTTGCCCTTACTTCCGGATGCGCTCCGAAAGTGTTATCTCCGGGCCCTCTGTATTGGGCTCTGATCCGGGGAGGCGTCTGAGGACAAGCCGCGGCCTGAATGCATAACAACGTATGTCAAACACCTCACCGGGCTCCCAACACCTGTTCCTAATGCAAACACACAAGGCGAATAACTTCACACCGCACGCCCCGTCTCGGGCCTGGTTCGGCGCAGCCCTGCTGCTTGCGCTCCTTGTCTTCATGCCGGCCGGGCCGAGCAACGCGGCGGAGTATCGGGCGTTCTGGCTTGATGCGTTCCACAGTGGGTTTCGAGACCAGAGCCAGGTGGACGCGTTGCTCGGTGTTCCCGGCACAACCGCCCGGGGACAGATCCGGGATGTTAACTGCAACGCCGTCTTCATCCAGGTGCGAAAGCGGGCGGACGTCTGCTATCCCTCTGGCGTGGGCGAGCCCTACATGTCCGGTCTCTCGCCGGCTAATTTCGACGCGCTGGCGGCCTTGATCAAAGCGGCCCACGACACCACGGGCGGCAAGAAGCGCATCGAAGTGCACTGTTGGTCGGTGGCCTTCAAGACCGCCAAAGGCCTGGTATATCAGCAACACACCAACACCCCTACCGGCAGCCTGACTACCTTCGACAATTACTGGCCCACGCGCCTGAGTTCAACCACCGGCGCGGAAAACTCCGACGGTGCTTTTGACCCCGGCCACCCCAAGTGCCTCGAGTACCTGGTCAACACGCACATGGACCTTGTGAATTTCCAGACCACCGCCGGGCCGGACGGCACCGACGGCCACATTGACGGCATCCATTACGATTACATTCGGTTCGAGGCCAACACGGAAGGCTTCAATCCCACCAGCGTGGCCCGGTATAATGCGCGCTACGGCCTGAGCGGAGATCCCGCTTCCAGCAGCGAGCAGTTCAAGCAATGGCGCCGCGACCAATGCACCGCTTTTGTCCGGCAGATGTACGCCCGCATCCAGAAGAGCAAACCGTCGGTCAAGCAGTCCTGCGCCGGCGTCACCTGGAATCCTTCACCGACTGCCTCGACGCGGGCGGCTTTTCAGGCCACGCGTCCCTACTACGACGTGTACT
>MTKZ01004814.1_pt1 | contig 17902 bp, 12 predicted proteins | sample 1042781 | NCBI WGS metagenome assembly MTKZ01 (sample SAMN06212207, study PRJNA360539) | anaerobic digester metagenome | biome: Wastewater treatment plant; material: sludge; isolation source: anaerobic digester fed with sludge from wastewater treatment plant | place: Denmark: WWTP Viborg ... | reverse complement strand
GCTCGGAGCCTGGCCACAGAACCCAACCGGTTTGCCGGCGGCGTGGGCAGCCTCGATCAGCTGTCGAATGAGGCTGAGCACGGCCGGATCGTCCGCCCCGAACTGCGTGGCAAGTTCGGCCGAGTCGCGATCGACTCCCAACGTGAGTTGTGTGAGGTCGTTGGAGCCAATGGAAAACCCGTCGAACCGCTCGGCAAATTCGGTGGCTCTGATCACGTTCGAGGGGATCTCCGCCATCACGTAGACCTTGAGCCCGTTGGCGCCGCGGGCCAGACCCTCCTCCGCCATCACCCGGAGGACCCGATCAGCCTCGTCGGGGGTGCGGCAGAACGGGATCATGACGATCACGTTGTCGAAGCCGATCTCGTTGCGCACCCGCGCGACCGCCTGACACTCCAGAGCGAATCCGTCGCGATAGCCGGGGTGGTCGTAGCGGGACGCGCCCCGCCACCCCAGCATCGGGTTGGCCTCGGTGGGCTCGAACTGCTCGCCGCCCAACAGCCCGGCGTACTCGTTGGTCTTGAAGTCGCTCATGCGCACGATCATCGGGCGGTCGGCCCAGGTGGCCGCCAGTGCGGCGATGCCGGACGACAACCTGTCGACGAAGTACTCCGCCGGGCTCGAGTGGTGCCCGGCGAGCTCCTCGATCGCCTGCCGTACCTCGGGATCGGTGATGCGGTCGGGGTGGGCCAGGGCCATGGGATGGGCCCCGATGTGCTCGCCGATGATGAACTCCATGCGGGCCAGCCCGATGCCGGCGGTCGGGAGCCGCCACCACTTCAACGCCGCCTGTGGATTGGCCAGGTTGACCATGACCTTGGTTCGGGTGCGAGGCACGTCGTCGAGCGACAGCTCACGCGTGTCGATGGTTGCGGACCCGTCGAAGACGATCCCGACGTCACCACCGGCGCACGACACGGTGACCCGTTGGCCCTCGACCAGCGTGGTGGTCGCATCGACGGCGCCGACGACGGCGGGCACACCCAGCTCGCGGCTGACGATCGCCGCATGAGAGGTTCGTCCACCACGGTTGGTGACCACGGCGGCCGCCCGCTGCATCACCGGCACCCAGTCGGGGTCGGTGGTGTCGGCCACCAAGATCGCCCCATCGGAAAATCGGTCGCCCTCGTCGGGCGAGTCGAGTCGACACACGACCCCCGTGGCGGCGCCGGCGCCGACCGACAGGCCCTTGAGCAGCACCGGCCCGTGACCGGAGACGTCGTACGTCGTCAGGGTGGCACCGCTGCGGCGGGCCTCCACCGTCTCGGGCCGGGCCTGCACGATGAACAGATCGCCGGTCACGCCGTCCTTCGCCCACTCGATGTCCATCGGACGCCCGTAGTGGTCCTCGATGATGACCGCCCACCGTGCCAGGGCCAACAGGTCGGGGTCGTCGAGCACCAACCGATTTCGCTCGTCCTCGGTGGTGTCGACCGTCGCCGTGGGACCGGCCTGGTCGTCGTGGCCGCCGACTCCGTCGTTATTGATGATCTTGAGACGCTTGCGCCCGAGCGACCGCTCGACGATGGGGGTCAACGACTGGTCGTCGAGGAACGCCTTGAACACCCGATAGCGGTCGGAGTCGACCACGCCCGACACGACGGCCTCGCCCAGCCCCCATGCGGCGTCGATCAGCACGTGGTGGGGAAAGCCGCTCTCCGGGTCGATGGTGAAGATCACCCCGGCCGAACCGGTGTCGGACCGGACCATCTGCTGGATGCCGACCGACAGTGCGACGTCCAGGTGATCGAAGCCGTTCTTGGTCCGGTAGGCGATCGCCCTGTCGCCGAACAGCGAGACGACGCAGCGGTGGTACGCCGCGACAACCGCATCGGCGCCGCGCACGTTGAGGAAGCTCTCCTGCTGCCCGGCGAAGCTGGCCTCGGGCAGGTCCTCCGCCGTGGCCGAAGAACGGACGGCGACCGGCACGTCGAGTTCGCCGATCCGGCTACACAGATCGTCATAGGCGGCCCGAATGTCGCGCTCGAGTGCCTCGCTCACGCGGGCGGCTCGAAATGCGGCACGTACGGTGGAGCCGATCGACCTGAGCGACTCGGGATGATCGGACATCCCGGCGCCGACCGCTGAGATGGCCGGTCGCAGCCCCTGGTCGTCGACAACGTGCCAGTAGGCGGCGGACGTGACCGCAAACCCGCCCGGCACCCGCACGCCTGCGGCCCCGAGGTGGCGAATCATCTCCCCCAGCGAGGCGTTCTTGCCGCCGGCGATGCCCACATCGTCGATGGTCAATTGCTCAAGTGGGATGATCCACCCGGTCTCGGTGCTCTGCATGCGATCGCTCCCTCGGACTGGCCCTCTCGGTCAGTGTTGCCCGGCGGAACGACGTCGCCTAGAGCACAAGGTCCGCGTCTCGGAGCTACAGATCGCGCAGTCGCCGGTGGAACGCGGTGCCGAAGCTCGGTTCAGTTCGGGGAGTCAGAGGGTGTTCTTGTGGGCGACGCCGTTCTTGACGATCACGCGCAGGGTGTCCTGGTAGTCGTTGAAGAAGCTCAGGTCCTTGGTGGGGTCACCGTCGACCAGGAGGAAGTCGGCCCATGCGCCGGGCTTGACCACGCCGATCGGAGCGTCGATGTAGGGGTCGCGCAGGCCGCACATGCGGAAGAGTTCGGCGTTCGTTGACGTGGCCATGCGTACGGCCTCGATCGGTTCCATGAACTCCGACAGGCGGGCGAACATGGTGATCTGGTGGGTTTCCTTGTCGGGCTCGAGGAGGATGTCGGTGCCGAACGCCGTGTTCACGCCGTACTTCTTCGACCACTCGTACAGGTTGCCGGTTCCCGAACACACCTGCTCGTGCTTGGCCTGGGTGCGGGGGTCGGGGAAGTGGTGGTCATGCGACACGAACGGCTGAGTGCTGAGCCAGATGTTCTTGTCCTTCATGTGCTTGACCGTGTCCTCGTCGGCGAGGTGAGCGTGCTCGATCGAGCGGACCCCAGCATCGATGGCGCGGTGGATCCCCTCGACGTTGTAGACGTGGGACAGTACGTACGTGCCCCAGTCGGCGGCGGCATTGACCGCCGCGCGGATCTCGTCCATCGTGAACTGCTGCGAGTCGAGTGAGTCGTAGGCCGAGGTCACACCGCCGCCGACCATCATCTTGATCTGCGTGGCACCCTTCTTCAGCTGCTCGCGTGCGCCGGCGAGAACCCGGTCGGGGCCGTCGGCGACGAGCGTCATGCCGACCGAATCACCTCGGGTTGGGACGCCACCCAGAGCGGTCGCGACGTCGTACGTCATCGAGAAGTCGCCGTGACCGGCGGTCTGGGAGATCATGGCGCCGCTCGGGTAGATCCGCGGTCCGGGAATCGTTCCCAGATCGATCGCCTGCTTGATCCCGAACACCGGACCGCCGGCGTCGCGCACGGTGGTAAACCCGCGCATCAGGGTGCGTTCCGCCGCAGCGACCGTGTTCGCGTAGATCCAGCCGATGTCGCCCTGCATCATCGCGGGCAGCGAATGACACATACCCATGATGTGGCAGTGAGCGTCGGTGAGGCCGGGCATCAGCACCCGACCGTCGCCGTCGATCACCTCGACGTCGTCGCCGGTGCTCGGCATCGTCTCGGTGACCTCGACGATCTTGCTGCCCGAGACAACGACGTGCCCTTCGACGAGCTCTTCGTGAACTCCGTCGAACACTTTGACGTTCGTTGCCACCATGGTTGTTGCCTCATTCATGGAGCCGCATGATATTCGCGCTCTCGCGAGCGAACCCACAGCGCCACAAGCTTCTGCCCGAGATCGACGCAGCGACGGCCGAGCCGGTAGGGACGTGTTCTTTCCCGCTGAGGGCTACAAGTGGAACGAACTGAAGCGGTACAACGCCGCTCAGCGGGAGGCCCGGGCGGTCGTGGGGATCGATGATTCGAGTGGGACCGGGCCCCATTCAAATCGCTGCTCGAACTCGCCCGAGTCGACCACGAAGTCTCGATCGAACTGATACAGCAGCTCGATCGACTCCTTGACCATGGGGACGAATACGCCCATCACCGAAGCTGCCAGGCAGGGACCAGACGCAGTCGTGGGCGGACCCCGGTCGCCACGACGCCGTAGACGTTCTCGGCAGCGGTCAGCGGAGCGTTGGCGGACGCACAGGCGTTGAGCACGCTGCGTTGAAGCGGCGGGAACTCCTCGGCCCACCGGTGGCACGGCGGCCCGGCACACTGAAACCCCACGCTTGCGCCCGAGATAACCCGGCGGGCGTCGCTGGCATCCGTGATATCGGCTGCTCTCGAGCGAGCTCCGCGAGAAAGGTGGGAATGACCGTGTGGTTCCCGTCTTCGCGAGTGACGGCGATGGCACCGAACAGCGCGGCCAGGATGAACCCATTGGACGCGAAGGCGATCACGATGAATGCGTTGATGATCGCAAAGAGGATGAGGACCCCAAGAAGTGCCAGCGGCATCTTGGTACTCGTGAGCTTGCGGAACTCGGAACGAATGAGTCGTCTCATGATCGGGTGTCCTCATCGGAAGCCGTCAGCTCGGAGGTCCAGGTCAGGATCAGCTCTTCGAGCGCTCCGTGGGTGACGAGCCGGCCTCGATTGATGACGATGACGTCGTCGGCGAGGTGTTCGACCTCGGCGAGGTTGTGGCTGGACACCAGGACCGTCCCGCCGTTCGCCGCGTGGGTTCGGAGTAGGTCGCGCAGCGTGCGGGTGCCCTGAGGGTCGAGGCCCAATCGTTGTCGCATTCCGAGGGAGTACGTCCCCGCGTTGCGATGAGCGGCGTCGGCGAGCCCGAACCGTTCGGCCCGAGAAAGCCGGTGACTCGCCCGGCGGCACCACGAAGGTGAGATCGTCGACGACGGTGTTGCCGTCGTAGCACTTCGTCAGGTGATCGACCTTGAGTGATCGGGCATCCTCGGCGTGACGTGTCAGGTTGCTGTCCGACCGTGGCGAGGTACTGGGCAGTGTTGATGGGGCAAACACGTTCTTGGTTCTGGTCGAACCAGATCCCACTCCCTCGCAGCGGCACGGATGCCGTCGCCGCGATTGGTCTCCTGGCTGCAGACGCTCGACACGGGTGCCGAGCGTCTCGCTGGCCGAAGATGGTCTCGGCGGTCACCGGCGGGTGAGGTCGGCAGAACCTGCATCGAACGCTCCTCGCCTGGGGTATCCGACCGATTCTTGTGGGCCCGAACCGCCGTTCCTGGGAGAAGGTCCGCAATCGGGAGCATGCCCGTGCCCCCGAACAAGGCGATGCCGTTCGGGGGCACGGAGGGATCCCGCCAGGGAGTTGGGCCAGTCGCAGCAATGCGCCAATGGTCCCGCGCCATAACCCACCTATCGGACCCAGACCGCGAAGTGTGAGTCACCCCGGCATGTTGAGACCTTCCTTGACACCGTCGACGAGGCAACGATCACCGTCGTTGACCAGGACGACCGCCATGTCTACCAACCGGGCATCCTGTTCGTCGCCTTCGCACTGGCCCATCCCGATGAGATCGTGCGGTCGCGTTCGCGCCAACTGCACCGTGGGATCGACTTTGTCGAGTCGGCCGTCGAACTCGTCGATATCGAGACCAACACGGTGCAACTCGCTGAAGGCGGCGCTCTGACCTATGACGTGTTGATCGTCGCATCCGGCGCAGCGCTGGTACCCGAGGAGACCGAGGGCATGATCGGCCCCGGCTGGATGGAGCGGGTGTTCACCTTGAAATCGTCACCGTTGGCGAGTTCTACGAGAGCGCCGCCGGCGGCCAGATCATCTTCCGGACGAACCGCCTACAACAGGAGGTCGCGACGGTCAAAGACCGGGATGGACGCAGCAAAAAGTGCCAGGCCGACGACGGGCATCACGACCACCATCATCGGCAGCGACGGTGCCAACGGCCCGCCGGAGATCGCCTGGTAGAAGGGTGAAAGCTTCCGATACGGCTTGAGCGAGTCGAGCAGTTGCCCGGCCACGTACAGCACGTAGGAGGCCCCGGCGAGTCCGGATGCAATGCCAACCGCCAGGCCTCGGCGGCCGGTGGCAGCGCCGGCCGCCAGGGATATCAGACCGAACTCGATGCCGAGCAGCGTGGTCGCCACCACGCCGTTCAGGCTGTCGAGCAGGCCGATGTTCAGCCCGAAGAGCAGCGACGACAAGATGGTGCAGGCCCACAGCACGGCTCCCAGCGCCGCCACACCCGTCACCAAGCCACCGGCCTTCCCCACCAGCAGGGCCCGGCGGGTGATCGGCGTGGTGGCCAGCACCTCCATGGTGCCGTCCTCCTCCTCGGCGCCGATCAGCCGGGCACCCCTTCCGATGGCGTACACGACGAACATGATCGGCAGCATCAGGCTGAACACCTCGGCGTTCAGAAAGCCGATGGGGGTCGACATGTCGGCAACGTTGAACACCTCCATCAGGCCCTTCGGGTACTGATCAAGAAGAGCGTCGAAGTCGATGTCTGAGAACGACGGCCACATGGCCGACATCAGCAGGACGGTGCCGCCCACCCCGGTGCCCCACCCGATGAGGCCCCGCCGCTGATCGGTAAGCGTCTTCACGAACACGGCGCGGGTGGCGCTCATGGCTGCTGCTCGTAGTACTGGAGGAACACGCCCTCCAGGTCCACCTCGTTGGACACAACTCGTTCGACACCGAAGGGCGCGACGAACCGCAGCAGCTCGGCCATCGATCCCTCCACCACCACCTCGACGGTCGAGCCCAATCGGGCCACCTGGATCACGCCCTCGACGGCACCCAGCTGGTCGAATGGCGGTTCCACCCCCTCGGTGAACCGCAGTTCCAATCGCCTTCGGGTGCGGGCCTTGAGCGCGTTGATATCCCTCACCGTGGCCAGCCGCCCATTGCGGATGATGGCCACCCGGTCTGCCACCTCCTCAACCTCCGCGAGGATGTGCGACGAGAGGAACACCGTGCGTCCGGCGTCGCGCTGTTCGGACAACAGCTCCAAAAACACCCGCTGCATCAGCGGGTCGAGACCCTGGGTTGGCTCGTCCAACACCAACAGGTCTGGCTGGTGCATCATCGCCTGGATCAGCCCCACCTTTTGACGGTTTCCATGGGACAGTGCCCCGATGGCCCGGTCGAGGTTCAATTCGAAGCGTTCGGCCAGATCGTGGGATCGCCCTTCATCCACGCCGCCTCGCAGGTTGGCGAGATACCGCAGGTAGCGCCGCCCGGTCATGTCCCGGTAGGCCGCGAAGTCGCCGGGCAGGTATCCCACACGGCGGTGCACCTCCTGAGGTTCGCTCACCGGGTCGAAGCCCAGCACCGACGCAGTGCCGCCGGTGGGGTTGAGCAAACCCATCAGCAGCCGGATGGTGGTGCTCTTGCCGGCGCCGTTGGGCCCCAGAAATCCGAAGACACACCCGCGTGCGACCTCCAGGTCGAGGCGGTCGAGCGCCAAGGTCTTGCCGAATGACTTGGTGAGACCGTGGGTGCGGATTACCGCGTCGCCAGGTTGCTGGGAGGTCATCAGGTCAATCCACGACCACGTAAACGGTGCCGACACAAGAAGGGGGCACGTCTGCGGGTGCACCTGTCTGCAGATTCGTTGGCACGGATCAGTGTCTACTCCGTGCTTCACGGCACAACCACAAGAACCCACGGCGGCTAGCGGGTGGGCGTGGGGTTTGGCATGATGGCGAGCTGTCGAGACGAGGTAACCGATGAAGATCGTGGTTGGAATTGATGGTTCGGCGGAGTCGACCGACGCGTTGCGCTTCGCCGCTGCGGAAGCGGGTGCCACCGGGGCGGATCTGCTTGCCGTCACCGTGTGGGAAGTGTCGACCCATGCGGCGAGGTACCTCAGCCAAGAGCACGTTGACGACGCAATGATCCCATGGATGAGTGAGTTCATCGACGAGGTGCTTGGGGCGAAGGGTGCCGACGTGACGAAGCTGGCGGCGTCGGGTTCGGCAGGGGGAGCCCTGCTGGATGCTGCCGCCGATGCCGATCAACTGGTGGTGGGTTCGCGTGGTCTCAACAGGTTGCAGCGCACCGTCCTGGGTTCGGTGAGCCGGCAGCTTGCCAGCCACACACCGTGCCCGCTCACCGTGATCCCTCCCGCAGACGTCGACGGGGGAGTCAACGATGCGGGGGTCGCTGCGAGCGGACCGGTCGTGGTGGGCATCGACGGATCCGCCAACTCCATGACCGCGCTCCAGTGGGCGGCCCAACGGGCTGTTCGCACCGATTCGCTGCTGCGGGTGACGATGGCGTGGCGGGGCGAGTCGGCAGGTTGGCGACCGGCTCCCGAGTTCAGCGATGTGCTTCCGGCGGATCAGGTGTTGGAGGCCCAGGCACAGGAGATGCTGGACGAGGCCATTCAAGCGGCGGCGCTTCCCGACTCGCTCCGTCTGGAAACGTTGCTGCACGAGGGCTCGCCGAAGCATGCGCTCGATGAGGCCGCCCAGGGCGCGTCCATGCTGGTACTGGGCACTCGCGGCCACGGGGGGTTCATGGGGCTGCTCCTCGGTTCGGTGACCAGCCACACCCTCGACCACCTGCGTTGCCCGACCACGGTCGTTCCGGCGGCCTGATCACGCCAACAAGCAGCCTGGAGGGTAGGCAGGCCGGTTCTTCGACCGGTCAGGCCAGCGTGTCGTCAATCCAACTGCGCAGAGCGGGGCCGGGAAGGGCACCCACCTGGCGGCCCACCTCGTTGCCGTCGTGAAACAACAGCAGGGTGGGTATGCCCTGAACACCCAAACGGGCCGACACCCCGGGGGCCTCGTCCACGTTGACCTTCACCACTCGCAACTCGCCGGCTCGTTCGGACGCCAGCTTCTCCAGTTCGGGGGCGACCATGCGACATGGTCCGCACCAAGGCGCCCAGAGGTCGACCACCACCGGCAACGAAGACCCCTTGACCGCCTGGGTGAAACCAGCCTCGTCGACCTCGATCAGCCATGGGAGCTTGGTATGGCAGCCGGCGCACTGCGGCTTGCCCGACGCGATATCGGGGACGCGGTTCTTGGTGGTGCAGCTTGGACAGGTGATCACGGTCGATGACATCAGGGCCTCCGGTGGTTGGATGGCTAGGAACGGGTAAGCGGCTTGTACTTGATGCGGTGGGGCTGGGATGCCTCGGCACCCAGTTCCTTCTTTCGCATCGCCTCGTAGTCGCTGAAGTTGCCCTCGAACCAGCGCACCTGGCTGTTGCCCTCGAAGGCCAGAACGTGGGTTGCGATGCGGTCCAGAAACCAGCGATCGTGGGAGATGACCACGGCACAACCGGGGAAGTTCTCCAGGCCTGCCTCGAGGGCGCGGAGCGTGTCGACATCGAGGTCGTTGGTTGGCTCATCCAACAGCAACACGTTGCCGCCGGTTCGCAGCAGTTTGGCCAGGTGCACCCGGTTGCGTTCGCCGCCCGAGAGCTGTCCCACCAGCTTCTGCTGGTCAGCGCCCCGAAAGTTGAAGCTGGCGCAGTAGGCGCGACCGTTCATCTCGCGCGTGCCCAGCTTGATGGTCTCATCACCGTCGGTGATCTCCTCGTAGACGGTGCGTTCGCCATCGAGGTGATCCCGGTGCTGGTCGACGTGGGCCATCTGCACGGTGGAGCCGACCCGGATCTCACCCGAGTCGGGCTGCGCATCCGGCGCGGCCGTTGCCTGTTCGCCGGCTTCGACCAGCATGCGGAAGAGCGTGGTTTTGCCGGCACCGTTGGGGCCGATCACACCGACGATGCCCGCCTTCGGAAGCGAGAACGTGAGATCGTCGATCAGCAGTTTGTCACCGAAGCCCTTGGTCAGGTGATCCACCTCGATGACCTGATCGCCGAGGCGATCGCCCGGTGGGATGTAAATCTCCAGACCATCGCTCGCGCCCCTGGCGGCCTGCTGCTCGGCGAGCAGTTGGTCGTACGCGGCCAGGCGGGCCTTGCTCTTGGCCTGGCGAGCCTTGGGCGCCATGCGCACCCACTCCAGCTCTCGCTCCAGGGTGCGCTGGCGGGTGGAGGCGTGCTTTTCCTCCTTTGCCAGCCGGGCCTGCTTCTGTTCGAGCCATCCGGAGTAGTTGCCTTCGAAGGGCATGCCCTTGCCGTGGTCCAGCTCGAGGATCCAGCTGGCGACGTTGTCGAGGAAGTACCGGTCGTGGGTGATCGCCACGACGGTGCCTTCGTAGTCGGCGAGGAACCGCTCGATCCAGGCGACCGATTCGGCGTCGAGGTGGTTGGTGGGCTCGTCGAGCAACAGCAGGTCGGGGCGCTTCAGCAGCAGGCGACAGAGTGCGACCCGGCGGGCCTCACCACCGGAGAGCGAGGCCACGTCGGCATCGCCGGGCGGCAACCGGAGGGCGTCCATGGCGATCTCGACGGTGCGCTTCAGGTCCCAGGCGCCGGCGGCCTCGATCTTGNNGGCGGTCTCGGCCACCCCATCCATGACGTTGCCGGTGACGTCCTTGGACTCGTCCAGCTTCGGTTCCTGTTCGAGCATGCCGACGGTGAATCCAGGACTCAGGCGTGCCTCGCCCGTATACCCATCATCAATCCCCGCCATAATGCGCAGCAGGGTGGACTTACCCGAGCCGTTGGGGCCGATGACGCCGATCTTGGCGCCCGGGTAGAACGACAGCGAGATGTCCTTGAGCACCTCGCGCTCGGGCGGCACCACCCGTCCTACCTTGTACATGGTGAAGATGAACTGAGCCGACATGCATGCTCCAGCGACGGTGGGAGGGAAGCCCGGGCGTGTGCAGCACCAACCGGGCGGATCGTCGATGGTACAGCCCGCGCCGGCCTTGCCCGGACGGCGGTGTCGTCGTCGATGGCTCCGTATCGAACCGGCTGTGACTCAGTCGGCGTTGTCCCGGGCGGCGGCCATGCGTTTGGCGTGCTCAGACTTCACCGGAGCGTGTTGCTCGGGTGCTGCCTTCTTGACGGGTGCCGCCTTCTTCGCCGGTGCCTTCTTTGCCGGCGCTTTCTTGGCAGGTGCCTTTTTGACCGCGGCCTTTTTGGCAGGTGCCTTCTTTGCCGACGCTTTCTTGACCGCGGCCTTTTTGGCGGGTGCCCTTTTAACCGGTGCTTTCTTTGCCGGCGCTTTCTTGGCCGCGGCCTTTTTGGTGGGTGCCTTTTTAACCGGTGCCTTCTTTGCCGGCGCTTTCTTGGCAGGTGCGGCCTTCTTGGCGGGTGCCTTCTTGGCGGGTGCCGCCTTCTTGACCGGCCCTGCCTTCTTGGCGGGTGCCTTCTTGGCGGGTGGTTCCTGTGCGGAAGGGGACTCGGCGGGCGGCGACTTGGAGGTGCCCTTGGAGTCAAGCGGCGCCATCGTGCTGCCGGCCGGCAACCGCAGGTCGACGCTGCGCAACGGTGTGTCGTAGCCCTCGACCTCCAGCGTCAACTCGGCGCCCATCGACATGTAGTCGCGGGCACGGGTGGGCGGAGGGTCGGCCAATGCCCTGAGCGGCAGATACGCCTTGGTGCCGTTCACATCGATGTAGGCGCCGTGGGACGAGAACTCCACCACGGTGCCGGTGACGGTGTCGCCCGGCTGATGCTCGCTGATGAAGCGAAGAAAATCGCCGGGCGAATTGACGGGGCTGGGCGTGGACGAGCGGCGCTTGGACGAACCGCCCCGCTCGTTGCGGCCGCCATCTGGAGAAGCGGACCGCTGAGCGCCCCCTGCCGCCTTCTGTTTGGCCGCCCGGGACCGCGGCGCCGCGGCGCCGTCGGGTTTGGAATCGCCCACCGTGGGCTTGTCCCCACCGGACGAGCCCGACCGCTTGGTGGGGGTCTTCTTGGGCGCGGGCGCCGCGCCCCTTTTGGCTGGTGCCGCGTCCCTCTTGGACTGTGGCGTGGACTTGGAGTCTGTTTTGGCCTCTTTGACGGCTCGTCTGCTCACCGAACCCCGCACAGGAGTGCGGGCGACGAATACCCACCCCACTCCGGTGACGGGCTTGCCGCCCCACAGCCGATCCTTGTCGAAGAGCCAGGTGTGTTCGCCGTGGAACTCCTGAAAGGAGTCGTTGGAGAACACCGAAGCGTTGGCCTTGTCGGCCACCTGAAGGATGAATGCATCCCCACGGCCGACTACGCCGGCGGGAGGAGCAACGATTGACCCGTCGAGCACGCGTGCCTCGTAGTCGTCGCTTTCCTTACTGGAGATTCGATGCCCAAATGTCGCGTCCACAATGACCGTGATGTCGGCCTGGGGATGTTCGGCAGCGAATGCTTCGATTGCCTCATCGAGTTGGTTCAGACTGGGTTTGGTTCGCCCTTCGGTTGCAATGTTGGAACCGTCAACGACCACATGTGAAAGGGTCATGACCGCACCAGTCAATCACCTCCGGCTGCGCAAGGTGGGGATCGCGTTTGTTGCCTACCATCGTCGGTCATGAACCCGCCCGCCTTGCCAGCGTCGTCCGAGCCTCCAATTGAAGCGGTGATCTTCGATCTTGGTGGGGTCGTGTTGACCAGCCCGTTCGAGGCGTTCGCCCGCTACGAGGTCCGGTTGGGTCTTCCAGAGGGGTTCATCCGCCGGCTCAACATGGACAACCACGACGACAACGCTTGGGCGCGGCTGGAGCGGGGCGAGTTGGATGAGGCAGGCTTCGCTCAGGTCTTTGAATCCGAGGCTCGCGCCGCCGGTGGTGCCCTGGATGGACGGGCGATCCTGGGAATGCTGGTGGGGGAGGTTCGTCCGCAGATGGCGACCGAGGTGTTCAGACTGCTTGAGGAGGGCTACGGCGTGGCCTTCCTGACCAACAATGGGGTGCCCTTCAGCGAGGTGTCGGACGTGCTGCCCGACGGGTTGGCCGAGTTGCTGGGTGCGGTGGACGCCGTCATCGAGTCGGCCGTGCTGGGGATGAGAAAGCCCGAAGCGGCGTTCTATCGGGTGGCGCTTGGCGCCCTTGGGGTCGAGGCAGACCGGACGGCGTTTCTGGACGACCTCGGAGTCAACCTGAAGCCTGCGCGGGCCATGGGCATGACCACGATCAAGGTGGACGATCCGCAGGTGGCGTTGAGCGAGCTCAGCGCGGCGCTGACAGCCCGGCCGCGGCACGGGCCGCCGCCTCCTCCCGCGACGGGCTGAACACGACGGCGACGGCGACGGCAGCGGTGAAGGCGAGCAGTGCCGACACCCCATTGGCGATGTTGAACGCGCTGGTGAACGCCACGCCGGCGCGTTCGATGAGCTCAGCGCCGCTGCCCGACGCCTTGGCGACCTGCCCGGCTCCGCCGACCGAGTCCCTTGCCTCGGCTGCCTGCGCCGGGCTGAGACCGAGCCCGTCAAGGCGGAGGCCGGCCTGGTAGGCGCTGGTGATGATGCTGCCCAGCACGGCGATGCCCAGCGCCCCGCCAAACTCCCGTGTGGTGTCGTTGACGGCGGAGCCCACCCCGGCCTTTGCGTCGGGCACCGCCGACATGATGTTGCCGGTCGCCGGGGCTGCGGTGATGCCCATGCCGGTACCCAGCAGTGCGTAGGCGAACCCGAGAGGCAGATAGGGCCACTGGGGTGTGGCCATGGTGAGCACGGCAAACCCGGCGGCGATGAAGCCAAAGCCTGTGGCGATCACCCGCCCGCTGCCGAAGCGGTCGCTCAGCGACGAACTACGCGGTGCAACCCACACCTGCATCACCGCAACAGGCACTGCTGCCAGCCCGGCGTACAACGCCGAGTAGCCGCGTACGAACTGGAGGTACAGGGTATTGAGAAAAAAGAAACCGATCATGGCGAAGAAGGTCACGGTGATCACGGCGCTGCCCACTGCGAAACGCAGGTCGCCAAACAGCTCGAGCGGCAGCATCGGGTGGGCGGCGCTGCGCTGACGTGCGACGAAGCCGAACAGCGTCAGGGCAGCCGTCCCGAAACCGATGAGCACGCCTGGGTTGGTCCAACCCAGGTTGGGGCCCTCGATAATGGCAAACACCAACGCGGTGATGCCGATGAGCGACAGCACGGTTCCCGCCGGGTCGAGTGGCGTGTTGTGGGGATCTCGTGAGTGGGGAGCCAACATGGCGATGGCGATCATCAGGAGGATCACAATGGGGATGTTCACCAGCAGCGCCGAGCCCCACCAGAAGGCCTCAAGCAGGGTGCCGGACACGATCGGCCCGATTGCGGCACCGGCGCCCGCGAAACCGGCCCAGACGGCGATCGCCCGTCGGCGTTCGTCGGGTGGAAACACCGTGGTCACCAGCGACAGCGTGGCGGGCATGACGAAGGCTGCTCCTGCACCCATCACCACGCGACCGGCGATCACCTGGACGGCGCTCGCCGCCAGACCTCCGACGGCCGCGCCGGTGGCGAAGATCGACAATCCGACGAGCAGTGCGTTGCGACGCCCGAAACGGTCACCGAGCGCCCCGGCCATCAACAACAGCCCGGCGAAAACCAGGGCGTAGGAGTCGATGATCCACTGCAGCGCAGAGTTGGAGGCCTCCAGCGATTCCTGAATGGTGGGAAGGGCCACATTCAACCCCGAGACCGACATGACCACCANNCGTCAAGGACGCGGCCATCACACCCAGGATCATCCAGCGTCGCTCATGGATGTGAGGATCCTCGTAGAGCGGGGTGTGGGGCGCCGTCACGTGACGGCGCCGCAGCGGGTAATCGGGCCCAAGCGGGTGAACGCGCTCAGGCGAATTCCCGCCGGTCCTTCTCTGGCAGGGGACCGAAGGATTTGGTGAGAATCTCGTCCTGCTCCTGGCGGTGGATCAGCGACGACCCGGTGGCAGGGCTGCCCGAGGCCACCCGACTGACCCGACGGATCTGCATACCGCGGCCTTCGAACGCCTCGTACAAGCGACCCTTGATGCCGTTCCACGGTCCCATGTTTTCGGGCTCCTCCTGCAACCACACGATCTCGTTGCAGTTGGGGTATCGATCAAGTTCGGCCTCGATGGCAGCGAACGGCCATGGGAACAGTTGCTCCACGCGGGCGACTGCCATGGGTACGTTCAGTTGGTTGCGTCGCTCGATTGCTTCGTGGGCCACCTTGCCCGAGGCCAACACCACCCGGGTGACCGTCTCGGGGTCGAGGCCGGAGTCATCGGGCAGCAGCTCGCAGAAGTGGCCGTCCGTGAACTGGGAAATCGGTGATCGGTAACTCTTTGCCCGCAGGCCCGACTTGGGCGTGAAGATGATCAGCGGCTTGTTGCCGTCTCGGTGGATCTGGCGGCGCAGCAGGTGAAAGTACTGGGCGGCGGAGGTGACGTTGCACAACTGGATGTTGTCCTCGGCCGCCAGGATCAGGAATCGCTCGATGCGGGCCGATGAGTGCTCGGGTCCCTGACCCTCGTAGCCGTGGGGCAACAACATCACCAGGTCGGAGGTTTGCTTCCACTTGTCCTCGGCGGCCACCAGGTACTGATCGACGATGATCGAGGCGCCGTTGACGAAGTCGCCGAACTGGGCCTCCCACATCACCAGCGCGTCGGGGTTCTCCACCGAATAGCCATACTCGAAGCCGAGTGCCGCGTACTCCGAGAGCAGCGAGTCGTAGATCCAGAGCTCGGAGCCGTCGGTGGTCAGGGCGCTGAGGGGCAGGTAGTCGTCACCGGTGTGAAAGTCCACCAGGGCCGCGTGGCGCTGAGAGAAGGTACCTCGGCGGCTGTCCTGACCTGCGAGGCGCACCGGGGTGCCCTCGGCCAGCAGCGAGCCGAACGCCAAGGCCTCGCCGAGCGACCAATCGACCTCACCCGCCTCAAACATTTTGCGGCGGGTGTCGAACTGCTTGGCCAGCTTGGGGTGGATGGTGAAGTCGGCCGGTACCGTATTGAGCGCCTCGAAGATGCGGTCGAGCTCGGTGCGGTCAACGCCGGTGGCGACCGGACCGATGACTCCCTCCGGGTTCGGCGGAGCCGGCACCGTGCGTGGTTCCGAGGGTTTGGCCTCCCGGGTGGATTCCAGTGCGTTGGTCAGTTCGGCGTGGTAGGCGTCTGCCGCCTTCTCGGCCTGCTCCAGGCTGATGTGGCCCCGCCCGACCAGCGATTCGGTGTACAGCTCGCGCACCGGCGCCATGTTGTCGATCCGTTGATACATCAGCGGTTGGGTGTAGCTGGGGTCATCACCCTCGTTGTGGCCGTGCTTGCGGTAGCAGACCATGTCGATCACAACGTCTTTGCCGAACTCGCGCCGGTACTCGTACGCCAGCCGTGCCACGCGCACACACGCCTCGGGGTCGTTGCCGTTGACGTGAAAGATCGGCGCCTGCACCATTTTGGCCACATCGGTGGGGTATTCGGAGCTGCGGGCCGACTCGGGCGGGGTGGTGAAACCCAACTGGTTGTTGATCACCAGGTGGATGGTGCCGCCCGCCTTGTAACCCTTGATGCTGGAGAGGTTGAGCGTCTCGGCCACCACGCCCTGGCCGGCGAATGCCGCGTCGCCATGCACCAGGATGGGCAGCACCGGATACTTGTTCTCGACGTTCTTCGGGATCTGGTCCATTTTGGCCCGGGCGATGCCGAGAACGATCGGGTCCACCGTCTCCAGGTGTGACGGGTTGGCCGCCAGTTCCAGATCGATCACGTTGCCGGCGACCGACTTGAACTGGCCGCGCTGGCCGAGGTGATACTTCACGTCGCCGGAGCCCTGCACCGCGTCCTCGTCGATGATCTGCTCGAACTCGCCGAACAGGTCCTGGTAGCGCTTGCCGACGATGTTCACCAGCACGTTGAGACGTCCGCGGTGGGCCATGCCCAACACCGCCGAGTCCATGTGATTGGCAGCGGCCAGCGTGAGCACCTCGTCGAGGATCGGAATGGCCGACTCGGCCCCTTCCAGACCAAAACGCTTCTGGCCGAGAAACTTCGTGCCGAGGAACTGTTCGAGCGCATCGGCCTTGTTGAGCAGGTCGAGGATGTGGATCTGCTCGTCGCCGGTCAGGGTGAAGGTTTTTCCGCTCTCCATCTTCTCCTGGATCCAGCGCTTCTCGTCCACCTCCTGCATGTGCATGAACTCGACGCCGATGGTTCGGCAGTAAGCGTTGCGCAGCACCCGGAGGATCTCGCTGAGGGGCAGGCGATCCTGGCCGCCGACGCTGGCGTAGATGCTCCCCGGACCGGTCTGAAACTCGCGGTCGAGGTCCCAGATGGTGAGGCCGTAGGTGACCGGGTCGAGTTCCTCGTGAATCTCGGGGATCTTGGCCGCCAGCGGATCGAGTTCGGCGATGAGGTGGCCGCGGCTGCGGTACATGTTGACCAGCATGGCGATGCTCATCTGCTTCTGGATGAGCCCGCCCAGGTGATCGGCGGGGTTGGAGTCCTGACGCCACTCCACCGCAACGTACGGCACGCCGATGTCGGCGAATATGCGACGGTAAAAATCCTCCTCGCCCAGCAGCAGTCGCTCGACGGTTCTGAGGAACGAGCCGGATTCGGCTCCCTGGATCACCCGGTGGTCGTAGGTGGAGGTGAGGGTCAGCACCTTGGAGATGCCCAGGTTGGCGATCGTTTCGGGGTCTGCGCCTTGATAGGCGGTGGGGTAGGCAAGCTTGCCCACCCCGACGATCACCGACTGTCCAGACATCAACCTGGGCACCGACAGCACCGTACCGATCGTGCCCGGGTTGGTCAGGCTGACCAACGCACCCTGGAAATCATCGACGGTCAGCTTGTTGGCCATCGTGCGGTCGACCACGTCGCCATAGGCGTCGACGAATTCGCGGAAGTTCATCGATTGGGCGCCCTTGATCACCGGCACCATCAGCAGGCGCTCGCCACGACGTTCCACATCGATGGCCAGCCCCATGCCGATCTCGCTGTGGCGGGTCACCTGCGGCTTCCCATCGTCGTCCCGGCTGAAGGTCACCGCCATGTCCGGGTGATGGTCGGCGATGGCCCGCACGATGGCGTACCCGATGATGTGCGTGAAGCTGACCTTGCCACCGCGGGTGCGGCCCAGGTGCCCGTTGATGACCCCGCGGTTGACCTCGAGCAGCTTTGCCGGAACATCGCGAACCGAGGTGGCGGTCGGAACCCCGAG
>MTKZ01017090.1_pt1 | contig 17913 bp, 13 predicted proteins | sample 1042781 | NCBI WGS metagenome assembly MTKZ01 (sample SAMN06212207, study PRJNA360539) | anaerobic digester metagenome | biome: Wastewater treatment plant; material: sludge; isolation source: anaerobic digester fed with sludge from wastewater treatment plant | place: Denmark: WWTP Viborg ... | reverse complement strand
CGCCGGACATCACGCTGATGCCCAGACCGGCATCGAAAGCGGGCGTGGGGCGCCCGGCCGCGTCGAGAACGCGCTCGACCATCGAGAAGCTCAAGTCGCGTGGGGAGCCGAGAAGCTCCACCAGAACGGCCCGCACGGCGCGGCGCGCTATGGAAACCGGCGCGTCACTAAGCGCGGCGCAATCGAAGCGCGCAGAAGCACTGTCGCGTGAGATGAGCAGATGCGGCAACTTCGCGCGGGCCTGTTCGTTCAGATACGCGGCGTCCTCTCCGGCGGTGGCGGCAAGACGAGCAAGCGCCCCGCGCACATCCGCATTGAACTCCTGCTCAAGAAGAGGGATTATCTGATGCCGCAGGCGATTGCGGGCGTAGGCCGTGGAGGCATTGCTCTCATCCGTGCGCCACGGCTGGCCGCGCTCTTCCATGAACGCCCTCACTTCCCGCGCGGTCCTGCCGAGCAGCGGGCGCACGAAGCGGCCGCCCGCCCAGCGGATGCCGGCGAGGCCATCCAGACCCGTCCCGCGGATGACATTGAGCAGCACGGTCTCGGCGAGGTCGTCGGCGGTATGGCCGGTGGCGATGAGATGCGCCCCGCACGAGTCCGCCGCCGCCCGCAGAAACGCCAGTCGCTCGTCGCGGGCGGACTCCTCGGAAGATTGCGGCCCAAGCGAGTCCGAGCGGGCCGAGGTGAGAGGCACGCCAAGCTCCTGGCAGAGCGCGGCGACGAATGCTTCATCGTCATCGGCGCCGGGGCGCATGCGGTGGTTGTAGTGGGCCGCGAAGATCGCCCACCCGAACTCGGGGACAAGGCCCAGAAGCGTGAGAAGGAGCGCGGTGCTGTCGGCTCCGCCCGACACCGCCGCCACAACGCGCGCGCGCGGGGGGATCAGAGAGCGGCGGTAGATATCGTCTCTCACATGCTCCAGAAACACCAGTTGCCCGTCAGCCGCGTCTGTCATTGCTTCACAAAAAGAAAAGGCCGGAGCAAGCGCCCCGGCCGATAGTCAAAAAAACTGACAGAAGGAGAAAAAGATGTTTGGTTTCCGCTCTATATAGGTGCAAGAACCGTGCCAAAAGTGCCGTTGCCCGAAAAATGCCGCGAATTTTTTCCGCGGATTCAATGACCACGGGGTTTGTCCGGACCGGCAGTGCTCAGCGAAGCCCCTCCAGTGCCCTCCGCGCCGCCTGCAGCGTCGCCTCGATGTCGGCGTCCTCGTGCGCGGCAGACACGAACCAGGCCTCGAACTGGGACGGAGGCAGGTAGATGCCGCTCTCGAGCATTGCGGAGTGGAAGCTGGCGAACATGGCGCGGTCCGACCTCGCGGCATCGGCGTAGTTGCGGACCGGCCCGTCCGTGAAAAAGAGCGTCAGCATGGAGCCCGCCCGCTGGACCGCCGCGCGTGTTCCGAGCGCGCGGACGATGTCCCGCAGCCCGTCCGCCAGCGCCCGGGAGCGCGCTTCGAGCGCGGCGTACACGCCCGGGGTCAGCAGTTGAAGCTGCGCGAGCCCGGCGGCGGTGGCGAGCGGATTACCGGAGAGTGTGCCGGCCTGATACACCGGACCCGAGGGTGCAACCTGCTCCATTATGTCGCGGCGGCCGCCGTAGGCTCCGAGCGGCAATCCGCCGCCCAGAACCTTGCCGAGCGTGGTCAGGTCGGGGGTGATGCCCGTCAACTCCTGCACCCCTCCCGGCGCAACCCGAAAGCCCGTCATCACCTCGTCGAAGATCAGGAGCGCCCCCAGGCGCGCAGTCGTTTCGCGCAGGGCTTCAAGGAAGCCGGGTTCCGGCGGAACGCAGCCCATGTTGCCGGCGACAGGCTCGACGATGACGCAGGCCAGCTCGTCCGCCGCGGCCTCGGCCGCCTGTTTGAATGCGGGGATTTCGTTGTACGGGACTGTGATCGTGTCCGCGGTGATATCCGGGGGCACGCCCGCCGAGTCGGGAACGCCGAGCGTGGCTACGCCCGAGCCTGCTTTCGCCAGCAGAAAATCGGCATGTCCGTGGTAGCCGCCCTCGAACTTCAGCACCTTCGGGCGCCCGGTGTACCCGCGCGCGAGGCGCACGGCGCTCATCGTCGCCTCGGTGCCCGAGTTTACCAGCCGGACCATCTCAACGGAGGGTACCATCTCGACGATCTTGCGGGCGAGCGTCACCTCGGCCGCTGTCGGCGCGCCGAAGCTCAGCCCTCCGGCGGCGGCCTTCTGGACCGCGGCCACGACTTCCGGCCGCGCGTGACCGAGCAGCATCGGGCCCCACGAGCCGACGTAGTCGATATACTGGTTGCCGTCTTCGTCGAAGACCCGGGCGCCCTTCGCCCGCGCAATGAACGGCGGATTCCCGCCCACGGCCTTGAACGCACGCACCGGGCTGTTGACGCCGCCGGGGATCACATCCCTTGCCGTCAAAAAGAGCTTGTCTGATAGTGAATGGTCCATTTCTGCCTGCCTTACACCGGGAGTCTAGCGCGAAACGGCGCGCCGGGCAAGAGGATTGCAGGGCGAGCCCGCCGAACCATTGTGCGGGAACACTCCGCGGGGTGGGAATCCACTATGGAAGTCTCAGCAGACCGTTCTGGACTGAACACGGCGGAAATATCCGCAGCGAACTCCAGCCTGGACAGGGACCGGCATGTCGTGGAGGCGCGCCTTGCGGATTTGCTCGAACCCGAGGGCAAAGAGAGCCGCTTCCACGAAGCCATGCGCTACGCTGTGCTCGGGCAGGGACAGCGGTTCCGGCCGATTCTTTCGCTGAGGGTTGCGCGCTTCTGCGCTCAGGAGAACGAGTTGACGCTGCGGGCAGCCTCGGCGGTGGAACTGCTGCACTGCGCATCACTGGTGGTTGACGATCTGCCGTGCATGGACAACCAGCCCGTAAGACGCAACCGCGCGGCGACACATGTGGCGTTTGGAGAAGCGACCGCGCTTCTGGCGGCCTTCGGACTGGTAGCGTTGTCCGCTCGTTCGGTGGTTGAGGCGCCGTGCGAGCCGCATCAGAAGCCGTCCATCCTGCGTTTCCAGTGCGAGCTTCTGCGGGCGCTGGATGTTCGCGGGCTGTGCGAGGGACAGGAGATTGACCTTCGCGCCGCTTCGGGCCAATGCCAGGAAACACGAACCCGGATCAACGAACTGAAGACCGTGCCGCTGTTTGATCTTGCGGCGAAGGCCGGCCTGCTCTTCGCGGACCCCGAAGAGGCAGTCACCAGGACGCTGCGCATGTTTGCGCGCGAACTCGGACGGGCCTTCCAGGCGGTGGACGACTGTCTGGACGGCGATGTTGCGGAATCCGGCTTTGCCCGGTCCAGGCTGAAAGCGGCCAGCGACTGTCTGAAGCCGCTCGATCCACAGCCCGTCGAACTGCAGGAGCTTGTCAACCTGCTCGGCGCGCGCCTCGCTTGAGGACGTCAAATGGCAGAGGGTGTCTTGACGCGAAATCGCGACGCGGGAACTCACACGGCGAGGACATCGGCGAACGGGCGGCTTTAGCCCTCAGGAGTCAGGCATGAAACAGGAGAAGGTGCTGATAGTCGGCGCAGGGTTCGGAGGGCTCGCGCTCGCCGCGCTGCTGGCGAAGGACGGGTACGCTGTCACCGTCGTCGAAAAGAACAGCGGCCCCGGCGGGCGGGCGATGGTGTTCCGGGACCAGGGATATACCTTCGACATGGGACCGTCCTGGTATCTCATGCCGGACATCTTCGAGCGCTTCTTCGCTCTGCTGGACCGCGGAGTCGCCGACTACTACACGCTGGTTCGCCTCGACCCGTCCTACCGCATCTACTTCGGCCGCGATGACTTTGTGGATGTCGCGAGCGGCCTTGACGAGAACTTCGCGCTGTTCGAGCGGATGGAGCAGGGCGCGGGCGAGCGCCTGCGCGCCTATCTTGCCCAGGCGGAGTATGAGTACAACGTCGCCGTCAACGAGTTCCTGTATCGGGAATACCGCACCATCTTCGATTTCTTCAACAAACGGACAGCAGTGGAAGGGCGCAAACTCCACGTCTTCGAGAACCTGGCGAAATACACCCGCCGCTACTTTGAGAACGACCGCCTCCGCAAAGTCCTGTCCTACAGCATGGTGTTTCTTGGGGGGTCTCCCAGCAATACCCCGGCGCTCTATTCGATTCTGTCGCACGTTGACTTCAACCTCGGGGTCTGGTACCCGCAGGGGGGCATGGGGGCGGTCGTGAACGGCATCGAGAAGATCGCCCGCGAGAATGGCGCGGTTTTTCACTACAATCAGGAGGTGACGGAGGTTGTGACCGGCGACGGACGGCGCTGCACGGGAGTGCGAACTGCGGACTCCTTCTACGAAGCAGATCACGTGGTTATCAACGCCGATTATCCGCATGCGGAAATGGAGCTGCTCCCGGCCCGCTACCAGACCTACTCCGAGCGGTACTGGAAATCCCGCACGCTCGCACCGTCGGCGTTCATGATGTACCTGGGGCTGAAGCGGCCCGTCGAAGGCCTGCTGCATCATACGCTGTCGTTCGAGCACGACTGGGAGGAGCATTTCGATTCGATCTTCCGCAACCCTTCGTGGCCGCAGCGGCCGTCGTACTACTTCTCGTGCCCCTCAAAGACCGATGAAACAGTGACGGTTCCGGGCGGCGACACCCTTATGGTGCTGGTGCCGGTCGCGGCCGGGCTCGACGACTCTGACTCCGTTCGCGAAGCAGTTGCGTCCCAGACGCTCGACTACATGGAACAACTGCTCCAGCAGCCGATTCGCGAGCAGATCGCCAGCTATACGCTCTTCTCCCAACGCGACTTCGCGAAAGTCTTCAACGCCTATCGGGGCACGGCGCTGGGCTTGAGCCACACGCTGCGCCAGACGGCGGTCTTCCGGCCCGGGCATCGCAGCCGCAAGCTGCCGAACGTCTGGTACACCGGCCAGTACGCACATCCGGGAATCGGCATGCCGATGGCTCTGATATCTTCGACGCTTGTGCACGAGGCGATCAGAAAGGCGTAATGCCGTCATGACCGGCGAGACACGCGAGATATTCCGGCGCGGAAGCACAACCTTCTTCAACAGCAGTCTCTTCTTCCCCCCGGATATCCGGCGGGATGTCACCGCTCTCTATGCTTTCGTGCGGGTGGCGGATGACTATGTGGACGCCGTCCCGCAGCAGCGCGAGGAGTTCCTGGCCTATCGCCAGGCGTTTTCGGATGCGTGCGCCAACAGGCTGCCGCCCCACCCCGTCATTGACCCCTTCGTGGAACTCATGCGGCGATGCGCTTTTGATCCGGCCTGGGTCGAGGCGTTCCTGGATGCGATGGAGCAGGATCTGCACAAGCGCGATTACCTGACGCTGGACGAGACCCTGCACTACATCCACGGCTCGGCGGAGGTCGTCGGGATGATGATGGCGCGGATTATGCGCCTGCCGGACGAGGCGCTGACTTCGGCGGCGATGCTGGGACGCGCGTTTCAGTATGTGAACTTCGTGCGAGACCTGCAGGAGGACCTGCTTCTCGGACGCCGCTACCTGCCACGCGACGAGATGGATTCGGCGGGCCTGACAGACCTCACGGAATCGGCCGCGCGAGCGCAGCCGGAGGCCTTTGCTTCCTTCATCCAGAGCCAGCTTCGGCGCTACGCGGAGTGGCAGAGCGAAGGGGAGGCCGGCTTTGGCTATATCCCGCGGCGCCTGCGAATCGCGATACAGACAGCCTCCCGGATGTATGCCTACACCGCGAAGAAGATCGAGGAGGATCCTTTTGTGGTGTTCCGCGGCAAGGTCAAGCCGTCGCGGCCGCGCATCATCGGAACTGCCCTGCTGTCGGCACTGAACGGAGCGAAGAGAGGGTGAGGGCCGCCGCGCCACATCCCGGGCGCGCGAGCAGATTTCCCGCCCTGCTCCTGCTCCTTCTTCAAGCTTCCCGCTGGCGCTTCTGGCTGTATCTGGCCGGCCCGTTTCTGCTGGGCTACACCGCCGGCAGTCCGTCTCTGGACAGCCTGCGGTTGCCCGTGTTCTGGGCGCTTCTTCTCGTGTTCCTGCTGCCCGCCAATCTGCTTTTGTACGGCATCAACGACCTTTGCGACCGGGATACGGACCGGCTGAACCCGCGCAAGGGAACGGCAGAGCTGGGATTGCAGCAGTCGCAGGAACGCGCTCTGCTGATCGGGGTTGCCGTATCGGCGATTCTGCTGGCGGGGACGCTGTTCTGGCTGCCGTCGCCGCTCGCCCGATGGCTGATGCTGGCTTTCGTCGCGCTTTCGGTCGCTTACANNCGGTCGCTTACAGCGCGCCGCCTCTTCGGCTGAAAAGCCGTCCGGTTCTCGACTCGGCCTCCAACATTCTGTACGCCGTACCGGGGTTCGTTGGATATGGCATCTCCTCTGGCAGACCCGTGCCGTGGGAAGCTGTCATTGGAGCCGGGCTGTGGACGGCGGCGATGCACCTGTACTCGGCCATTCCCGACATCGAGAGCGATCTGAAGGCCGGGCTTGCGACCTCGGCGACGGCGCTGGGGCATCACCGGGCGCTCGTTGCCTGCGCAGTGCTTTGGGCTGGCGCGGCGGGGATGGTGACGGCTCTCCGCGTTCTGTGGCCGTGGTGCCTGCTGGCGTGGTGCTACCCCGTGGCGCCTCTGGTTCTGCTCCTGCGTCCTCCGCGCGATGTCGCCCGGGCGTACTGGTACTTCCCGTGGGTCAACGCCGGTCTCGGGATGCTGGCGTTCTTCCTGCTTGCGGGGCCGCGCCTGTGACCATCAGCGTCATCATCCCGACACTCAACGAAGAGGACAACATCGGCGTTCTTCTGACGGCGCTGCGTCAGCAGACCCTGCGTCCGGAGGAGGTTATCGTGGTGGATGCGGGCTCGTCTGACGAGACGCTTGCGCGGGCGCGCAGCTTCCCCGAGGTTACCGTCCTGACGGCCGGGCCCCCCGTTGGAGCGCAGCGTCAGCTCGGGCTGGAGCGCTCTGGTGGAGACTGGTGCGTGTTTCTGGATGCGGACACGCGGCCGGGCCCCCGTTTCCTCGAACGCTGCCTGCAATCCCTGACCCGGCGCAGGCTGGACATCGGCTGTCCCTATTACTGGCCGGGGGCGTCCGCGCTCTCGATCAGGGCGGTCTACGGCATGTTCAACGTGTTGTTCGCCATTCTGCAGTGGGTGCTTCCCTCGGGCGCGGGAAGCGGAATCGTCGTGAGACGAACAACTGCTCTGGCAGCCGGCGGGTTCAGGCCAGGATTCACCTACGACGATCTCGAGTTCATTCGCCGGGCAGCATGCAAGGGACGATTCCGCATGCTCCCGGCTGTCCTCGAAGTCTCGGACCGCCGCTTTCGAGAGGAAGGCGTGCTCCGGCTGTTGGGGAAGTACGCTCTGCTGTCGGTCTTCTTTACATTCAACCTGTTCCGGGCAGCGAACCGCGTTCCGTACAGGTTCGGGCACTACAGGCAGTCGCGGGACGAGCAGGTGGTGCTCGTTGACGACCAGGATCGGCCGATCGGAAGCAGCTCAAAGTCGCGAGTCCACACCGGGGCGACCCCGCTGCACCGCGCGTTCTCGGTGTTTCTGTTCAACAAGCGGGGGCAGTTGCTTCTGCAGCAACGCAGCAGGGCAAAGCAGACCTGGCCGCTCGTCTGGTCGAACAGTTGCTGCGGGCACCCGGCGCCGGGTGAACTGCGGGAGGACGCCGCGCGGCGGCGCCTGAAAGACGAGCTGGGCATAGGCGAGGCAGACCTTCGCCTTGCGTTGCCCGGCTACCGCTATCGCGCGGAGTTCAGGGGCGTGGTCGAAAACGAGATCTGCCCCGTGTTCATCGGGGTGACCGGCGCTGAGCCTCGCATCAACGCCCGGGAAGTCGAAGCAATCCGCTGGGTTGACTGGGACGAATTCGTCAGGCAGGTCCGCGACAATCCCGGCGCGTTCTCGTTCTGGTGCGCCGAAGAGACACTGTTGCTTGAACAGTCCGGCGAGGTGACCCGTCTTCTCGCGGATATGCCTGTCTTTCCGGGAGCCTGATCGTCCGGGCCGCTTCGCTACCAGGGCCAGCGGAAGACGCGGCGGTACACCGTGGGGCCCCCAAAGTTGCCCATCCGCACGCTGGAGACGCCGCTGCCCAGGTGGTAGCGCTCCGGCTCCGTCAGGAACGGAGGGCCGCCCATCGCCTCTTCGCGCTCGTAGGGGGTCATGGCGGCGACGACCTCGTTCTGAAGGCGCTGCAGCACTTCATACGCCTCGGCGGGCTGCAGGCTGGAGAGGCTCGCGCCGGCTTTCTGGTAAACCGAAGAGGCCGTCTCCTGCTCCTCTTCCTCGTCCGCCGGTTCCGCTTCGGCCGCGGAGGGCTCCTCGGCGGAGGCCGTGCCAGACGAGCTTGCCGTGGAGGCGGCGGACGAATCGGGCGAATAGACCCAGTACACCTCACGCAGGCCAAGCTCCGCCGCGAACGACGACGCCTTTTCGGCAACGGAGCCCGTGAAGACGGCCGCCGCGGGCTGGCTGCCCGACGCTGCCGCCAGGACGTTGACCCTGGACGCGGCGTCGGCGGCGCGCGCGGCAAGGCGGATGTCCGCCGCCGTGTATCCCTGCGGAACCATCAGCCGCCGCCAGTTGAGATAGGCCGCCTTCGTGACCGCCGTGAGGGCGCTCGAAAGCGGAACGTCGCGCAGCGCCACATCCACCATTGCGACCACCCCCTGATCAACGACGATGGTCGAGTTGGTCTGGTCGGCGATGCTCTGCAGCACTTTCGTGATGTCCGCGCTGGCAGCGGAGACGTTCACTGTCTTTCCGGACGTCTGAGCAAGCANNGGCGTGACGGGACGCTTCCTTTGAGTATTATAACGCCAGCCCGCGCCTTCAGACTCCCGCGCCGCGCGGGCCCGCGTTTTTCGGCATTGCGGAGCGTCAGAGTATGGCCAGAGCTTCGGCCCCAAGCACGCCCTGCACTTCTTTGGCCAGAGCCGCCGTCACCTCCACCCGCATCCCGGCGACGATGGTGCTCTCGTCACCGTTGGAGCCGATCTTGAAGAACACCGGAGAACGCCCCGCATGGCGCTCGAGCACCTCCTTCAGCAGCAGAAGCCGGTGCCTGCTGCTGCTGTCGAGACGGATGGTGATAGCCGACCCCGCATCGAGCATTTCGGACGCGGATGCCGTGACCGGCGCTTCTTCGCTGGCGCCTCCGGCTTCGGTCAGCGCGGACATGCTCTCGCAGATCAACTCCGCCGGCCCCTTGTCGTCCGGGTCGGCGCTGCTGTCGGCATGCTGCACCTTGCCCGTCACGATTACGAGGGCATCACGGCGCACCAGGTCGCCCGAGGCGGCGAACACCCGCGGGAAGACCGTTACGCGAGTTACACCCGTGAGGTCTTCGATGGTCAGGAACGCCATCTTGTCACCCTTCTTGGTGATGAGATGTTTCACGGATGTGATCACCCCCCCGATGGTGCAGATGGCGCCGTCTTCAAGCTCGTTCGTCGAAACGACAGTCGCGTCCGTGCGGGCCTTCAGCGCCCGTGCGTGCTCGTTGAGGGGGTGGTCGCTGACGTAGAGCCCGAGCAGGTCGCGCTCGAAGGCCAGGCACTCCGCCCGCTCGTACTCGCCGGTGTCGGGGATGTCAATGGACGGCGCGGAGCCAAGATCGTCGGCCGCATTGTCGAACAGCCCGATCTGCTTCGATCTGGCGCTTCGCGATGATCGCGCGGCGCGCGCGACGATGCTCTCGGCGCTTGTCGCGAGCGCCTTGCGGCACGGATGAAGCCCGGCCAGCGCCCCCACCTTCGCCAGACACTCGAAGGCGGAACGGTTGAAGCCCGCTATCTTCGCCGCCCTGAGGACGAAATCGGCCACGGACTTGAACGAACCGTTCTGCCTGCGCTCTTCAACCAGCGCCTCCACCAGACCCCGCCCGCAGTTCTTGATCGCGCTAAGCCCAAAGCGGATGGACTTGCTGTCCGCGGCGATCGTGAAGTCCGCATCCGACTGGTTGATGTCCGGCGGCAGCACCTCGATGCCAAGCCTGCGCGCCTCCTCGATGTAGAGTGCGACCTTCTCCTGGTTCTCAGCGTGACAGTCGAGAAGCGCCGTGAGATACTCGACCGGGTAGTTCGCCTTGAGATACGCCGTCTGGTAGGCAACCGTCCCGTAGCAGACCGCGTGCGCCTTGTTGAACGCGTACCCCGCGAACGGCTCGATCAGGTCGAANNGCACGGCGCAGGATGTCGGCGTGGCCGAGCGAGAACCCAGCGACGGCCTGCACAATCTGCAGCACCTGGTCCTGATAAACAATGACCCCGTAGGTCTCCTTCAGGATCGGCTCCAGCCGCTCGTGGACGTATTCGATTTTGGAGCGGCCGAACTTGCTGGCGATGTAGCGCGGGATGTGCGCCATCGGGCCGGGACGGTAGAGGGCGACCATTGCGGCGAGCTCGGAAACGCTCTGCGGCTTCAGGTCCTTGATATTGCGGCGCATGCCGGCGCTTTCGAGCTGGAACAGCCCTGTCGTCTCGGCGCGGCTCAGAAGCTCGAAGGCGGCCGCGTCGTCCATCGGCAGCCTGTCCAGCTCGATAGTAACGTCGCGGTTCTCCTTCACGAGATCAATGCACTTCTGGATGATGGAGAGGTTGATGAGGCCCAGGAAGTCCATCTTCAGCAGGCCGATCTTGCCCACGACATCCATGTCGTACTGGGTCACCAGCGCGCCGTCAGCAGACCGCTGCAGCGGGACATGCTCGACAAGCGGCTCCTGCGCGACGATGACCCCAGCCGCGTGCGTTGACGAATGCCGCGAGATCCCCTCCAGCTTCCTCGCCATATCAATCAGAGCCCGAAGCGAAGCGTCGCTGTCGTAGACCGTCCTCAGGTCGGGGTTCGCCTTCAGCGCCTCGGAGATCGTGGTGCCTATGGGCATCGTGGGAATCATCTTCGCGACACGATCCACTTCTGAGAGCGGGATCTCCATGGCGCGGCCGGCGTCGCGGATGGCGGCGCGGGCGGCGAGGGTCCCGAAAGTCACGATCTGCGCGACATGATCCTCGCCGTACTTGCGCGAGACGTATTCGATCACTTCGCCGCGCCGGTCGTCCTGAAAGTCGAAGTCCACATCCGGCATCTGCTTGCGTTCGGGGTTCAGGAAGCGCTCGAACGTGAGCCTGTGGAAGATCGGGTCAACGCTGGTGATGCCAAGGCAGTAGCAGACGAGCGACCCCGCCGCCGACCCGCGCACCCCCGCCAGGATGCGGCTCTCGCGGGCGAACGTCGCGAAGTCCTGCACGATAAGAAGATACTTCGCGAACCCGCACTCGATGATGGTTCGCAGCTCATACTCCATCCGCTCGCGGATTTCGGCGGAGGCGTTGGGGTAGCGGACATCCAGCCCCGCCCAGGCCTGCTGCGTGAGATACTCCTCCGGGTCGAGGCCGCCCGGAATCGCGAGATCGGGGAGCATGGCGCGCCCGAACGTGAAATCGAGGTTGCAGCGCTCCGCGATCTCGACCGTGCGCTCGATTGCCCCGGGATAGCCGCCGAACAGCCGCTGCATCTCATCGCCGGTCTTGAAATAATACTCGCTGACGTCGTACTTGAAGCGCCCCGGGTCGTTGATGGTCGCCCCGGTCTGGATGCACAGCAACAGCCCGTGAGGGTCGGCGTCGTCGGCGTTCAGATAGTGTACGTCGTTCGTTGCCACCAGAGGAGCGCCGGTCTGGGTGGACGCGTTGACGAGAAACTCGTTGACTTTGCGCTGCGCGGGAAGCCCGTGGTCCTGAATCTCGAGGAAGTAGTTGTCCGCGCCGAATATCTCCTGGAACTCGCCGATAGCGCGCATTGCGCTTTCGTCCTGGTCGGCGACGACGTACTTCGCGACCTCTCCTCCCAGACAGCCCGACAGCGCGATGATCCCCTCGGAATGCGCGCCCAGAACCTCGCGGTCCACCCGGGGCTTGTAGTAGTAGCCCTCCAGATGGCCCGCCGTCACAATCTTCAGCAGGTTTTTGTACCCGGTCTGATCTCTCGCAAGAAGCGTCAGATGCGACGCGTCGCCGGGCTTGCCGCTGCGCTCGGAGCGGCTTCCTCTGGCCACGTACACCTCGCAGCCAATGATGGGCTTGACCCCCGCGTCCTTTGCCGCTTCGTAGAAATGGATGGCGCCGTACATCACGCCATGGTCTGTGAGGGCGACGGCGGGCATCTCCAGCGCCGCCGCCTTGCGCACCATGTCCTTGACCCGGCAGGCGCCGTCGAGCAGGCTGTACTCCGAATGGGTATGCAGGTGAACGAACGGGGTTTTGGTCATCGTGATCCGGCCTTTTCGCGTCCTCCATGATCGCCGGGCGAGCCGCCGCCCGCGGCTCCCGGATGTCGGTGTCTATTGTAGTATGACAACTCCGGATTTGCCAGCGGAGGCGGCCAGAAACAGGCGCATGTTCGGGCGCGTGCGAGCCGCGCCGGGCCGATTCTGACAGGACGGGCACGCCCCGCCTTCTACGGGAAGATGTCGAGCCCGGTTGCGCCCATCTTGCGGATCGTGCGGGCGTCCAGCCGCTCGATTCCCGGACGGTCCGCCACCGCGTCGCAGTAGTCGCTGCGCTGGAACTCGAGCACGATCTCCATGGGCATCTGCGGCTTGAAGGGCTTCGCCTTGCCGATGAGCGCGATGCTGTCGCGGGCGGCTTCGCGGATGCGCCGCCGGGCTTCCTCTTCCACGACCAGCCGCGCCTTGTTGCGCCCTATTCCGCTCTTGACGACCGCCGTCTCGATCGGGCGGAAGAAGTCTTTGGCCTCGGCGCAGGCGGCGGCGTCGCCGCTCATCATGATGATAGGAACCCCGAAGTGACCCGCCACAGTGGCCCACTGAGCCAGCTCGCCGAAGCGGCGGCCGTTGACGGAGTAGTTGTACCAGGTGACCGAGGTCTGGGTGTGGTCAAGAAAGGCGTTCAGCGTGCCCGCCATCGCGTGCGCGCCGATGAACATGGTGGCCGCGTAGCTGTCGTCCAGCTTGCCCCACCACTTCTTGTTCTCTTTGAAATCCTGCTCTGCTCTTTTGTCCAGCAGCTCGGGGATGAAGTTCTTCGCGCGGCTGCCGCCGTGGCTGTCGAGCACGGTCACCACGTCCGCGCCGCCCTCGAACGCGCCTTCGATGGCGGCGTTGAGGTCGCCCATCAGAAGCTCGCGACACCTCTGGTAGCCCGGGCCGTCCGTCTGGATGGACTCGTAGGTTTCTATTCCCGTTACACCTTCCAGATCGGTGTGAATGTAGATCTTAATCGGCTTCATGCTGTCCTCCGCTCCACGGCCGCACGCCCCAGACCAAGCGAGCATTGCGGCTGCAAACAGAAAAGTAGTCTTCATCGCGTCTCCCGAGACGGGTGTTTTGGGCATGGTTCGCCGCCGGGGGCCGCCAGTCATTCTCCCGATGCCGAATGAGCGGGCATTTTGAGCAGGACGCGGCGGCCTGCTATAATGCCCGCGCTATGGAAAAGCTTACCTTTGTTCTTCTTGCGGCCGCCGTCTGGCTGGCGTGTCCGCCGGTGTCTGCCGCGCCGACGCGGTCTGCCGCGCCGACGCGGTCTGCCGCGCAGCCGCGGTCTGCCGCGCAGCCGCGGTCTGCCGCGCAGCCGCGCTCCTTCGCGCAGCCTCTGCTCGGCGTGGACACGGCCGGCAGCGACTGGATAGCCAGGTCCGGCGCCCCGCTGTGCGACGACGCCGGCATTCTGGCAAGCATCCGCGAGATCGGGGCGGACTTCGTTGTGTACCACGTGGACCCGGTCACCGGCCCGGGCGCGGACAATGCTTCGGCCATGGCCGACCGGCTCGTTGCGGTGGACCGCTGCATGCGCGCGCAGAATCTGCGCTACACGCTGAACGTGGAGCGCTCGAACTTCTACGGGGCAGTCGAGATTGACCCCGGCGTCAACGAGTGCGCGCACCCGGACGGGACACATCGGTGGGACCTGCGCATGGACTGGCTGAAGCCGCTTCTGCAACCCGGCGCAGCCGGGCGTCCGGCGCTGATCGGCATCACGTATGACGAAGCCGAGCATATGCAGCTCACGCGCAATCAGTTCGCGACCTACCCCGACGGGCAGCCGTTCGATGCGCCGTTTCTGGTGGAGACGCGGGGGCTGACGCCCGAGCAATCGTTCAACCGGCTGGCGGGGAAGTGCGCGTGGCTGCGCAAGACGCACTATCAGGACATGGTCTGCCCGGCAAGCGAGCAGGTTTGGCCGGACATGTTCCACGTCTTCGCGCGCGCGGGATGGACCATCACCCCGAAGCTGCTGAAGGAGAACCTGAGTTCGGTGGTGATGTGCACGGCGCTGGGGGCGGCGCTGCAGTATGAGAACCACGGAGCGAAGCTCTGGGCCTCGCCCGACCTCTGGATGAGAGGCTGGTATCCCGGGCACTCTCCGGAAGCGCTGCGCTCGGCGCTGATGATGGGCTACTGGCTGGGCGCGGAAGCGCTGTATGTGGAGAACCTGGACTGGCAGGAAAGCACAGGGCGGCATCCGCAGGCCGGCAAGGGCTCGCTGTTTGCCGCCGGGGACGGCGGGAGCCGGAGCATCACGCCCCACGGCGAGGTCGTACGCGACTTCTACAAGTCGTACGTCCCGAAACACCCGCGCGATTTCGACTGGCGCGACTACCGCCCGCGGGTGGCGATTGTCCGCCTGCCGGACGGCGCGTGGGGACAGAAAGGCACCACCTTCCGCGACGCGCTCCTCGGCAACCCCGAGCACCCCATGGACGATATCAGCGCCGAGTGGCTGGACGTGTGGCCGATTCTGACACACGGCGCCGCGAAACCGGGCGCAATCTCGCTGAACAACGCGACGGCATACCCCGACCAAACCTATCCGTTCTTCGTGCCGATTGACAGCGTGGCGGTGTTCGACCACACCGTGCCCGGCGAAGTGCTGGACGGGGTGGACTGCTTTGTCGTCTGCGGGCACGCTCTCTCACGGAGCACGTTCCGGGAGGTGCGCCGCCGGGTGGCGCTCGGCGCGACCTGCATCATTTCGAAGCGCCTCTACGACCTTCGCGCGCGCGGGGCGCTTCCGGGCAACTGGGTTATCGTGGACTCGTTCAAGGACGCTCGCGTGGCGGAGGCGCTCCGGCCGTTTCTGGGACCGAAGGACGCGGCGCGCTTCAGGTTCAAAGACCGGGTGATCGAGTTTCGCCCGCGCGGCGGAGGGGACGGCGTGAGCGTGCGCGTGACCGAGAAGACGGCAAGCATAGAACCCATCCGGCCGCGCGAGCAGAAGGCGCTGGCCGAGGGACTGATTCCGAAGCCGCGAGTGGTGCTGAACCCGTCGAACCAGTACGCAAACCAGATTAAGGACAAGGATGGCAAGGAGCTGTACAACGAGGGTTTGAACCTGTGGCACTACGCCGTCGCGGCGAAGAAGCATCTGGACGCGGACGGGCGCGTCGAGACGTTCATCACGCGCAAGGCGCAGACCGAGCGGACCACGCTGCGGCAGGAGTCGGCGATGGCAAACGAAGTGGGCGCCGATTGCCTGGTGGCGCTGCATTCGGATGCGACAGGCAGCGGAGAGCCGGGCGGGGGAACGTGGACGTTCTACACCGATGTCACGCGGCTGCGGCCCGGCGAGGGCGAGCGTTTCCCCCACGACATCGGCGAATCGCTGAGGCTTGCGCGCAAGGTGCAGAGCCACGCCCTGGCGGGCATCCGGCCGTTCCGCCCGGAGATCGAGGACAAGGGCGTGCGCACGCACTGGTACCGCCTGTGGATGCTCTATGCGCCGCAGTGCCCGTCGTGCCTGATTGAGCTGATGTTTCACACGAACCCTGTGGAGCGCGAGCTGCTGAAGCGTCCGGACGTGCAGGACGCCGTGGGAAAACAGCTCGCGGACGGCATTTTGAGCTTTCTGTTCTAGAGAAGGATACCAATGGTTAAAAGACCGAGAGTGATGCTGAATCCGTCCTGCCAATACGGCAACCAGGTTTTCGACGAGCAGGGCAACGAGGTCTACAACGAGGGGCACAACCTGTGGAACTTCGCCGTCGAGATTAAGAAGCGGCTGGACGCCGACGGCCGGGTCGAGAGCTTCATCAGCCGCGAGTCGCGGGAGTGCGATTCGTCCCTGGACGCCGAATCGCAGATGACGCAGGACCTGGAGTGCGACTGCCTTGTCGCCCTGCACTCGGACGCCACAGGCACGAGCGACCCCGGGGGCGGAACATGGACGTTCTTCACGGGCGAAACGCACTGGGAAGAAGACGAGCTGGCCGCCCTGCCGTACCGGCTCGAAGACTCGCGGCGCCTGGCGGATCTGGTGCAGTCGCACACGCTGGAAGCGATCCGGCGCGTGTATCCGGAGGTGCTGGACAAAGGAGTCCGCGAGCACTGGCACCGGCTCAGAATGCTTCACAAGCCCATGTGCGTGGCCTGCCTCATCGAGATTCTCTTTCACACGAACCCGTACGAGCGCGAGATGCTGAAGAACCCGGTGTTTCAGTCGCTCATCGCAGACGCGATCGCGCGGGCGATCCTGCGGTATTTCGGGTTGCCCCGCGCGGAGGAATCCCCGGCCGGGAGTTGAAGTCAATAACTGCCGCGGCCGCTCTGGCGGAATAAGCGCGCAGCCATCTGGAGGTCAGTACCCGTGTCAGACATAAGAATCGGTATCGCAAGTTTCGCCCACATGCATGCGTGGGGCTACGCCAGCGCCGTGGAGCAGATTCCCGGAGCGGAAATCGCCTGCATCTGGGACGACGACGAGGAGCGCGGCCGCAAGATGGCGGAGCGCTTCAAGGCTCCGTACGAGCCCGACCTGCAGCGGTTTGTCGCCGGGGATATGGCTGGCGTCGTCGTGACGACACCGAACGCCGGGCACCGGGCGGTGACCGAGGCCGCCGCGGCGGCGGGCAAGCACGTGCTCTGCGAAAAGCCGCTTTCGACGACGGTGGCGGACGGTCAGGCGATGATTGACGTCTGCAGGAAGGCGGGCGTCGGGCTGTGGACGGCGTTTCCCTGCCGCTTCAGCCCCGCGATGGACCGTCTGCGGGCGGTTGTGGCGGAAGGGACGCTGGGCGACATCGTGGCGATTGCGGGGACAAACCGCGGGTCGTTCCCGGGCGGCTGGTTTGTGGAGTTCGAGAAAAGCGGCGGCGGCGCGGTGATTGACCACACGGTGCACGTGGTTGACCTTATGCGGTGGCTGCTGGGATCCGACGTGAAGAGCATCTTCGCCGAGATATCCAGCGGGATGCACCATTCGCATTTCGACGATTGCGGGCTGCTCTCGATGGAGTTTGAAAACGGGGTTTTCGCGACGCTCGACACGAGCTGGTCGCGGCCGAAGAGCTTCCCGTTCTGGGGAGACGTGACGATGCGCGTCACCGGCGCCGGGGGCGTGGCGAAGCTCGACATGTTCAACCAGAAGTTCACGCTGCACAACGACGAGACCATGCGGACCACCTTCAACGCGTGGGGATCGAACATTGACCTCGGGCTGATGAAGTGCTTCGTGCGGGCGTGCAGGGGCGAGGAGACGCCGGAACTCGCGACTGGCTGGGACGGGCTGAAGGCCCTGGAAGTGGCGCTCGGGGCGTACGAGGCGAACAGACAGGGACGCGCCGTTCAGCTCCCGCTCGCGGGCTGACGAGCCGCCGGAGCAACCGGGAAACGATGGGGTAATGATGGGGCGTGAAATGGTTCACGCCCCTCCTGTTTTTTGGGGGGACCACGATGGTGCGGCCCCTGCGGGGCTGCACCCGCAGGGCCACCCGAACCCGGCGCCGCAACGACGGCCAACGGGAGCGCGAAGCTCCTGCTGAGCCTTCTACTCTTCCGGTGCCCTCACCCGGCGCCTCGCCGCCGCCGCGAGAGCGCCAGCAACCCGGACATGCCCCCGGCCAGCGCCAGAAGACCGGAGGGCTCGGGAACGGGCAGATACTCGTTGCTGTAGCGGACGTAGTCCCAGTACGACTCGCTGGTG
>MTKZ01032429.1_pt1 | contig 17924 bp, 18 predicted proteins | sample 1042781 | NCBI WGS metagenome assembly MTKZ01 (sample SAMN06212207, study PRJNA360539) | anaerobic digester metagenome | biome: Wastewater treatment plant; material: sludge; isolation source: anaerobic digester fed with sludge from wastewater treatment plant | place: Denmark: WWTP Viborg ... | reverse complement strand
AGGCAAGAGCTAGAAAAGTAAGGTTTGTTCTCATGGTTATTTCTAGATTATGGTGCATAACGGTTTCGGTATATGAAAAGTTGGGCACTTCGGAGCACATCACTGTCAAGCCGATACAAAGTTTGAAGCGAGCTACAACCCTTGATTTCAGTAGTATCTGCCCAATTTTTTATATACCGTGTTACAAGCTGGCCTTCTTTCTTGTCAAGCGACATACCATTATAATAATCAATCAGTTCTGTCATTCCGTTTTTGTCTGTCGGGTTGTGTGTCGGCAAAGTTTTATTTTTCTTTGAAAGGGGAGATTTTTTGTTTTTTCTCAGAGTCGGGAAAAGCATACTCTTTTGCAAGCTTTGGTTTGTGTCTGGGCTTGTGCGGCTTGCAAATGTGTATGCTTTGTATGTCGGCATTTTATCTATTATTTTCTACAATATTAAATGAATCCTTTGTCGAAATACCTTGTCTATGAAGGCTTCTATTTGTCCATGGAGACATCGGATTATTCTCAGACCATAAACCTTTTTTCATATTTCTGGCTTCAATTTCCAGATTTGAAAGGGTTGAGTCTGAATTATATTTTTTGAAATGCCAGGCTAATCCAGCTTTAATCATTTCCTGACTAAGTTCCTTCCCATCTTCAAGGAATGAGTATGCAAGGAAGCGTTCATGATTATCAACACCAGTAATTTTAATTTTTATCTGTCTTCCGAAACACAAATCTGAAAGATATTTTTTTGATTTTTGATAGAAAGGCATACCCTTTTCTGGAGCATCAATACCCTCCATCCGCACTCTAACTGTTTTTTTACCTTGAAGCAAAACATCATAAGTATCTCCATCAATAATAGAAATCACCTTTCCAGAAACTGTACTTCCCTTTTTTAGAGATGGATTATTTCCACTTTTCGAAGTACACGAAATAATAGGAATGAATAACAGAAGAAACCATATTATTGACAGTGTTCTCATTATTCGAATATTATAACATTGTTTTTATTGTCAATTGAAATCTTGCCAAATTTTTCTAATGCACTTTGTCCAAGCAACAAAGGCGCTTCATTATTATCAATTACTGTTGCTTCAATGTTTTGCAAAACTCTATTACCAATTTTTACTGTTCTTAAATTTATTCTTGTTCCTGCTGATACTTTACCTGTCGCATCCTGAAAATATTGAATATCAAGAATGTCATCTCTCTGTAATGTACCTTGCCTGTACAATACAGTAGCTTCAGCAGATGAAATACAAATGCTACTTGCACCTGTATCAAAAATGAACTTTAACCTGAGACCATTAATTTCTATCCAAATATATTTTACACCAAATTCAGTTTCCATTTTAACAATGGTCTTGCCTTTAGTATCATTTGCAATATATCCTTTCCGCTCAATAGATGGCTTTTGTGTATGACCTGTTACATTCTTTCGTCCTGATTTTCGTTCGCACGAGGAAAACAGAAAAAATGAAGACATTATTATGGGTATAATTATTCGACTGTATTTCATTGGCTTCTTTGTTTACTTGCTTCAATTATACCTGGTTTTGGCACTATATGAATTAAAAAACGTTGGTTTAGGCGTTCTTCGCGTTCTCGCATAGTTCCGCCAATTCCGCTGCCTGAAATTAAGACTTCACAATTATTTCCAAAATCAATATGATTATCTCTCCAGAATCTGCTTAAAGATAATGCACGTTCATAACTCAGTTCATAATTTCTCGGGTAATTATCCATAGACGCCTGCCCCTCGATAACGAGTAAATATTGTATTTCCGGATATTCTAAACTAATCTTTTCAAGTGAACTCTGAATAGATCTACCTGCCTTTACAAGCTCGGTTTTTGTGTAATTGTCAATTACATTAATTTCTGATACACCGCGAGGGAAGTTAACTCTGATTCTTAGTATATGCTTTTTGTATACGTTGCTATAATTAAAATACAAAGTATCGATTCTGTTGATAGCTTCTTCAATTTCAGTAATTTTTTCCAACTGTTCTTCGGTAGCTCTCCTTTCACCTTCAATATCAACCATCTTCCTGTGTAACAATGCGATGGTCAGAACAAATAAAACCAGCATAACAAAAAACAAGCTTGTCATTAGATCTGAAAAACTTGTCCAAAAATAAGATTCCTTTTTTTGCTTCGACATCAGAATATCCAGTTGATTAGAATTTTAATCCAGTTGATTAGAATAGGCATAATATACATAAGACAAGCTATTGAAATAAGACCGCCCCCAGAAGCAACTAATATTTTACTCCACCTTGGAATGCTGATTTTTTGTGAAATTGTACCACCTTCCATTTTGGTTTTAGCTAAAACTCGAATTTCTTTCGTTAGTTCCTCAATTTTTATGTTTTGCTTATTTGTAGCTTCTTTAAAATCTTTAATACTCTCTTTAATATTTGTGAGATTCTTTAGTTCATCTACAAGCCTGGTTGTTTCTTGCAACTTGCTTTGCAATGCGATCTGCTGATCAGAAATTGCTTTCTCAAAGTTCTGGTAAGTTTTAGTAAATGATTCAGTAACAATTTCGGTTGTAACCACTAAAGCTTCCTGCAATCTTTGATTTTGTTGCTGCATTACACTGTCAAAATTTAATATTTGGCCATTTAATGATTCTTGAAGTTTAGCGAGTGAGTTTTCAGTGGTATTGTTAAATCGTTCTAATGCAGACTTAACTTCCAAATTGGCGATATCAAAATTTTCTGCTAACCATTTTTCATTTTTAGCAAAGAACTTGCCAGCACTTTCTATTATCTGGGTCCTTCTTTCATAATCATCTAATTTCCGATTCAGGGTTTGAATATTTGAAAGGAATTCATTAGCATTGGACAAATATTGAGCAAAAATTCCGATTTCATTTGTGCTGTTTCTAAGTTTATCATAAACTTCAATATTTGCTGAAGCAATTTCTCCAATCTTCAATCTATTTATCGCTCGCATCATTTCCGCTTGTTTTTGATACGAGTCATTTACTTGTGATAGAGTTGCTCTTAATTCTTTAGTGTTTTCTGCGAAAGTATTATTGAAACTTGATAAGTTCCTTGTCATTTTTATAAGAGCACTTGAGGTATCACTTGAAATGTTTGGTAATAATTCTGCTTGTATCCAACTAAGGAAAGTATTTTTGTTTTTCTCCACAATTGATTTTGCATTTTTTGCCATATGTGAGCCAAAAGTTGTCAGCATTATTCCTAAAATGCTTGAAATCATGGCCAATGCAACACCACCAAGCAATGTTTCTATGCCCTCCGCTCCAGAACCATTACCAGAATTTAGTAAATCTTCTAGGCCGCCTGCAAAGACTAAGAATCCAACACCTATTAATATCCCCAACATTGTACCTGCTAATCCTAAATAAAGAGGCAAGGGTATCTGGGCATTAATTTCTTCTTCCCTTGCGTCACAATTCCTGTCAACAATATCTTTCATCAGATGAAAATCGCTGACGGCATTATTATTATTGTTAAGGTAGTTGTTTATTGAAGAGACAATAATATCAAAAATGACATTTTTATGCTGGTTCTTAATCTCACAAACTTTGTTTTCTTGCTCTAATTGGAATTTGTTGCTATTATCTGGAAAAATATTTTTAAAGCTTGCAATTTTTCCCTTATTATTTAAAAAACTTGCAAACTGCCATACTACGATTATGGCAATAATGATACTAATGATGAAATAATGCATAAGTTATACTAATTTAATTTCTAATCGTTCAATTACCTCCCACTGATCACTTACTCGTTTTAACTTCCCGGGCTTATGCGGGATAACGGTTTTGGCATTTTGATAACCGCCCGAGACGATAATGCAAATATCCTCACTGAAGATTCTATTGGCAATTGCCTCAGCTTCATCACCCGAAAATTCAAATAGGGCTGTGTCACCGGTTTCTGCAAAAAGTTTAAAAAAACTATTTTCAGGTGTGCTTTCAACCCGGCTAAAATTTTTACCTGTCTTCCCTTTAAGATATTTATCAACTGCCTTTATCGGATCAGGTTTCCCTTTGTTATCAAATTCAGGAGTTGGCTGATTATCTTTCTGATTCAACTGTATGCATTCTAACACTCTATCAACAATAGCATTGATCTCCTTTTCGGACAGCCTGTATTGTTTTCCATTAACCTGCCTTGCAAACTTTTCTTCTATTCGCCTACTTTCCAAGATTTGTTTTATTATTAAATCTCTTGAAGTAAGTCGTTTGAAGTAAAGGAAGACAAATAGTAATGAAACTAGAATTAACCCAAAAATGATGTACGTTGTTATTCTGAGTCGTATAATAGCACTCTGATAATCAATGATTTTTGTTTCATTCTTTAAGTTTTCATATTGTTGCTGAAGCATCTCGAATTTTTGCTGAAGATCTTCAACCTGCCTTGATGTCTGAATTGTCTGAGTTTTTACGACCTGACTTTCTGATACATTGAAATTAGCTTGCCTGTTCGGTAAACTATATTTTGCAATTAGCTTATTTTGAATGTCAGTTGCTATTCCACTCAAATCAATATTTTTCCAGCCTGTCGTCGATAATGAATTGATCAAAGTTTCATCGTCGTAAAATTCATCATATCTCAATTTACGGTCGTTTATCCTTTTTGCAAGCTCTAATGCAGGAGTATTATTAGATAATAGATCCAAAAGTCTTTGATAACCAATTATTGATTCAAAATTGTCCAAGCTCACTTTTTCTAATTCTGGTTTGATTCTTTTTTTGTAAGTATCAGTAAAGTACGGCTTGCCAATATCGTTCTTTTCAATAAATGCCTTAACATAGCTACAGTTTGCATAATCGACTAATACTTCATAATCCTCCTTGCTTATCGATTTTTGAGCAACAAGCAGAAAGCTGTTTAAGAAGACAAGACCTATTAAGCTTAATATTGATTTCATACGAATGATATTTTTGATTATCCTTTTTTCACTTGATCACATATTGCGTCTGTCAACTCTTTAAGCATACCAACTAAAGGATAGAAGAACATAGATTCATTTATTAATTCATCTTCTTCTGCTTCTTTCATTTTTAGTTTCCAACCACATTCAGCATAAATACTAAGCTTTTGAATACATTTCTCTTTTGCTGTCTTAATTGATTCAGTATTCAACTGATATCCTTTGTTTGTGAAAAAAGTAAGATTATCGAAAACAAAATTTAAAAAATCAATAACTTCCTCAACAGTTTTTACCAAATATCCATCGTTGATCGATTTATATTTATCAGAGTAGGTTGAATTTGACCTATTTATTACTTGACTTGTTCCGTTGCTATGCAAAACCACCTTTTTATTAAGTATGCTTTCATAATCGTAAGGTTGTGATAAATGAAAACCACCTTTACAGGTTGCAACTTTAGGATTGGATCCTGGGGGAATTATTGTCAATCCGCTTTTATGGTAATCTTTTTTATAAACTTTTTCGAAGATTAATTTTGTGTAATCTCTTAATATTTCTTCGTCTTCAGTCAAGAATAGAATAACCCTTGAACCATTCCCGCTGAATACTATCTTGTCGGGCATTTCAGCTTTTAAAGCATTCATCAGTTTAGCAATGTGATAGATTATTGCGGAGTAAAAAATAATAAATGTAATTTTCTGAGTAGTATCATTTATAAGTTTATTGTTCAAATTGACATTATCAGCAAGGTTTTGGCCAAATGACCTCACTCTTTTATTATATTTTAAGGAAAACAGAAATGAAGCGATATCATCAGATCTTTTATTAGTTATCATATCCTCAAAAATTTTGAAAATTTCGTCTTCCTCATTTTTAATCACGGTTTTTAAATCTTCTCTAATATGATTGAAGAACTGTCTAACTATTCCATTCTTAACTCTACCTGTCTCTGAATACCCATCACCAAATACTGCATTTGCTGCAAAACGGAAAGATGTGATATAGTCTACATTTCCAGCACCTGAAATTACAACGTCTGTTGTTCCACCGCCGATATCAATTGTAACAAGTTTGCTAGTATCTCCATCTCTCACATAATATTCAAATGGTGCAACAGACTCCGTAATTGATATTATATTGTTTTCGTCACCTCCAAAATATTTTCTAAAGGCTTCTTTCCATGCCTTTAATAGGTTCTCATATCTTTTTCTTTCCATACTAACAGGATAGAACCAGATAATCTTTGTGTCTTCTAAGCTGCCATGATTCAATATTACCTTATTGCGAAGTATGTACATGATGGACTCAATATATGCCTTGACTTGGTTTTGATAATCTGAAGCATCAGACCATTTTAAATCAGTTTCTGTTTTATTATATGGAAAATCAGTACGCTTTTCGTAAAGCTCATTTAAACTAGCTTTTTCGAATGGATATACATCCAACCAATTGGTGTTCTCACCATAAGACAATGCTGTACGCATTGGAAACTTGAACTCTTCATCAGTATATGAAGCTATATACTCTTCATCAAAATAGTTTTTCAATAAATCTTCGCCACCATGCAAATAATGAATCTGTCTCTCATCAATTTGTTTTTTTGTTATATCAAATGATTTAATATCTCTCCCATTATCTATTCTATATTCAATATGTGTATTAGTAGTTCCAAAGTCAACTGCAAACGAAAATTTTAAAGTACCTTGTCTTAGCTCAAGGTTAGGAATGATAATACCATGCTCACCATTGTATGTCAATCTGATATAATCGAAATTTGAACCCAAAAGCGAATAATTTTTTAATTGACGATTTAAAGTTTGAGTTTCATTTCTAACAGAGAATCGTTTTTTTGTTGGATCAATACTTGAATTAATCTTTACAAATTGAGCACTGTATTTATCTTTTTCCTTAAAATCGCAAACCAACCCGAATCGATAATGTGCCAGATTTTCATTTTCGAATTTTACATTTGGGAAAATGGCACAATCAAATGTGTATTGTGGTTCAATAATGGTTCCGCTTGCAATGGAATAACGCTTTTTAAAAGATTGGCTTCCAATGATAAGTTCAACTTCTACTACATTACCAGAGTGATTTATTTTCATATTGCGTTTCAAAGCCTCAATGGAAGAATGAGTAAAGAATTCGTCCTTTATTGGCAATAGATATGTAAATCTGCTGTTTTCCTGTAAATTGCCATCAAAAAAACTTTCTTTTCTGGTCTCATAGGGTAGTCTAATAATCTTTTCCTCTAATACATCCTTCACCGTTAAATATTCTGTAACAGATGAAATATTCTTACTCTGATACATTTTCTTACCAAGAACTTCGACATCTGGTGCTCTTAACACCTTGAATGAGCTTTCTAACTCACCTGAAGCATTTCTTAATAGATCATCAATTTCTTCAAACTTTCCGCAAAGCTTTTTCTGAACTTCAAGATATTTGGCAAATTCCTGAAATAATGAAGTCGCAGCTCTTCCATCAATATTTCGGTTCTCATTGTTTGCAGCTATCCAGATATGTAGATATTTCTGAAATTCCCAACTACGCTCATGTAAAGGCTTTATGCCATTAAATGCTTTGTGTTCATTTGGAAGTTGTATATCAATATGGCTTAAATCATTTTCGGAACTGAAAAAAATTGTAGATGGAGAGGTTGCACCTATCATCTCTCCTGTGGTCTTGAATTTTAAAATATAAATACATTGCATCCTGTCAAAATTATATTCAGTGGCATCGTTGTCCAGGAAAGTTTTAAGCGTTTTATATAGTTGTCGGTGCCCACCCTTAAGTTTTTCTAAATCCTCATGCTTATCCCACTTAATAATTTCGATTTTATTCCGCCATTTTTCAAAAGTGAAAAATATTTCTGCCACATCAAGACTGTCAGAAACAATCTTCTGGTATGCAGCCAGGGCATTTTCACCATGTTCTGCTACTTCTGCAAAGGCAGTTTTCACTAATGCAATTCGTGCAAATGGCGAAGGGATTGATGTTGGTTGATGCAGCGATTTCTTGTTTGAGCTTTTTATAGCTGCAATCTGCTTATCATCGTACATACGAGATTCATCCCAATGTTTGAGGCTATTAGACAAATCGTGTTGCTCGTTTTCGTCTTGCAATCTGAAAGTGAACGTATTATCAGGCATAACTTTCAATTTTTATAGTTAATTAATCTTTCTGATACCCTGTAGAAAAGTTCAATAAAACATTCATCATTATTAAGGGACTTATCAACCTTTCTGATTTGAGCATTGAGTTCATCATCTACTCTTGCCCAGTTTTTATAAGGAAACTCTTTAATTTTTGAAACACTTAAATCTCCCTTTATGTAATTATTGCAGTTTGTTGACATTAAATTGAATGGTGCAAATTTTCGTTCTTGTTTTTCCATTTCCAATAGCCATTCAAGATATTTGGACTGAATTGATTCCAGTTTCTTAATTATATCTTCCTGGCGAAACTCACCAGTGAATCTTTTTCTGGCATAAGGCTGGTGTTTGTGTTCTTTTTTAAATGTATCGTTGCTTTCAATCAATTCAACAACCAACGCATCCTTTCCATCAATATCTCTTTGTACAACTGAATACCCCATATATTTAGAGAAAAGCAAAAATCTGGAAAGCGGGTTTATGATAAGTCGCTTAGTTTCGTCTGCAAGACTACTAAAATTAAATTCCTTCAAATTAGAATTTATCGCAAACTCTTTATAAGTCGTCTGTTGGATGTTGTCGTTCTCTCTTAAAAAGTTTTTGCTTGCCTTTAAAGGATTTACAAAGTCAAGTATGGCGAGAGCACCTGCCAATTCAACAAAATGAGCGTCATTTTTTTGAGCATCGCCTCCCTTATTATGTTCGTAAGTTGAAGTAAGTCTGTCAGCAATGTAATATAAAGTGTCAATTTTTTTGTCTTCAGTTTTATAGTATGATAAAGCTGCTCTTGTTTTATCTATAAAGGTGTCAGAATCTACCTGACTCTCTTCTTTTGCAGGGCCTACGATAAAATAAGGCAATACGGAAATTGCACCAATAGGGGCCTTGTTTACCAATCCCCAATTTGGCAGGTTATTGCCGTCAGCATCTTTTACATTTGCTGTTTGCAGTATCTTTCGCAACAAAGGGAAACCACTTGCCCCGGTACCACCAAATATTGAACTTATAATAAATATTTTATCACCATTTTTAAAGTCATTGGCAAATTTTTTAAAAACATTGCTGTCATCGAATTGATTCAATACCACACTACCAATATTTGGATTGCCTTGAAATCCTTCAGTCATATCTAAGCCTAAAGTCTTGCTTGAAAATAGCATATCAACAAGGGCTTTGTTTTCATTTGTCATCGTTCTTTTCCCAATGAACTCATCAAATTTTTGAGTGTTGTCTTTAAGTTGCAAATACAATCCCCCATCAAGCAAGGATATCTTTGTCTTGAAAAACATGTTCTTTCCGTTTGCACCAACAGACCTATTAACTGCAATATAATCCTCGATTATTAATTTTGTCCTTGACAAGTCCTTGTTTGACATATCGCGGTCTATGATTATTGGGACAATGGTATCAACACCACAATCCACCCCTGCAGCAAGTAGCATTGTAAGTGACTTAAGCACTCTTGCTCCAGTGCCGCCTATTCCGAATACATATAGTTTACTCATAATATCAATTTTTTCGATTTTTCAATACTTTTAAAATAATGGTGAATGTTTACAGTTTCGGCTCCACCATTTAAACACCAGACTCCATCCAATGAAAAAGAGAGTAGAGACAAAAAGGTTGCTTAATCCGAATAGCCAACAATCACTCGTAAAAATATGCTGAGCAATGATATTCCCCTGTTCATCCCTGTTGTACATCAAACAATCTCCAATATTTCCATTGAGAAAGTCATTGACTGTCCAGCCATAAGCAATAAAAAAGTTTATGATACCTGCTATTAAAAGTATGATAAGCCAATTCCACCATCTGTTCGATCTGGGGTGGTTAAAAAAATAAAGAGGCAAGTAATAGTATGCCAATACAAAAACTAGAGATACTCCGGCAGTTATCAACCCAATTGAGTTAAATAAATTCTTACCATCATATACTTGCGATACACAGTTGTACCCCCAAAGGTGTTCTGCTAAGTTTTGCCCGAACAAAGATTCGAACCCACAATAAATGTTTCCCAAAAAATCTTCCATATTACTTAATGTTAATTGTTATTTCAGTGTAGTTGATATTGTTAAAAGTAAAAGCCTCATAAACACCATTTATTTGATACCTTATCCCATAAGTTTTTCCTTGGATTACATTTAAACCTTCATTGTCATTTACGTCTTCTACCCATTGGGGTATTTGACTTTTTAACAGAATAGTTACATTCCCTTTATGAACATTATCTGCCGTAAATTCAAATGTATGGGTGTAACCATGTGGATTACTAACCGCATTCTTAATATTGAACTGATAGTTTGAATTGCTTGATTTGTAATTACTCGGGTTAAGTAAATAATCATTATTAAGTAAAAACCCGGATAGATCTGCATCAACTGAGAATTTTACTTTGCCAGTACGTTTATCTCTTTTGAGATTGGTTATCTCTTTTAGGGGATTTGATCTATCTAAATTAAAATTCCCAGAACCCATTTTAACTGCGTAATTAACCTTTCTGTTGCCTTTAGAGATTGCAAAGATATTTGGGTCATTGCTCGATCTAACATTTGTAATTAAAACACTATCAACAAGTTTTTTAATTTTAGCCAAATCACCTATAAGCCATACATAATAAGGTAACTCTTCTCGAACATTCACAATAGGTCTGTCATTACGGTCGAAGAAAGTACCATTGAATTGAGATAATAGCTGATAAACAACAACTGCAGCTTTTGGATTGCTTCTAGAATAATTTGAAAAAGCATGCTTAATCCCGTTATATTGGTCAACAATATAATTACTCGCATCTCTTCTCCTTCCAGGGGAGAAAATTCCATCAGTGATAAAAATGGATATTGAATTATGATCTTTTACTTTAAGTATAGTATCGAGTAATTGAAAAATATGCGTCTCACCACGGTTTCCGCCCATTTGCCTGAAGGAATTTGCGTCCAATCTGGACGTAAAATTAGTAAGATCACTACCAAGCGGTATTATTTGGCTATTTATATAATACAAGTTGATATCATTGCTGTACTTAATGGAAATATCAGTCAAATAGGAAGTTATAAAAGAAGTAAACTCATTACCTCGGTTGACAAAACCATCCATACTCCCAGAATTCTCAATGTAAACATTAACAGTTGGTTTTATTGTTTCAACTTTAATGGCATCTTTTAGTGCTATTTCTTCATTTGTCTTTTTACCACTATTTCCACATGATGCAAGTAATATAATTACTGCAAACAAATACAGAGTTTGAATTACTTTACTCATTTGCTTTATATTTAGATTTAAATAGTTGCTATTCCGCTTGTGTGTAGGTTGAATTGCACTCTTTGGCAAGTTTTGGTCTGTGTGTCGGCTCGTGCGACTTGCCAATGTGTGCAATGTGTGCCGGCTTCTATAAAACAAAAAATGTGGGTCGGCCAAAAATAAAACTTTATTGGGTCGGCTGGTGTGGTCAGCAGCCAGTCCGATTTGATTTTCTTCTTTGTCTTTGTATGTCGTCTTGTCAATTTTCATGTCGCTGTCTTTTTTTTAGGCTTGCTTGTAACGTTCCGCGGCTTGCTGCTGGCGGGGCATTTAGAAGCCGCTTCCTGTCCGAATACCACAAAGTTAATTAAAAAAACTAAACTGTCCAATTTCACTATCGCCCCGCTTGCAGCAAGCCTTGCTGTTATGCACCGTTAATTATTGTCTTCTTCTAATATTTTCTTTTTCTCTTTCTCGTATTCCTCTTCCGTCAGAATTTTATCATCTAATAATTGTTTCAATTCACGTAACCTATCTGCTTTTGATTTTTGATTACCTTGCTGCTGTTGTTGTTGAGTATTATTTATTGGCACTTGATCAATTGCCATCGGGACTAATTCATATGAATGGATTGGTTTGTACTTCATTGTCCATAAAAAAGGTACCCAAACAATACAGCCACCTATAACTGCACCGACATCAACTTCCTCATTTCTTGAGAAGGATGTGTTTAATGTCTGATAACCGTCCTTTTCAAGTCTAACAGCTGTTGTACTACCAACAATTTTTGTGTCTCGGTGAGTATAAGGTGTCATACCAACTGCTTCACCGTTAAGATAAACTTTTGCCCCGTTTGGATTTGATTGAATCATTGTCGTACTTGCACAACCTGTAAAAAAGAAAGCAAAAATTATAATTGCCCCTTTTATTGTCAAAAATTGTTTTTTCATAATTTTATTATTTAGTTATTCACATTCTAAAAGATTATTTTTTATTTCGTTTAAAAAATTCTCAAAATTCTCTTCTTTGTCAAACATTTGACTTTCTATTTTCTCAAGCATTCTTTCTAAATATTCAATTGCTTTAGATGAGTCAAATGGGGGATCATTTTCATCATATGGATTCCGCAATATTATTTGCTTATCCATTGTGTAGTCATTCCAATAATATTCTTTGGCGCTGTTCATTTCACGACAGATTAATCTTAAAAATGCATGATCATCACCAAGTCCTTGTCGCGATGAGATATTTGAACCATTTTTCTTAATAATTGATATAAATGTACCCAAAACTAATTTTACGTTTTTGATACTTTGATTGAGGTTGTCTTTGTGTTCCATTTCTTATTTGTTTTATATTAATTTGAAAATTGATTATAAATTATTCAAAGGAGTCGTTTTTTTTTAATGGTGCATAACGTTTTTGCGCTTGGCGTTCGTTCGGGATTTCAGGGCACAAAACTGTCAATCCAGCACTAAAGTTGATTTGAAAAACTGCACTTGAATTTAAGCACGTCACCCCGCATGACGCCAAACGCATGTTAGCAGTAGCAATTCTCATTGGTCAATCAATTTAAGTTCTTTAAGTATTAAATAAACAATGTCTATTCGTGCATTTGCAAAGTCCTTGTTGTTTATGTCAGACGATTGAATGCAATTAGCGAAATAGTAAACTTTATTATTTGTCTCCAGATAGCCGACATACCAACCAATATCTTTGTTGTCTTGTCCGCACCAACCAGTTTTTGCTCTAACTACATAATCCAACGTGTCTTTTGCAATCATTATATTTTTTACAATGTCAACTGAACGCTGAGAAAAAGGAAGTTGGTTTTCGTGAAGTCGTTTTAAGAAGTCAATTTGCTGTTTAGGTGAAATACGAAGTCCGCCAGTTAGCCAAAACTTGTCTATGCCGCCTGATGTGTCAGCGTTCCCATAATTTGCTTTGTCAAGCCAGTATTTCATTTGTTGTCCGCCAACACGTCTTGCAAGCTCTTGATAATACCAAACTGTCGAGTTTTTAAAAGCGGTCTTTAAGTCGTGGTCAGCGTTCCAGTTTGGGTTTTGTCGTGTTACGCTGTCCCAAGGAATAACAAAGTTCTCGTCTTTAATTACTCCTGTCTCAAGTCCGATAAGCGAATTACAAATTTTATAAGTCGAAGCAGGTGAAAAAGTTTGCTCAAATTGGTTTTGGTTGTAAAAAACATACTTGTCATCTTGTGGGTCGTAAAGCACGAAAGAACCGTCAACATTAAATTGGTCGTAATACCTTTTAAAGTCGTCACGAATTTCAGTCGTCTGTTTTTGCTTACAAGATGTCAGTCCGAGAACCGTTAAAGTCAAAAGAATTATTGTTTGTTTCACTGTCGTCATATTGTTACTGCTAACGGCTGAGGCTAAAAGCTGGCGGGCAATTCGGTGCACTTCACTGTCAAATTACGATGAAGTTTAGTAGTTGCTCTGCCCTTCAAATTAGCACTTTCCGCCCGCTTGATTTTAGCCTTTGTTAGCGGTTTGTGGCTCTTCTTCCAATATTGTCAGGTTAAATGATATCTTTGTTTGTTTTAATAACGGTACAATTCTTCTCTCTGCAAGGTCAATATATTCTTTGCTTATGTCATATCCTACAAACTTTCTGTCCGTTTTCAAAGCAGAAACAGCAGTTGTTCCACTACCCATAAATGGGTCTAAGATAATATCGCCTTTAAAAGAATAAAGTTGAATTAATCTATTTGGTAATTCTTCGGGAAATGGTGCAGGATGTCCAATTCTTCTTGCACTTTCTGCATTCATTGTCCAAATTGACTTTGTCCATTCCATAAACTGCTCTTTTGAAATGGTGTTTTCTTTTTTTCCTTTTTCTCTTTTATAATCGCCTTTAGAAAAGACCAAAATGTATTCGTGTATGTCTCTCAATGTTGGATTAGCTGCACTTTGCCAACTACCCCAAGCTGTTGATGGACTTGCGCTTGCTGCTTTATTCCAAATGATTTCGCCACGCATATTAAAACCAATATCTATCATCATTTTAGAAATGTAGTCTGATAGTGGTATGTATGGTTTTCTTCCAAGATTTGCTACATTTATACAAGCACGACCACCATTAACAAGAACTCTGTAAGTTTCTTTAAATGAATTTTCAAGAAGTTTTAAATATTCTTTTAAAGATAAATCTTCGTCATATTCTTTTGAAACATTGTAGGGTGGAGAAGTTATCATCAAATGCACTGAATTGTCAGGCAATTCTTTCATATTCTCGGCAGAACCAAGAATAAATTTATTCTCTAATTTATCGGGGAAATCATTTTCGTTTTTATCAAGTTCCTTTTTGTCCCCCAGCTCCGTATATAATTTAGAGTTATAAAATTTTGAACTATCGTGATTAATTCTTCCGTTTGTTCCGAAAGCACTTGTTTCTGTACCGTTTTGTCTTTTCATTTTAGCTTCGGATTAAGTTTAAAAATTTTTCTGCTTTTGCAATGTCAGTTGCTTCTTGGCTTGCAATTCGAATTATTTCTCCCAATTTCAATTTTGAAATCATTGAGGAAAAATAATTCATATCATTAGTTACAAGTTCTTTGCAATTATTAAGTAGTTGCTCTTCGTTAAGTATAGTTTGAAAACCCAATTGGGGAGTGTTTTTAACATAGTCGGAATTGGTGGGGTTTGGATTTAATGACCAAAAGCCTTGTATAACGCCCGAAGTTTTTAGAAAGTCCACCTTTTTAATGTAGCTGTCAGTTATTGGGCTGTTACCCAAAATAACAACTGGTATTTTTGTTGAAGCAATTCCAGAAACACGAATGTTTATAGATTTCCCAATTGCTTTTAACATTGAATCCGAACGCAGTAAAGCAGGATTTCCTTTATGTTGCTTGTAATCTCCAATTAATTCAACTTTATTTGGTTGTGTAAACTTGTAGTTCGACACAACACTCATTTTAATTTCAAAAAGCAGTTTAATATTCTCTGGTCTTTGGTTTGTTTGATTAGTAGTACAAAAAGCAAGGTCTGCGCTTGATTGCCTTGAAAGTCCTAGCTCGTCACAAACTACACTATTTACCGCATACAATCCTAAATCCTTTGCAATTGGTTCAAAAAGAGTTTTACTCCATTTTTCAGTAAATTGTCCTATTAGAGAGTTTCTGCTTTGCAAAGTTTGACCTTCTGCATCCGAACCTTTTGGGACATAAGCAAAGTATCCACCTTGCAGGTTATAAAATAATTGTTCAGGAGAAGCAAAGTTTTTTAATGCTTCCGTAAAGAATTGAATTTCAGTATCGTTATTCCAAAGTGTCATAATATTTTCATTTTTACAAAGATAGTCATTTTATTCGGTTCATTCCTCTGATTTGGGTCTTTCTTGCCATAACCGCTAACGTTTGAGGCTAAAAGCTGGCGGGCATTTCGGAGCACTTCACTGTCAACCTGCGATGAAGTTTATTAGAAATACTGCCCTTTAAATTAGCACTATCTGCCCGCTTGATTTTAGCCTTTGTTAGCGGTTGTATTACTTTGTCATCCATTTGTTTATCAAGTCATTAAATTTTTCAATGTCTTCGATTTTATCTACTTTTTTCACATTCCAGTCTTCAATATATTCATTAATCTCTTTTGAAGACATTGCTTCTTCAATTGTAATTTTTTCTTCCATTGAAGTTCTGCGGTAAAACTCAGTTACAAATACTTTATCGTCAAATATTCCGGGAATCCCTACTATTAATTCAAAATTTTCTATTGGTTCATAGAAAACGAACCCATCAAAAATATATTCAAAATTAACTGTTTCATAATTACTGCCACCAAAATTGTACATGTTAAATTTTGTTTTACCAAATGGTGTATCTTTCAAGTCAAATCCAACATTTTTATTACCCGTAAATCTAAATGCGGCATCCCACTTCCCATCTGCAATTAATATTGGATTTTCCGATGTTGGGTAATAGTTAATCATTATTCCTTTTGTAGAATTAGGAAATGTTTTGTAAATATACTCCGCTGTACTGTAAGTTTTTGGTTCTGGTGCAAGTGATATACATTTGGGTATTCGAGTATATCCATGGTAAGTATTCATAATTACAAGTGCCTTCTTCTTATTGGGGTTCCTGTATTTTTCTTGAAAATATTTTCTAATAAAATGTTGCGCCATAATAGTATTCCTATCTATCACTGGTGGAAAATTGTTTTGTGGTTCCATCATGTCAAGGAACATATTGTATTGTTCATTGCATTTTATTGAATCCCATGAGAACATAACATCCAATGGAAACACCTGAATTTTTTCATTCAATTGTCTTTCCTGATTTATTTTATAAATGTTTTCAAGCAAGTAGAAATAGTTATAATTTGGCCATAGGGAAAACATATCAAGATTTTTAAAAATAGCAAGTAAATGCTCTTTAATCTCAATCTCTTTCAAATTTTCTTTAAGCAAAAAATCATTGATTTGCTTTCCAGAATTGAAAACACCAACTTCCGTATAGACATTTCCTGTAAATCGTTTGTCCTTAATAATATCAACGATCATTTCGTATTGCTTAAATTCGCGATGATCTCGTTCGCTTAAAATAATAATATCCTTTTCTTCAAAAGATTTTAGAACATACTCTTTGGGTGATAAAAATGTTTTACCACTTAAAAAGTCAACAAAAGGTTTTATACTGTCATTTGGCGAAGTCTGAGATAATACCGCAGAACAGAATCCTATTAAAATCGAAATTGTCGTCACTATTTTTTTCATGTCAATTACAATTGAGTTTGTTTGTCTCTTTATATAACCGCTAACGTCCTGCGGCTTGCTGCTGTGCGCTTCCCTGCATTTGATAGAAGAACTACTGTTTCTGTCCACTGCGTTTCTGTCCACGAAGGACGGAGCGCATTGCAGCAAGCCTTGCTGTTAGCAACCGTAAATTATTATATCTAACTTGGATCTTGTCGCCATTCTTTCAATGATTCTACGAAACGCTTTGTCAAGTCGTCTTGATCTGTCAGAAAAGAACAAATGTCATCAAACGAAATGGTGTCTGCAAGGTTTTGTTCATTTCTTGGCTGAATATAAACAACGGTTATGTCATAATCTTTCGCAGTATTTTTGAGTTCTATATTCTCCCTATTAATCCAACCAATTTGCGAAAGTTTATTTATGAGATAATCATATTTCTTTTTATATTTCTGGTCAGTCGCATGATAAATTCTGATTATTCCTTTTATGAGTCCAGGAATATTAAGCTCCTTAGCTTTGTTTAAATATGCATCTTGTTCGGGTCGGCGGGAACCTTGATCTGTTTTAAGTTCTATTAGATAAACTGTCCTGTCGTCGTCACATAATACTGCATAGTCAATTTTATATGATAAGTCTGGTCGCTTGTGATCATGAACGACGTCTCCAGCCCTTACTGGAAATTCAGGTAAAATGAGTTTTATTGTTTTATTATATTTTGACTTTATTATTTTGTCAAGATATATTGCGAAGAAAATGTCCGCTCTTCTTTCAAGTTGATACGCGGGAAGTTTTCTCCAGTCGTCTAACACATCAAATATTTTCCGAATCATGGTTTTTTGTTTTTATGGTTGCTAACGGGCCGGCGATAAAACAAGTTGCCGAAGGCAATTTGCCCGAAGGGCGTAGTGACCGAAG
>MTKZ01007695.1_pt2 | contig 17929 bp, 12 predicted proteins | sample 1042781 | NCBI WGS metagenome assembly MTKZ01 (sample SAMN06212207, study PRJNA360539) | anaerobic digester metagenome | biome: Wastewater treatment plant; material: sludge; isolation source: anaerobic digester fed with sludge from wastewater treatment plant | place: Denmark: WWTP Viborg ... | reverse complement strand
GGTCATAGTTAATTATAAACTTTTTACAAATTTGGGTATAACTTTTTAATAGTATCTAAAACTAATTTTTTAGCGCCATGAAGAGAAAGTGGAATGGTTGCTCCAGAGGCAGCACGATGACCACCGCCAAAACCGGTAGCTAAGGCAATTTTACTAACATCGTATTTATTGGCATTTCGGGTACGAAAACTAACATTGATTTTATTGGTATCAACTTCAACCATGGAGATAGCGATATCCCAACCGACAACTGATTTGAGCATGTTGGCAATACCACCAGTAGCGTTATCAGGAGAAAGAGAAGCCGAAAGCATATCTTCAAGAGAAATTGAAGCAATAGCGACATGATTATTAAAATATGTTTCAATTTGACTTAAAATTTTTCCTAAAAAACGGAGATTTTCTGGATTATCGTTATTTTCTATTTCAAAAATCATTTGGGTAAAACTAGGATAAATTTTGGAAAGATCGGCAGCGACCATAAAAGTTTCTGAAGAAGTGGGTGGGTATTTAAAACCACCAGTGTCGGTATAGATGCCAGCTAAAAGGCAGGCAGCCATTTTTTGGGTAATATTTATGTAATTATCTTTAAAAAAATGATAAACAATTTGACAGGTAGCGGGAGAATCAATATCAATTAAATTGAGATCACCAAAGGAGGCATTGCTTACGTGGTGATCAATGACAATCGTTTTCATAGTTTCAGGGAAAACAACCGGAGCGAGTTTAGATATTTGATCCGGGGCAGATGAATCGAGAATAATAAAAAGGTCAAATTTATTTAAATCTAAATCAAAAAAATTTTTGGTAATTATTTTTTTGGCTCCGGGAAGATGAGAAAGAGAGGGTGACAATCTGGAATCACCGGTAATTAAGGTAACTTTTTTCTTTATACTTTTTAGATAGTGGTAAAAGGCCAGTGCAGAACCGACAGAATCGGCGTCGGGAGAAGGGTGAAGATGAAGAAGAATATGCTGGGAATTGTCGATAGTAGAATTTATTTGAGAGTAAATATTGTTCATAGCTGAGGTTGGTGGGGAATGCTAATAATAGTAATGTTATCGACACCACCAAGATGATTACATTCGTCGATAAGTGATTTGACAAAATCTGATTCATTTTGACTGTGATTTCTAAGATTTAAAATGCGGGAAACAGTAATTTGTTTTTTATCAATATATCGGGTAAAACCATCGGTAGCTAAAACTAAAGTTTGATTAGGTTTAAGTAAAACCCTGCTTTCATGGGCCCGGTTAAATCGAACAGAAGGGGCTTCCGGACCCATAACTTGAGTTACTAAACCTTGAGCATTTTCATCTCTTCGGGTAATTTCCTCTAAAGTACCCCGTCGGGTATCTATAATCAAGGCTGAACTGTCTCCAACAGAAAAAATATGATAATCATTGGGATTTTCTCTTGATTGTTGAGCTAAAACTAAAGTACTTGCCCCCATATCAATACTAGAGTCAATTTGTTTGAGACTTTCCCGGGTAATGTATAGGCCTCTAGTCGCAAATTTAGAAATAGATGAAGTAATAAATTTAGCGGCGATTTCCCCATATTTGCAGCCACCGACACCATCGGTAACGGCATAAACATTATGTAAATTTTTGTTAGGAAAATCAGCAGCATTAAAGATTAAAAGAGAGTCTTCATTATTTCTCCGACGAAGTCCTATATTGGTTTCACCATAAGCTCTGGGAAGAGCTAAAACTTTTTTAGTTTCTTTCTGGTTATTTGAAAAAAATCTGTCACTAAACATAGCTTATTTTAACCTAATTCGGGATAGTGGTCCTCCATAGGCAGATTATTATCTATTGTAAATCTGGATAATGACATTTTTTCCATTTTTTGCCGGAACCACACCAGCATGGATCGTTGCGGCCAAGAGTTTTTGCAACTACCGGCTGACGCTTGGGCATTTCTAATGATTCATCGCCACTATTTTGGGTATTATCGATATTATCAGGAGTAATCATTTTTCCTCTACCCTCCGAAGCTAAGGCTGGGGAATTAAATTGTGAAGGCACTGGTTCGAGACGGAAAAGCATCCGAGCAAGATTAGACTCAAAACGTTCCATTAACGATTGGAACATTTCAAAACCCTCTTTTCTATATTCTATGAGAGGATCTTTTTGAGCATAACCGCGGAGACGGACACCATCACGTAAATCATCTAAAGCGGTTAAATGTTCTACCCACAAAGGATCAAGTGATTGAATGACGGCATAACATAAAATATTGTTTGCCATTTGAGAACCAAAAAATTTTTCTCGCTCAGCCCATTGAGCTGTTAGCATATTTTCTAAATGTTTAGTCACATCTTCCGCCTTTTTAAGATCTTTTATCAGTTGGGAGCGAACAGCCGAAGGCATAGGTAAAATTTCCATAAACTCTAAAGATAGCCTTTGATAGTCTATTTTGCCGGTATAATCGGTACTTTGTCCAACCAGTCGATTAATTTCTTTTTGCAGATATCTGAAAATATTTTTTTTATTATCTTCGGGATTATTTATGGCATTGGCTAGAGTTTCATCACGAAGCTGGTAAACAATTTGACGTTGCTTGTTAATAACATCGTCATATTCAACCAAGGATTTACGGACATCAAAATTGTAGCCTTCAACTTTTACCTGAATTTGTTCCAAAACCCGTGAAACTAAAGGATGGGTTAAAGGAGTATCTTCGGGCATATTGAAACGTCCCATAAGAGCAGAAATTTTGTCACCACCAAAAATACGCATTAGGTCATCGTCAAGGGCTACATAAAATTGAGAAAAACCAGGATCCCCTTGACGACCACTTCGCCCCCGCAATTGGTTGTCAATACGACGAGATTCATGTCGTTCAGTACCAATAACATAAAGGCCCCCTAAATTAACTATTTCATCATGTTGTTTTTGCCATTCTTCAGGAGAGACTTTATCTTTTGGACCTCCAAGAATAATATCGACTCCCCGGCCAGCCATATTGGTAGCTACAGTTACGGCTCCTTTCATGCCAGCTTTGGCAATTATTTCAGCTTCAGATTGGTGATTCTTGGCATTAAGCATTTGATGGGATATTTTTTTGTTTCGAAGCATGGAAGAAATAATTTCGTTTTTGGCAATACTAGTGGTACCAATAAGCACGGGTTGACCTTTTTGGTGAAGCTCTTCAATTTTGGAGGCAATAGCGGCATATTTAGCACGCTGGGTTTTGAAAATTAAATCGTTTTCGTCAGTTCTTTGGGTAATTTTGTTTGTAGGAATTACGATTACTTCGAGATTATAAATTTTTCTAAACTCTTCCGCCTCTGTAGCAGCAGTACCTGTCATACCGGAAAGTTTAGAATATAAGCGGAAATAATTTTGAAAAGTAATGGTAGCCCATGTCTGAGATTCCTGTTGAACCTTAACATTCTCTTTGGCTTCAACAGCCTGATGGAGGCCATCAGACCAGCGACGACCGTGCATAAGACGACCAGTAAATTCATCAACAATAATGATTTCACCATCTTTTAGAACATAGTCCTTGTCTTTGTGAAAAAGTGCCTGAGCTTTGATGGCATTTTCAATATAGTGAATAGTATCGAAAGATTCTTCGTAAAGATTGTTGACACCTAAAATTTTTTCGACCTTTCTAATCCCAAATTCGGATAAGGTAGCCGATTTGGCCTTTTCATCAATAACATAGTCAGTAGGTTGTAATTGATTGGCAATTTGGGAAAATTTGTAATATTTATCGGTAGGTTGATTGTTTGGTGAGGAAATTATTAGTGGGGTTCTGGCCTCATCAATGAGTACAAAATCAACTTCATCAACGATGGCGAAATTGTGAACAGAACGCTGAACTTTTTGAGAAAAATCAGATACCATGTGGTCGCGAAGATAATCAAAGCCAAATTCATTGTTGGTGCCATAGGTAACATCTGCCTGATAGGCTTCTTGGCGGGAAATAGGGCGAAGATGTGCCAATCGATCATCGAATTTTTCCGATTCATCGGTAAATTCAGGATCAAATAAAAATGATTGTTCATGAACCAAAGCTGCTGTACTAATATCCAATAAATGAAGTGCCTTTGGATACCACCCGGCACCAACACGGGTAAGGTAATCATTTGGAGTAACCACATGTACTCCTAGGCCACTAAGAGCGTTTAGGTAGGCTGGAAAAATAACAGAGTGGGTTTTACCCTCTCCAGTCCTCTGCTCAGCAACAGAGCCTCGATGCAAAGCAATGGCTGCCATCAACTGGACGTCATAGGCTCTTTCGCCAACAGTTCTAAAGATGGCTTCACGGACAACAGCATATGCTTCAGGCAAAAGATTATCTAAAGTTTCTCCATTTTCCAATCGCTTTTTAAATTCTGCAGTTTTATCTTTTAATTTTTTATCTGAAAGTTTTTTATATTCTGCTTCCAATGAATTAATCTTATTAATTATTGGAGCAAAACTACCCAATTGGTGTTTATTTTCATCAAAAATGTTTTTTATAAATTTAAACATGAAGATATTATAGCTTAATAAGTTTGAAAAAAACCTTGTCCCGATGGACGATTTTCATCGGCCATCGGGATGGGTGGCTCCTCTACTTTTTGGGGGAGATGACTTTGAAGCCTGTGTATGGCCAAAGTACCTCAGGAATGTGAACACTGCCATTTTTCTGTTGGAAATTTTCAACTAAGGCCAGCATTAAACGATCATTAACGACAGTGGCGTTGAGGATGTGAACATATTCATTTTGATTATTGATTTTGACTTTTGTATTAAGGCGTCGAGCTTGGTAATCACCGCAGTTGCTACAAGAACTGGTTTCTTTGTAGGCATTTTGACCGGGAAACCAAGTATTGATGTCGTACATACGTCGGTTGGGTTGAGGTAGGTCACCGGTAGAGCATTTCATAACTTGGTAGTGAAGACCAAGTTCTTGGAGAATTTCCTCTTCTATGGAGAGCATTTCTAAACACATGGCATCAGAAACTTTGTAATCAGGGAGAGTGAATACATTCATTTCTACTTTGTTGAAATGATGAACCCGAAGCATGCCTTTCATATCTTTACCATAGGTACCAGATTCACGACGAAAACACGGAGAAAAATTAACGTATTTTATGGGAAATATATCTTTATTAAGAATTTCATTCATGTGATAAGGCACAACTGAATGTTCAGAACTACTGATAAAAACTAAGTCGTCTTCAGGTAGTGAATAATAGGCACCAAATAGATTTTTGTTGCTGGCGTATCCACAGGCCCATTCTGTTTGAGATTTAATCATCAGAGGTGGAAGCATGGGAACNNTATAACCAAATCATTTTTGTAATAACCAAATCTGGAGCCAGAAATTTCAGAAGCCTTAACGGTATCAATAATATCCAATTTTTCACCTATATCCTGATGATCAAGAGGTTGGAAATCAAAAATTGGTTTTTGGCCGACAGTTTTTATAACTACGTTATCGGCTTCATCTTTACCGATTGGGACATCTTCGGCCGGAATGTTTGGAATTTCTTCAAGAAATGAGTTTAGTTTTTTTTCGGCATCTTTGAGATTTGTTTCGAGATATTTCAATTGGTCTTTTATTTTTTTGGCTGATTGAAGTTGTTTGGAACTGGGTTTGCCTTTAATTTCTTTACTTATTTTGTTTTGTTCAGATCTGAGTGTTTCGACTTTACCTAAGATTTGGCGGTAAGCCCCATCCAATTTTATTACTTTATCTAAAAGTGAGACATCTTTATGTCGGTTTAACAGAGCTGTCTTAACAGTGTTGGGATTGTCTCTAATTAAGTTAATATCAATCATGAGATGAAGCTATTTTACCATGAAATGAGAACTTTTTCTCCGCAAGTTTTTCCGTATAAAAATATATCAAAGTGATATTTTATGTATATAAAAGTAAAAATAAAATAAATATTTAACCTATGCTTAGGGATAATATCGTATGTAAAATTTATAACGAAAAAGTCTTATAAGTTTTCTCTAGCGGATATTTTCCGCAACTATTCATTTCTCATTGAAGGGAAAAGTATGACGTCTTTAATGGTGGGAGAATCGGTAAGAAATTGAGTTAATCGGTCGATACCCATCCCCCATCCGGCGGTAGGAGGCATGCCATATTCTAAAGCTCGAATATAGTCTTCATCGAGCTTCATAGTAGTTTCAGCACCTTTTTTGGCCAATGACTCTTCTTCTAACCAGCGACTTTTTTGATCAGCAGGATCATTAAGCTCATTGTAAGCCTTAAGCAACTCAGCGCCTTGTATCAACAATTGAAAGGATGCAATTTTTTGTGGTTCATCATATTTCTTTTTTGCTAGAGCAATCATTTCCGCTGGATAATCTGTCAAAAAAATTGGTCCAGTTAAATAAGGGCGAACGTGTTCTTTGTAGAGAGCGTCAAATGAGGCGCCTAAACCAACAGCCCCGGAAAAATCAACATGTAATTTTTTGTTTTTAAGGACAGTTTTTAGCTCATGTTCACTTTTAATTTTATTGATATCAATGCCTGTTTTTTGCAAAACCGCATCTCTAAAGGTAATCCTTTGGAAAGGAGTTTTAAAATTAATTTTTTTGCCTTGAAATTCTGTGCTTAACTTTCCGGTAACTTTTTTTACTACATATGTTAAAAGTTTCTCTGTAAATTTCATTAAAACATCATAATTTACGTAGGCCCAATAAAATTCCAATTGAGTGAACTCAGGATTGTGGAAGCGAGAGACACTTTCATTTCTAAAATCGCGGGCAAATTCATAAACCTTTTCGAAACCACCAACGATTAGTCTTTTTAAATAAAGCTCATCGCTAATACGTAAATACATATCTTGATCTAATTCATTGTGATGAGTGATAAATGGTTTAGCCGAAGCACCTCCATAAATAGGCTGAAGAACCGGAGTTTCCACCTCCATAAAACCGTTTTTATCTAAAAATTCTCGTAGGGCGGTGACTATTTTTGTTCGAGTAATGAATACTTGACGGCTCTGAGGGTTGACGATTAGATCAACATAACGTTTTCGATAGCGTTCTTCGGTGTCGGTTAGACCATGCCATTTTTCAGGTAAAGGACGCAAATTTTTGGCTAAAATTTCAAATTTAGCCACTCTTATGGTAATTTCACCAGCTTGTGTTTTAAACACCTGACCAAAAACAGAAATAATGTCACCCAGGTCCAGTAATTTTACTAAAGTCATTTTTGAACCTAAAGTGTTCTCTTCAAAAAAAAGTTGGATTTTGCCGGTTCTATCAACTAAATCAGAAAAAAGAATTTTACCGTGGCCTCTAAGCAACATTAATCGACCAGCTACAATGACAGTTTTATTTATTTTATTACGAGCATTTTCAATTGAATCTTTACGGCTTAAATCTGGCTGAGGATAGGGATTAATTTTTAATTCTTTTAAACGCGAAAGTTTTTGTTGTCGCTGTAATATCAAGTCAGACATGACTTATTTTATCAGTTGATGGCGATAATTTTATAGATAAGTTTACCGACAGGAGCATCAACTTCAAACTGATCACCTATTTTTTTACCCATCATAGCTACACCCAAAGGTGAAGAAAGAGATATTTTATTGATTGAGGGGTCGGCTTCTAATTCATCGACAATATGAAAAGTACGTTCTCCGTTATTGGAAATTTTTATTTTTACCTTACTTCCAACTTCAACTTTGTCGGAAACTTTTTTGTTTTCAGAAATGATTTCATGATTTTCTAAAACTTCTTCAATGGCTATAATTTTAGAATTGACAACCTCTAGTTCGGCCTTAAGTTGAGACGCCAGGCTATCCTCACCAGATTCATCTGGTTGAGCTACTTCTTCGATTTTAATAATAAGGTTGTCAGCTCGCTGAGTTAATTTTTTTAATTCTTGACTGAGCTGTTGAAAACCGTCTTTGGTTAATTGATTTTTCATAGTCCAAATATAAAAATTGTGACCGCATATAGGTCACAGGTTGTTATGTTAAACTAGAGAGTAAAATTTGTCAAATGAGCCTCATAAATTTTTTCAGATTTGTTCCTAAAAAACGGAAAGTTAGGATAAATAATAAAAAAGGGATTATTTTTTTTAATCCTCCACTTAATAAACGATTACCGTTCTATTTTGCAAATGTAATCTTTTTGGCAGTTCTTAGTTATGGTTTGTATCTTTATTTACCCCTAATTAGAGCATTATCTGCTTATAACCAACATCAAGAGATAGAGAAATCCGTTGTAGTAAATACTGGAAGTATAGCCATTACTCCCACTCCGGTGGATAAAGGGTATTGGATATATATTCCCAAAATTTTGGCTAACTCAAAAGTAGTTGAAGATGTTTCCCCTTATGATCCGGTAGAGTACAATCGAGTTTTAAAAGAAAATGTAGTGGCTCAGTCAGACACTTCTCGGGCACCAGGAAGTGGTAAGGGAAAATCAACATATATTTTTGCTCATTCAAGTGAATCGGGTATTAGTGGTGTGCGTAATAACGCTGTTTTTTATTTACTAGGAAAACTGGAAATTGGAGATGTGATTGAAATCGATTATCACGGAGCTATCAAAAATTATTCGGTATATGATAAAAAAATAATTAAAGCTAATGACATTGGTTACTTAGAATATAGTGACCCAGAAAAAGAAGTATTGATTTTACAAACCTGTTGGCCTATAGGTACAGATTGGAACCGCTTACTAATTTTTGGAGAATTAATTTAATGATTGATTTAAGCGTTAACAGAGAAAGATATGATTATTGGCAGACTTTGTTGGGTTGGTTGGAAAAAAGTAACTTGCCAACAGAAAAAATTCGAGAGGCATATTTACTGGCGGAAAAATATTATGAAGGTAAAAAAAGAGATTCGGGGGAAGATTTTATTTCTCACCCCGTGTGGGTAGCCAGTCTGATTGCCCAGCTAGGAATTGGTGAAGAAGCAGTAGTTGTCGCTCTATTACACGAGATGGTATCTGAAAAAGATGGTATAAGTGTTGATGAAATAGCTAATAGATTTGGGGACGAAACTGCCCTGTTGGCGGAAGGGTTATCAGAAGTTAGAAAAAAAACTGGTGGAATTGAAGTTAAAAAAAATAATGTTGAGTTTTTTAGAAGGTTCTTATTTTCTTCATTAAATGATGTTCGGGTAATGATTGTTCGATTATCTGATAAATTACATGATGGCTTGACAATCGACGGGCTCAGTACTGAAAAGCAAATAGCATATGCCAAAAGGGTGGCTAGTCTTTATTCCCCCATTTCAGAGTATGTGGGTTTGCATTATTTTAAAAGAAAATTTGATGACATCTCTTTTAGGGTTCTTTATCCCGCCGAAGCTAAAAAAATGGAAGATTTTCTTGAAGAAAGAAAAAATATTGAATTGAAGGCTTTGGCAAAGGTTAAATCAGAAATCGAAAATAATCTAAAGATAAATAATATTAATAACTATGAAATTCAAGGCCGAATAAAAAGTCTTTATAGTACCTATTTAAAAATTAAAAATAAGGGTGAGGATAGGGTTAAAGATAGAGTGGGAATTAGAATTTTGTGCAAAAGTGTAGCTGATTGTTATAACGTATTGGGATTATTGCATGCAAAATATAAGTACCTGACAGATGAATTTGACGATTATATTTCCAATCCAAAACCAAATGGATACCGATCACTTCAAACAACGTTAAATTTTGAAAATAAAACTACGCTCGAAGTACAAATCCGAACTTTTGAAATGCATGAATTTAATGAATTTGGACCTGCCTCTCACGTGGCCTACAAAATGAGTCAAAATGACGAAGGAGGTAAAGGATTTGAATGGTTAAAAGACTTAATTCAATGGCAAAAAATTGATGATAAAAATGCATATAACTATAAAATCAATGTATTAAATAATTTTGTTTATGTATTTACTCCTAAGGGGGATGTAATTCAATTACCAAAAGGAGCGACTGCTTTAGATTTTGCTTATCGAATTCATACTAACATTGGTGACCGATGTATGGGTGTCAAGATTAATAATAAAATGTGTAAAATTGACACAGTATTGAACAATGGAGATGAGATTGAGATATTAACCAATAACAAATTAAATGTTTCAAAAAATTGGTTAGAAGCTGTAAAAACACGTTGGGCTAAAGAGCATATCAGAAAGATGACTGCCATCGAAAATGGAATTACTTATATGCGCGACTGATTAACTGTTTTCGATAACTATTAGCAAAGCGATGAGCCTCATTGCGAAGATTTTCTAATAGTAACAATGCTTTAGAATATTTGGGAAGAATTATGTCGACCCATTTTGTTTTCCCTTTAATCACAATGGTTTCTTCTTTTTTGGCTAAACCAATTATCGGAAGATTAGTAATTTGGGAAACAGACGATACTTGAGGTTTGCCCCCATCAACGACGATTAGGTCAGGAAAATCCCATTCGTGGTGACGAAGTCTTCGCGATACTACTTCACGGAGCATAAACTGGTCGTCGGGGATTTGTTTACTTTTTATTTTAAATTTTTTATATTGACTTTTATCAATATAACCATTTTGCCATACTACCATCGATCCGACAAAATAGTTATTTCCCAGTTGAGAAATATCGTAGACTTCAAAACGGTTAATTTTTTTTATCGAGAAATAAGGCTTTAATATTGCTTGCAATTCGTCAATCGCTTGTGAATTTTTATCATCAGGAAGATTAATATTTTCAAACATTGATTTGAGACTTTGCCATCCAGAGGTAATGTAATTAAGAGAATCGATTTGTCGTTTTATTTTTAGGGCTAGTTCGTAGTCTTGGGATTTTGAAGCAATTTTCATTTCTTTTGTCAATATATTTAAAAGTGAAGTGATTTTCCCGTTGAGAATTTTCTTAATTTTTAATATGTTTTGGTTATAGATTTTTGGGTCAGGATTCGGACCCGGGCAAAGACCAAGATGGCAGTAAAGGCATTTTACTTTAGGATGATTTTCTTTACCTCTATAAGGGAAAAGATTACGAATTGTTTTTAAAAGAGATTTAGCTGCAGAAGCATCAGGAAAGGGGCCGTAAATAGCTGCTTTTGGAGGGAGATTACTTGAGTGAGCAGTAAAAATTCGAGGAATTTTTTCTTTGGTTATACAAATATAAAGGTACGAACGATCATCTTTTAACAGGGAATTATATTTAGGGTGGTATTTTTTGATAAGTGAAGCTTCTAAAATTAGTGCCTCAATTTCAGAATTTACAGTTTTCGTTTCAACAGAATAAATCTGGGAAACGAGTACTTTTGTTTTAGGACCTAAAGCATTATCACCTAAAAAATATTGAGAAATTCTATTTTTTAAGTTAATGGCTTTACCCACATAAATAATTTCATCCATTGAATTTCGATAAATGTAAACACCCGGCGATTCAGGTAAAACGGAAAAATCAATCATTGACTATTATATAATGGATAAATGTCGCTAAAAGAAAAAATATTAACAATAGTTTTTGTGGTCATTGTTTTGTTATCAGGTTGGTTAAGATTTGAACAAACAAAAAAAGGAAATTTTCCTTTCACCTATGATCAGGCTAGAGACATGTTGGATATTAGAACTTTAGGTGAATTTAAAGACATAATGGTAATGGGACCGACAACCTCAATAAACGGCCTCAGGTTAGGACCTTTTTACTATTATCTAATGCTTCCGGCTTATTGGATAGGAGACGGCAATCCCCAAGCTTTGGTTAATTGGAATATTATTTTATTTTTATTTTCAGGGGTAAGTATATTTTTATTTTTTAGGAAAAGAGATATAACAACTGGATTTCTAATCAGCACTATTTTTTTATTAGCACCTAGGTTATTTGATACAACAAGATATTTTTGGAATGCAAATAGTGCTGTTTATTTATCTGTTTTCTTTTTTTTATCTTTATATTTTTTTATAGAAAATAAAGATAAAAAATCAGTTTTTTGGCTAGGATTAACGGCGGCGATATTAACCCAATTTGAAGCAGCATTTGGAATAATATGTCTATGTTTTTCAGTATTAATAGTTGTATTAAACAATAAAATTAAATACTGGAAAGCTTTTTTGACAGGAGTAATTCCTTGGTTTTTACCTCAGTTGCTTTTGGAAATAAAAAATAAATTCCAGATGACAAAATTGTTCTTGGGTATTTTCAATAATAGTAATCAGGTCTTAGAAAATAAATTAAGTTTTTTAACAAGCGTTTCCTCCCACTTCAAAAGCATTGTTAATGTTTTTGAGGGTCAATTTTCTTTGCCATATTATGGGGGTTTGATATTAATAATATTAGCTTTTATTGCAAGTATATTTTTTAAAAAATATAAAAAAGTAAATAAATATTTTTTTAGCTTATTATTTTTTTCTTTTATTTTCTATATCATTTTTTACCATTATCCCTTAAAAGAATGGTATATAGATATTTTGAGGGTGTGGATGACTTTTGTAATTGGCTTCTTTTTGAGTAATTTGCTGAAAATTAACAAAGTTATTTGGTTAATAGTGTTCTTATTTTTACTTCGATCATTTATTTTAACTGTATCCGATCAACAAAAATATCGAAAATACGTTTTAAGTGACGATCCGAAAAACTTAAATAATTTAGAAAAAAATATTGAGTGGATATATAAAAAAATGGATGGTAAAGGATTTAGAGCTTATAATTATGTTCCAGAAATTTATGATTATAGTCAACAATACCTATTTTGGTGGAAGGCAAAAAATACATATAACTATTTGCCGGATAGAATATCTTATAGCTTAGATTTAGTGCCAGAATATGTCGCCAACAAAGATAATTTTAATGAAATAAATGAAAGAGATGATGAAAATATGATTGCCCTTACTTATGAAATAAGATTTAGATATTACGAATGGTTAGGGCAATTTAAAAATTATTGCGTGAAAGATGAGTGGCAAACAGAGTGGAAAACAAAATTGGAAATAAGAGAAAAATGTCCCTCAGGAAAAGTAGCGCCGTAGGTATTGACCAGTATAAGATTTAGCAACTTTAGTAATATCTTCTGGAGTTCCGGTGGCGACAATTTCCCCGCCTTTATCTCCACCTTCAGGACCAAGATCTATTACCCAATCGCTGTTTCGGATAACATCTAAATTATGTTCAATAGTGACAACAGTATTGCCCATATCAACTAATTTTCGTAAAACCTTAATCAATTTATCAATGTCATAGAAATGAAGTCCAGTAGTAGGCTCATCAAGAATATATAGAATACGGCCATTGATTTTTTTTACTAATTCACGACTAATTTTAAGGCGTTGTGACTCACCTCCTGAGAGGGTATTGCTCGGTTGACCAAGTTTTAGATAGCCTAAACCAACTTCTTGAATAGTAGATATTTTTCTTTTTATGGAATTGATATTTTTGAAAAAATCGGCAGCTTCATCAAAAGTCATATCTAATATATCGGCAATATTTTTGTCTTTATAGGTTACTTCAAGAGTTTCATCTTTGTATCGGGTTCCGTGACATTGATCGCAAGTAACATAAATATCGGGTAAAAATTGCATTTCAATTTTTATTTGCCCTTGACCTTCACAAGCTTCGCAACGACCTCCCTTAGTATTAAAAGAAAAATGTCCAGAATCAAAGCCGTGAATTTTTGATTCAACAGTTTCAGCCATCAATTTGCGAATATCATCAAAAAGCTTGGTATAGGTTGCTGGATTACTTCTAGGGGTACGGCCAATTGGAGACTGATCGACCTTCAATACGTCATTCAAGTATTCGGCACCGTCAATTTTGTCATATTCACCGATAGTTCCATAATAAGCACCTAAAGTAGCTTTGCGGACTCCACCGTAAAGAGTGTCGTGGACTAATGTAGATTTGCCCGATCCTGAGACACCAGTAACGGAAATCAGTTTATTGAGAGGGAAATCAACAGTAATATTTTTAAGATTCCATTGACGGCATCCAGTAATCGAAATCTTCCCTGCACTTTCTTTTGACAGAGTGGGGAGAAGAATTTCCTGTTTTGGATTAACAGTTTTTTTACCAGATAAATATTGGCCAGTAATAGATTTTGGGTTTGAAATAATGTCTTTTAAAGAACCTTGTGCGATTATCTCACCACCGTTCTTACCTGCATATGGACCAAAGTCAACGATATGATCGGCAGATTTTATGATATCTTCATCGTGTTCGACAACAATAACGGTATTGCCTAAATCTTTTAATTTTTTTAGGGTAACAATAAGACGATTGTTGTCTCGGGGATGAAGGCCAATAGTAGGTTCATCTAAAATATAGAGAACTCCAGTTAAGCCAGTGCCAATTTGAGAAGCAAGACGAATACGCTGAGATTCACCAGAAGACAAACTGCCCGCCTCTCGATCGATGCTTAAATAATCAAGCCCTACAGCCAGTAAAAATTCCAATCTAAAGAAAATTTCTCGATTGATAGATTCCATAACCTCTTTTTCTTGGGTGCGTTCTAGTTTTTGAGGTAAATCTTTGGCCCATTTATATAGATTGGCAATAGAATATCGACTAATTTGGGCTATATTCTCGTCGAGAATAGTAACAGAAAGAGCTTCGTGGTTTAATCTATCACCGTGACATAATGGACAGGCTTCTTTAATCATAAATTTTTCCAATTCTTCACGGATAACTTCATTTTCAGTGGTAAAATAACGATTTTCTAAAATTTTAGCCTTCCATTCGGGAAATTTGTTACGATCAATTTGATATTTTGATCCAATGCCTTTACACTCGGGGCAGGCACCTTGGGGGGCATTAAAAGAAAACAAACGAGGTTCAATTGTGGGTAAAGAAAGATTACAGACTGGACAGGCAAAATTTTCTGAAAAAAGAATTTCAGAGACATCTTTTGGATTCTCGGGAAAATCAAAACCGGAATCATGAATAGTGGCCATTATTACCTGGCCATTGCTAAATTTTATGGCTAATTCAACATCATCTATAAGACGGGAAAACAGGTTATCCGTATTTTTTAAAGCTTGTTTGTCAACAGAAATTCGGTCACAAATGGCATCAATATTGTGTTTATTGCTTTTAACAATCCCAAAATCAGAATACAAATCGACAATGCGGCCATCAACTCTAATCCATTTAAAACCCTGTTTACGAAGATTTTCTAATAAACCCCGAAAATCACCGGCTTTATTACGAACTAGTGGAGAAAGAATTAAAAAGCGATTGGGACTACTAACAGCTTCCGATTTTAAGGTATTAATTATTTGCGTTACAATTTGCTTACTTGTTTGAGGAATTACCTCTCGACCGCAATTTGGACAATGTGGATGTCCAATTCTAGCAACGAGTAATCGGAGATAATCATATATTTCAGTAATGGTACCAACAGTGGAACGGGGGTTGTGTGAAATAGCTTTTTGATTGATGGCAATAGAGGGAGATAGGCCTTCAATAAGATCAACTTCAGGACGTTTAATATTTCCCAGAAATTGGCGAACATAGGAAGAGAGACTTTCAACATAACGACGTTGGCCTTCAGCAAAAAGGGTGTCAAAGGCCATAGAAGATTTGCCGGAGCCGGAAACGCCGGTAAAGGCAATGAATTGATTTTTAGGAATTTCAAAGGAGATATTTTTTAGATTATTTTCTCGAGCTCCCCTGATAACAATTTTATTTTGCATTTTTGAAAGGTAGAGACGCGATTAATCACGTCTCTACAGAATATCAACAAATGTTTATTATACTAGAAAAGTTTCGGTTTGTCTTCGGGTGTTATAGAGTTTCAATCTCTTTAATCCTGTCCCTGATTTTGATAGCAGTTTCGAAGTCAAGATTAGTGGCGGCGGCACGCATTTCTTTTCTCAATTTAATCAAATGTCCCTTTCGTTGATTTGGAGTCAGGGATCCAGGATCAACCTCTAAAACAGGTATAAGCACAGTATCTTTGTCAACAGATTCAATTAATTTTGGACGAATAGATTTAGTGATACTTTGGGGAGTAATATTATGTTCTTGATTGTATTTTATTTGAATTTTACGACGGCGATTAACCTCGGAAATAGCCTGCCTCATAGCTTCCGATATTTGGTCAGCATATAAAATAACTGAGCCGGAAACATTTCTAGAAGCTCTACCCATTATCTGAATTAATGATGATTTTGAGCGCAAAAAACCTTGGTTGCCAGCGTCTAATATTGTCACCAATGAAACTTCGGGTAAATCTAGACCTTCACGTAATAAATTAATTCCCACCAAGACATCAAAATCTCCTACTCGAAGCTTGTCAAGGATTTCTGTCCTTTCTAAAGTTTCAATGTCGGAATGTAGATATGCTACTTTAAAATTTTCTCCAGTTTTTTTGGAATCAGAAAGGTAAGCACTAAGTTCTTCGGCCATTTTTTTGGTCAAGGTAACTACAAGAGTTCTTTCTCTTTTGACTACTCTTTTTTTGATTTCAGAAATTAAATTAGGAATTTGATCTAAACTGCTTCGAATTTCAATGGGAGGATCAAGAAGACCGGTAGGACGAATGATTTGTTCGACTACTTGATTATGAGAATCTTCAATTTCAAATTCAGCAGGGGTGGCAGACACATAAATCGCTTTAGGGATGCGTTCGTAAAATTCATTCCATCGCAGAGGTCGATTGTCGTATGCACTTTTGAGTCGGAAACCAAAATCAACAAGGCTTTGTTTCCGGGAAGCATCACCAGCACTCATACCTCCAATTTGGGGAATGGTAACATGAGATTCATCAATAACAGTTAAAAAATTATTGCCATAAAGATGGTGAAAATAATCAATAAGGGTATATGGTGGATCACCACGGTGGCGATTTTTTTCAAAGTAAATTGAATAATTTTCTATACCGTTGACGTAACCAATTTCTTCAAGCATTTCCATGTCGTAATCTACCCGTTGACGAAGACGATGAGCTTCTAAAATTTTACCTTGAGATTCAAAAACAGCAGATTCTTTGACTGCGTCTGCTTTTATTTCTTTGATTATTTCCTTCAATCCTGGACCAGAAGCCCCAACAAACTGTTTGCCAGGAAAAAGTTGATATGAGGACAGAGAAAATTGATTGTTGGTAAAAGGGTTTCGTTCAAAGATATTGGTTATTTTGCCAGACATATTCATTTCTAAAGTTAAAATCCAATCGGCATATGATGGCCAGATTTCAACGCTTTCACCACGGACACGGAATTGACCACGAGAAAATTCCATTTGAGATCGATTATAAAAAATAGATACTAAAGCAGAAAAAAGCTGGCGTTGACTCCAGATATCACCTACTTTTAGGGTAATAGTTTTACCACTGAAATCCCTGGGGTCACCGATATTATAAATACAAGAAACTGAGGCAACAACAATATTATCTTTCCCTGAAAATAAATTAGAGGTAGTTTCAAGTCGAAGTTTGTCGATTAAGTCATTAATTTCTACTTCTTTGGCAATATAAGTATCGGAAGCCGGTAAATACGACTCAGGTTGATAATAATCGTAATAGGAAACAAAATAGGAAACTTTATTTTCAGGAAAAAGTTCTTTGAATTCCTGATAAAGCTGAGCGGCTAAAGTCTTATTGTGAGAGATAATCAAGGTAGGAAGTTGCGTTTTTTGAATGATATTAGCGATGGTAAAGGTTTTTCCAGATCCCGTAACTCCCAACAAAGTTTGTTTATCTTTATTATTCTTTAAGCCGTTAAAAAGTGATTTAATAGCCTCCGGCTGATCACCGGCAGGTTTTAGAGATGAAATTAAATTAAAATCCACCTTGATATTTTATCAAATATTCGGGTTTATTTTGGGTAAAATGTAGAGATTAATTTTGATCCAAGAGAATTGACAAGTTTTTCCTATAATATTGAGATTCAGGAACTTCTTCAGGGTTTATATTTGAAAAATAGACAATTTGAACTTCACCCGGATCTAAACCTATAAAAATACCATTAGAACGGACAGTGTCTGTGATAATATCTTTGGATTCAGTCAAACTTATGACATTAACATTTTTTTTGGCGGTAATTTC
>MTKZ01001962.1_pt1 | contig 17944 bp, 16 predicted proteins | sample 1042781 | NCBI WGS metagenome assembly MTKZ01 (sample SAMN06212207, study PRJNA360539) | anaerobic digester metagenome | biome: Wastewater treatment plant; material: sludge; isolation source: anaerobic digester fed with sludge from wastewater treatment plant | place: Denmark: WWTP Viborg ... | reverse complement strand
TAGAAAAAAAAATTGGAATTGACATTAAATATATACGTCATAGTACATGTGACATGACACTAGTTACATGTTCAATAAAAGTGTAAAAACAAACAAAAATCATCTTTTTGCCACTTTCTTTCACATCAAATTTACTTCTTAATATATAAAAAGACAATATTATCTCAATTAGTTTACCACTACTGGCTTGCTAATTTTTGCGATTGATCTGTTTAAATTTAAACAAAGGTCGGTGGTAATTACCACTATTCTTCGACCAGTTCAGAAAATAAATAATTTTATCTTTGTAATTAGATGAACAAGCGTATGGAAAATAACAATCAGATAATCGAAATAATTAAAAATACTGCTCACGAATACCTTCCTGATGCTGAAGTACTTCTCTTTGGATCTCATGCCAGAAATGAAGCATCTACCGAAAGTGATTATGATATTCTCCTGATTACAAAAACAAAACTTTCACCTAAGGAGAAGCTGCCAATCAGAACCAAAATCAGAAAATCATTGTTATTGATCGGCATTCGTTCCGACATTCTGATACAGAGCAAATCAGAGGTAGACAAAAAGAAAAAACTACCCGGACATATAGTAAGGAAAATACTGAGAGAAGCCATACTACTATGACAAAAGACCAGAATGACTACCTTAAAACATGGCTATTCCGTGCAAATGAAGACATTGCGGTCATAGAGAAACTTTTTGAATCAGAACCTGAATTATATGCCAGTACTATTTGTTTTCATGCACAACAAGCGGTTGAAAAATTCCTTAAAGCATTCCTTGTCTTTCATAATATAGATTTTCCAAAAACTCATGATCTTGATTACTTGCTTTTTGAGTGTAAAAAGATTGATGCCAAAAATTTCGATATTGATCTTGGCAGTTTAACTGACTTTGGTGTAAGTATAAGGTATCCAGATGACTCTTACCTGCCTGACAAAGACGAAACTGCTCAATATAGGGGCATTGCACTTAAAGTAAAAATAATCATAGAAAATATTATAAAAATCTAAGATCACTCTATTTAAGAATCTCAGATAAATAATCCTTTTAGTTACTGCACGATTCTAAAAATCTATGTTCATGACGATCTTTGAAGCCACAGATATTTACCCTGATCAGCAGATTAAATCCACCACCCAAATCCGGGATTAAATACCTGCTGTTTTTAAATGTTTGTTGAGTCTTTTCAGACATTCTTCTATAGTGGTCAAAGAAGGACGGATTGCCCCGTGGATCCTGTGAATGCCATCATTTCCCCGCAAATAGAAAGAAACTTGACTTTGGTCTGAACAAGAAGTAACTTTGATAATAATATAGATAATCTTTAGATATACTATCCCGATACTGCCAGCAGATTTATCAGCGACCCTTAAAGGACATTAGTATGGGACATTTAACAGTTAAAAGTTACAACGCACTTTATAAAAGGATGGATCAGGATGTCAGTGCTCCTTACAATTCCAACGAGTTTTATGAAATATTAAAGATTCTTTTTACCGATGAAGAAGCAGTTCTGTGTTCGGTGATACCCCTTTTACCTGCATCACTTGAAAAGATATCAAAAATATGGGAAACACCTGATAAAGAAACCCTTTCAATTTTAAAAACATTAGTAGGCAAAAGCCTGGTTTATGAAACTGTGTACAATGATGCAAAATTATATACTCTTGCCGTTCCGGTTTTGGGATTTTTTGAATTTTCCCTTATGAGGAATGATGGTAAGTTTGATCGAAAATTACTTTCAGAACATTACACCAATTACATTAATAAAGATGATGGTTTTATAAAAAAATATGGCGGTAATAAACCAGGTATTTCAAGAACATTCGTTCATGAAGAAACCCTGACTGAAGAAGCATCTTCAGAAATATTATCATATGAGAAATCGAGCCATATAATTGACGCGGCTGATGTTATCAGTGTTGGAACATGTTTTTGCAGACACAAAAAAGAGCATGTTGGTGAAGCATGCGACAACCCGCAGGATGTTTGTATGTCATTTGGGAATGTTGCCAGGTCACTTATTGAAGAAGGTATTGCACGGGAAATAAATAAAACCGAGGCACTAAAGATTCTGGACCTATGTGTTAATAAAGGATTGGTGCAGATTGGTGATAATGTAAAAAATAAACCAGTAGTTATCTGCAATTGTTGTGGCTGTTGTTGTGATATACTGAATGCATACAAAAAGACTGGAATAAGTACTATTGTCTCCCCAAGTAGTTATGTAGCAAAAATTGATGACACAGTGTGTAATGATTGTGGAATATGTGAAAAAAAATGTCCCATAAATGCAATTTCAAAAAATAATGGAAAATTCGCAGTTAACACCGGCTGGTGTCTTGGCTGTGGTGTATGTTCCACGTTTTGTAAAACCAAAGCCTGCATATTAATATCCCGGCCTGAAAAAATTTTTATCCCTGACGATATTATACATAAAGTTGTACTTGCAGCAATCTACCAGGCAAAAGTCGGGAACTTCATTTTTGATAATCAAAAAAAAATAACACACAGGATTTTGAGAAATGTAATTAATTCAATAGTAAAATTCCAGGGCATTAAATGGATCCTTTTTAAAAAAACAATTCAAAATAAAATAATAAGAATAGCATTGAAAAAAAACAATCTTGCAGATGTTAAAATCTAGAAATATAAAATTTTTCCGCATAGTAATTTTAATTCACCCATATACATATACACCTCTTTAAGAAATCGCAGCAAAGGAGGTTTTTAAAGGACTTAATTTTTCTGATCCAACAATTTGTCCGGATTTAATGATTCTGAGATTCTAAAACTACCTGTCAGATTTACAAAACAATCATATTCAAGGCAATTTTTCAGGCAGCCCGATAATGCCACATATTGAAAAAAATTGACTTTGGTGTAAATAAGGTGTAAATTTGATAAATGATAGGTCAAACGGGAAGCAGCTTTGTAAGATCGCAGTCAAAGGTTGCGCTGTCGTATGGATGAATACAATACTTCTTGACTGAATGCAATTGCATCCTCTGGTAAATTACATTATTGACCTAAAAGAATAATCTTTCAGAAATGATAAAAAATAACAAAATGAGAAAATAACTTAAAATGAGAAAATTTTTCTTCCTTATGGTAATAGCGGTATTTGTCCAAAATACCGGTTTTTAGGAGTCGACAGACGATTTTGTTTTCCTTGGGCAGCTTTACGGAACCACGCCATTTGCATTCTTTGAAAAGCTGAAAGGCAAAGTAATGGAAATCAGACAAACCAATTATTTCGCCATGGAGGAAAACGGTAAGATTGTGAAAGTAAGGATCCTGACGACAGAGGATAGGAAAACAACACCTGGCGGCAGAGATTATTTTGAGGAGTTCAACTCATCCGGAACCATCCTGAAAGAAGGGGTGCTTGATGAGAACGGCCGGTTACTGGAGTATTGGGATGTAGATGCCGACAGCGGGAAAATAATTTCAGCAGCGCACTATATTAATGACATTCTGCGGGCCAATATCAAAACAAAATATAACGGCAAAAATCTGGAAGAAATTATTTACTATCTCCCCGGTACTGAGTTACAGTTAAGAAGGGTCCTTATTGAATATGATAAGAATGGTAACCGCACAAAATACCAGTTTTTTAACAACCGAAATCAACTGCTTTCAATTAATGAATACATATATAATGATAACGGCTATCTGGAAGTGTTTAATGTATATAGTAGTACAGGATCCCAAACTGCCGTTTACAGGTACACTTACGATGCTAACGGGACTAAACTGACCCAGCATCAGGAAACTTACCAGAATGGTGATATCAGGGATTATAGATTTGAATATGAGTATGATGATAAAGGTAATTATGTGAAAGTTATCTATATTAAGGATAACAAACCTGTAATTTACAGGGAACGCCAGATCAAATATTTTGATTGATCAAGAATTTTAAAAATGAAAAAAATTATTTCAATTCTGATGCTGCTCTCCCTATCCGGCTTGGTTTATAAGTCAGTTTCTCAGGCTGGAAATTACGAAATTAATGGCAGGATTGAGGGAGCTGAAGGGATGAAATTCACACTNNAAATTCACACTTCAGAAAAATGAATCCGGAAAGACTGTTATCCTCGACACGATAACCGTGAAGGATGGTTTATTCAAAATTGTGGGAGGCCCGGTAGAATATCCCGAGATGGTCTCCCTGGTCTCTCCTGACAGGAAAAAGGGTTTTAGCTTCTTCCTTGAAAATGCGAAGATAAACATTACAGGTAAAATTGATTCATTGAGCCAGGCAAGGATTACAGGGTCTAAATCAAACGACGAATATTCAGCATTTAACCGGTCAATGAAGCCTCTGATTGAAAAAATGACAAAAGCTTCACTTGAATATAAACTTGCCTCTGAAGCAATAATGAGGGAGATGAAAACTGTCCAGATGGATTTTGTTAAAAATAATCCGGGATCATTCGTTTCTCCAGTGCTGCTCCGCAACCTGACCAGGGATATGAAACCTGAGGAGTTTGAGTCAATTTTAAATGCAATGGATCCCGTTGTTGCGAAAACGCCTGCAATGGCTGAAATAACTGCAAAGATGTCTGCTTCGATTTCCGTCACTCCAGGGAAAAAGGCCCCTGATTTTACACTTAATGATTCTGAAGGGAAACCTGTTTCTCTTTCTTCAAAATTGGGCACAAAGCTATTGTTAATTGATTTCTGGGCAGGATGGTGCAGTCCATGCCGCCTTGAAAATCCCAATTTGATCAAGGTATACCAGGAGTTCAATAAAAGGGGATTTGATATTATCGGAGTATCGCTCGACCGTACAAAAGATGTTTGGGTCAAAGCTATTGCTGACGATAAATTATCCTGGACCCAGGTATCGGATCTGAAATACTTCAACAGCCCGGTTGCAAAGCTTTACAATGTAACTGCAATTCCCGCAAATTTTCTGCTCGATGAAAAGGGAACAATTATCGCAACCAATCTCAGAGGTGACGCACTTTATAATAAGATTAAAGATATCCTTGGAAAGATGTAACCAATTGATTGGTCAGTCGGAGTCAGAACCTTTTGTATTCATCTAAGTTTTACCCTGATTATAACAGGGTTATGATCTGAATTTGTAAAATCCAGTTGATGGCATTTTACAAAAACAAACTCTATATTAGGTGAAATGAGGAAGAAATCACAAATACTGGTCGGTGTTGTTGAAGGGTCATATGCTGTCATCAGGGTTCGGACGGATGGCGTTGCAGGATCATAAATCCATTTCCATTTCCCCGGCATATAATCTGATTCTATTCCTGTGAGGTTAAAATTTCCGATTTTACCGGTAAAAACCCTGTTCGCTGAAAACGCAGGTTTAAATTCCGGAGGATATTGGTTCCAGTCTCCTCCTAATATTACATAGTTTCCTGAATTATATTCATTCAAAACAAATTCTCTAAGTCTTTCCATCTGAGCCTTTCTAATTTTTCCACCTTCATCAAATGCTTCGTTATGGGTGTTGATTAGTACCAATTCCTTACTGTTCTCAACCTTAAATCTGTTGGCCATAAAACATCTGTCAAGATAGAAAAGCTGAGTCGGGAAACCTATATCCCCGGATAAGGAATATCTTATTGAAGAAACAGGATTATATTTCGAATAAACAGCTATTCCTGAAACAACCTTACCCATTGGTTTTGACGGTGGAGCGGGAACGAAAAAGACATCATAGTTCTTTGCAAAGAATGGATTATAACCTGCAAGTATACCGGCAATTTTTTCAAATTGATCGCCACGATAACTTCTTTTACTGTTACGATCAACTTCCTGAAGCAGGATAAAATCAATAGTGTCGTTATTCAATAAGAAATCCCCGATACCATCTATATTTTCAAGGTACCTATCTTTTGGCGTAATTACTTTTGTGCCGCCATCCTTGAAAAAATCCATATTCTTATCTAATCCTGCATATCCAATATTCCAGATTAGAAGAGAAATACTGAGTGAATCTTTCAGTACCGAAGGATTTTCAGTCCGGCCGATTATCTCCTTTTCTTCAGGTTTAAAGTCTGTAACCTTTGCATAAGCAAGAAGTCCAATAAAGCCGGTTATCAGAACAGCAACAATTAACAGGAATATCCTGAAAAAAATTTTCAGCGCTTTCATAGTTTATAGAAATTGTTAAGAGTTGAAACAGAGAAACTGAATTTACTTACATTATTAATGGGCAACTTTCTGACTTCAAGGAATTTAAAAAGACTAATAAACTATTTTGGAGTGGATTGGAATATCAGAAAATATAAATCAGATTGAGAGTTGAAAACACAGACAAAAATCACAATTCCCAATACAGGTTGATAATGAATGTACTAAGCCAGGGTTACGGGTTACACCGGCTGTTTTCATTTCACTACAATTAAAACGGCCATGGGTATGCAGCAGCTTTAAATTTTATAATAACTTCTTCTCCGTTGGCATCTGTAAAACTTCCGGAAAACTCATATTCAGAAGAATGTTTTGTTACCTCCAGTTGCCCTGATTTCAGGGCAATCTGATTTCTCATGTAATCCGGGTCTTCGTCGTAAGTAAAAGTAAATGGCGCATCCGTGGCAATATGATAATAGCCGATTAAATGTGAATCGTTTGGAAATCCGTCAAATGGAATATTTCTTAAGGCACCGAGCCCATAACCAATCGAATGAATGCCATCACTTGGAGCAACCTGATAAGTTCTTGCCTGAAACTGGTTCAGGTTACCAAATTGAAATTGCAAAAACACTGCATTTGATTTCCAATGTTGATTATCTATTCCTGAGTACTCTTCATCCCGGTAATAATTATTCTCATACCAGTAATAATCCCTTATGGTGATCACCTGAACTGTCTGAATGGCGGTTCCATTATAGGAGGACGGTGCAAAACAATAATAGTATCCGTCGTCAAGCTTGTAGAACTTACCTCCTTTCCGGATGTAATTCCCTGATATTTCTGTTAACGAAAAGTCTTCCTCCGAAATTTCAATCTGATTATCAGCAATAAAATATACTGTATCGTTGAATGTGCAGCTCACCCTTTCGCCGGTTTCAGTTTCCCCCTCAAATGAAACCAGGTACGGCCCGTCTGATTTTTTAATGTGAAAACTTCCCGATTTTATATTGAGGTGACTATGCAGATATTCTGCATATTCTTTACCGATCAGACTCGGGTCAAACGATCTGTCCCCCTGTATAAATGCAATTGCCTTTTTATCAACAGCGTAACTCTTGTCCAAAGCTTTATAATACAGTTCAGGATCTTCAAGTAATACTATTGAGTATTCTTCATCAACCGGACCATTTTCCAGGTCGGAATAAAACTTAATATTCAGGGAAAATGAAAGGTCTCCGCGACTTTCACCACCATTTGAATATACTACATGACCAGGATATAACTTTTCAAGTTTTAATTGATAGTTATAGTAATTTCTTCCGCCGGCTTCAAAATTCCCGCTTACCAGATTTGATAAAGAGCCTGATAGAGGTTTGATAATTAAATCTCCAAGCACCAATGAGTCATTAATTTCAGAAGAATCACCCTTCGATTCACCAATCGGATCTTCCTGGTCAGGCAGTGGTGTGAAATCAGATTTATCGCAGGCAGTAACTGTGATGCACACTGCTAAAACGCTTCCGAAAAGTTTTAAGTTTGTTTTCATGACTATTATTATTTAATCATTTGTAACAATCAGATCTTTATTTATAGAAACAATCAAAATCAGTGTTTGTTTGTATTAAAGTCAATTTCCCCCGACGCTTCTGGTCAGAGGCTCCGGTTTTTGTACACATAATGGCGAAACGAATTATTTTCAACTTCCCGACCGGGTATTTACTCCTCCGGAAAATGCAAGACTCACCAGGTCTGATGGAATAAGAGAAAAGAAGCTACTGAGGTTCTGTCTGTGTGAATGAAAACTGAAGATTAAAGGTGATGTGTTTCTATCTTTAAGGCATAACACAAATGCCGGTTCGTTAAACGACATTTAAATTAGAACGACAGGACGAGAAGTTGATCCCGGCTTTGGTAAAACCAAAACATCCGGAAGCCCCGACATACGAAGGATATTCTGATTGCCTAATAATTGTCAGAATTAAGGTTGGTTTCAAGAATCCTGAATAAATTGGTCCAGTTTGTTATAGTCAGGTTCTCACTGATTTCAATCTCTTCTTCATAGAATCCAAGTATATAGCCTTTGCTCCCGGGGAAAAGGGAAAGCTGCCTGGTGAGATTTTTAGTATGTTCTATTCTAAGGGTTTGTACAGCTTTGATTTCGAAAAGAAAAAACCTTCCTCCTGATTCAAGTATTAGATCCGTTTCATTCCCGTTTGAGTCCCTGTAAAAATAAATATCAAAAGCAGCATTGTAATTATATTTATACTTAAGAAATTCATTTACTATGAAGGTTTCATAGAAATTGCCTGATAACGGTCCTGACAGAAGAGTATCCACATTCTGATATTTCAAAATGTAGGACATAATTCCTGTATCGGTAAAATAGAGTTTCGGACTTTTAATCACCCTTTTCGGAATATTTCTGAAATATGGCTTAAGCAAATAGACAATACCTGATGTCTGAAGTATTGTCAGCCATTTTTTAGAGGTATTAAACGCAATTCCGCATTCCTTCGATATTTCATTAAGATTAAGTAAAGATCCCGATCTTGCTGCCAGTAAGGTGAAAAAAGTCTGGAACAGATCAATATTACTTATTTCAGAAATCTGGCGGACATCTCTTTCAATATAAGTCTGAATATACGAACTGTAAAACAAAGAAATATTAGCTCCGTGAATAAAAGGTTCCGGATAGAAACCAGTTAATATTGAATTGAAACATCCTTCGGGATAGTTAAGGTTCTCTTCCTTATATTCAGTTACAGAAAATGGCGGAAGTGTAAGTATCGCAGCCCTGCCGGCAAGAGATTCGGTAATCCCTGCCATCATATTGAAATGTTGTGAACCTGTAAGTACGATATACCCCTTTTTTCTGCTGTTGGCATCAACCAGAATTTTAATATAGGATAATATTTCAGGCACGTACTGGATCTCATCAATGATCAACGGTTTATTAAGATTGTTTAATACGGATCTGGGATCCTCTTTTATTATTCGCCTCTGTACCGGATCATCAAGGGTGATATACCGGAATTCAGGCAGAATTTTTCTTAACATTGTTGATTTACCCGTTTGCCTTGCTCCTGTTAATACAACCACGGAAAAATCAGCAAGGGCTTTTCCAAGAAGTTTTTCAATGTTTCTGTGATAATATACTTTTTTCATTATATGCAATATTGCATTTATATTGCAAATATACATAATAAATTAAACTTTTACAGGATCTGGAAATCTTCCCCTGAATTTTAAAAAGAAGCTTTAATCCCCGGAAATGTTGCAATAAGTGCATAAGCCGGTCGCCCTGACCATATTCCGCCGGAAAAATGATCATTTACATATTTATCTATAATTCATGAGATTAACTCTGTCCTTAGCTGGTCAATTTTTACCGGCGGGAGGTGGTCAGAGTTACCGTTTTTTTCACTATATTTCAATCCGGAATTCACTATAATTTACCGGGGCAGAAGATTCTACCTTAATTGATTTTACAACACTACGGCCGGGCCCTTTTCTGCACCATTCAACAAAAGCGTCTAATTGTTCCTTGTATCCCTCAGCTTCTATATAAACACTCCCATCGGATAAATTTTTAACGAAACCGGTAATCCCCCAGATCATAGCTTCTTTTGTAACACTCCATCTGAATCCGACTCCCTGAACCCGTCCTGAAATAAAAATCGTATATAATAGTTTATTCTCCATCGCTATGCAATTTTAATAATAAAACATGAGAGCTCTGCCAAAATGCCACAGGAAGCAATCATATATCGGTGAAAGGATACTGATTCCGTCATGGTAATTGAATTAATTACTTTGCACATTCAGATTTATTCCAAAGTTACATCAATAAAAAGGTGACGTCAAATAAATCTTAGTCCCCTTCGGAGCTATCTTTGTTTTTGTATTTCTTTACTTTATAGTTAGTAGATAAGTATTCATTTTTGGGAGGGAAGCTGCTTTGTGAAATTAACAAGTTAAATCAAATTGTATTATGGAACAGAATAATAGAATTGCAGTTATTGGCGGTACCGGAAAAGCAGGAAAATATCTGGTTAACCAACTGGTTGATCAAGGTTATTCAGTCAGAACTCTGATTAGAAACCCAAATATACTCCCGGAAAGTAATTTTCAATCCGAGACTATTACAGGAGATGTCAGAGATTATAATTCGGTTCATATTTCTTTAGTTCCTTTCGTGTATTGAGCCGGTTGTGTTTACCATCAGGAACAGGTACTTCGGCATTTACATTAAACCAGCTCTGCACACCCTCAGCCCAGTATTCGGAAATATTTGTCCTGGCATATGTATTGGCATATTTCCCTTTTGCAACAGCCTGCTGAAAAAGCTTTTCCAGCTTTGAGTTGAAATCCCTGTCCACCTGGAGGATCCCGATAAGATGAATGGAATGGGCAAATTCGTGGATCAGTATATCTTCGGCATGGTATTTATCGATCTGATATGCCAGAAGATTTTCTGCGGCGCAGGATGTAAGAGGTCTTCTGATACTGCCTCCCAGTCCTCGCGCCCTGACATCCCAGTTCAGGGAAGTATCGGAAGCCAGATGAGCATGTTCCGGCACATCCGTTGTTCCTTCATAACGTGCCATGACGGTTACCCGGCTTTTTACCCGGATCATTGCTTTAAGTACATCCTCCGGAAGATCTGCCGTCATAAAAGAAATGATTTTCCATGCCTGAACCAAGGCTGAATCGGGGACTCTCCGGGAAGCTGTAATTGCAATTCCGTTTGCATTGAGATATTTCCTGTAAAATCCTGGAAGATTAAGGGAATCCGGAGGGGCGGTAACCATTGGAATCACTTCAGGACCTGATCCTATACTATTTTGTGCCTCCAGGGATGGATATGCAGTTACAACCAGAATTAATATAATTACTCCGGAAAATTTTGATCTTATGTACTTTGCTTCTTTCATTATGAATAATAGTGGTTATCAATTATAAAAATAAGAAAATAGAGCCAGACAAAGAAAGTACATTCTGCAAATTACTTTTTATCCGTTTTAATTAATGTTCAGCCAAAATAATTTAACTTGGCATGATATTAATATAAACCACCGTTCATGAAGAAGAAATCACTTACCCGCAGAAAATTCGTGAAAAACACATCACTTGGTATAGCAGGCGCGGCACTATCTGCAAATGGCATTACATCTTTTTATACAAATGTCATTCAGGATACAGATAAACCGGCACTGCTGGGCGGCACCCCGGTACTTCCCAAAGGTCAGGTGCTTGGAGCATCATGGCCGATTTATGATGATTCCGATATTCAACTGTACCTCGAATGCCTTTAAAAGCAATGTATGGTCGGAATACAGCAATATTGAAAGAGAAAGGGTCTTTCAGGTTGAGAGAAAATATGCATCCCTGATGGGTGTAGATTACTGTGTCGCGACCAGTTCCGGAACTGCTGCCCTGGAAACCGCCCAGCGTGCAATCGATATCGGCCCCGGGGATGAGGTAATTACCCAGACTAACACCTTCATCGCAACAGCACTTTCAACATTCAACCTGTTTGCAATTCCGGTGTTTATCGATTCTGACCCTGAAACTTTCATGATAGATGCAGATAAGATCGAGGAACGTATAAACGAGAATACAAAGGCAATAATTCCTGTCCATATCGGCGGTGCTGCTGCAGACATGGACAAGATAATGGCAATTGCAAAAAAACATAATCTCATCGTGATCGAAGATGCCTGTCAGGCACATATGGGTGAATGGAGAAATAAAAAACTTGGAACCATCGGGGATATGGGATGTTTCAGTTTTCAGGCAGGTAAAAGCCTTTGCAGCGGGGAAGGGGGAGCGGTGATCGGTAATGATGAATATCTTATGGCCAAAGCAAAAGGATATACTCATATTGGAAAAGATCCAAGAGATAAAGGAAGAGTTTTCACGGGATCGAATTTCAGAATGACACCATTCCAGGCAGCTATCCTGAGTGGTCAGATCAGACGTATAGAAGATCAGAGTAAAGTGCGTGATGAAAATGCCGCATATCTTGAAAAACTCCTGGGGGAAATCAAAGGTGTCAGGCCGACAAAGAAATACCCGGGACAAACACGGCGAGGGTATTATATTTATCAGATGATCTATGATAAGGAACATTTCAATGGTTTATCGAAACCAAAATTCCGTGATGCAATGAGGGCAGAAGGAATTCCTTTCGGCAATGGCATTGACTCTTCTCTTCACAGCAATCCCTTCATTGAAACATATTTCAGCCACAGATCATTTGAGAAGATCTATTCAAAGGAAAGACTCGATAAGTACAGAAAGGAAAATCTTTGTCCGGTAAATGAGATGATCGACAGGGAAACAGGCCTGTCACTGGGTCAGAGAGTATTCCTGGGAACAAAAAAGGATATGGAAGATATAGTTACTGCAATTGTTAAAATCCAGAAAAACTCTTCTGCTTTACTCTGAATGACAATAAGAAAATATTCCTGGCCTTTGTTTGATTAAACAGGCATGCTTATTCAACCGCAAAGTTCGCAAAGAAATACGCAAAGATCGCAAAGTGTTAAGTTATAAATTTTCGACTTTGAGTCCTTTGCGTGAACTTAGCGCCCTTTGCGGTTATAGAAGCATGCTTACTTAACCACAATGGACACAAAGGTTATCACAAAGGGATGGAACAAAAAAGCATTTTACTTAACCAGATATAAAGAATATGACAACAGGAAAGTACTTTAAAACCTTATTCCCCGTGATTGTATTATCAATCATGGTGAATATGCCCTCCTATGGACAGGATGTGAATGACCTTAAGCTGAAAGATTACCGTCCGAAATCCATCTACAATATTCCTGTAACGGATGTTGTGAAAGCAAAATATCAGGCGATCGATATGCATACACATGTCTATGGCAGGACCGACGAAGAGATCGTCAGGTGGATAAAAGCCATGGATGCCTGCGGCATTGAAAAATCAGTTGTTTTTACCGGTGCCACGGGAACCAGGTTCGATGATCTGGTAAAGTTATATTCAAAGTATGGAACCCGCTTTGAATTATGGTGTGGCTTTGATTATACGGGGTATGAACAACCCGGGTACGGACCTGCCGCAGTCAAAGAACTTGAAAGATGTTTTAAAGCCGGGGCAAAGGGTGTCGGAGAAGTAATGTTCAAGGGCAAAGGCATCTCCCCTTCGTCGAAAATGAAGACTATAATGCTTCCCGATGATCCCAGGATGGATATATTATGGGAAAAATGTGCCGAGCTGGGATTACCGGTCAACCTTCATATTTCGGAGGACAAATGGATGTATGAGAAGATGGATTCCACAAATGACGGACTGATGAATGCTTCAAACTGGGAGGTTAAGATGGAGAACGGAGCAAAAACACATGAGGAAATGCTCGAAAGGCTGGAAAATACAGTCAGGAAACACCCCAAAACAATATTTATTGCCGCTCATCTTGCCAATTGCTGTGCAGATCTTTCGGTACTTGCCACTTACTTCGATAAATATCCGAATTTATTTGCAGATATTTCAGCCCGTTACGGTGAGATAGCCCCCATTCCGAAATATGTTCACGATTTCATTGAAAAATACCAGGACCGGTTCGTCTATGGTACGGATATGACCTTCAATGAAAGGATATACAGAGTCACCTTCAGGATACTTGAATCAGCCGATGAACACTTTTATGAAACTGATCTGTTTGGTTATCACTGGCCATTGTATGGACTTGCCCTGACTGATAAGACACTTAAAAAGGTTTACAGGGACAATGCGTTAAAATTACTCATCACTCAATGATTCGTTGAATTTGTTCCCGGATACAGCCGGTATTTCGTTTCTGCCGGTAAAAGATTGAATCCTGTCTTCAGAATTTCGGATCAGGCATCACAATATCCTCAACAGCATCCTGATCTCCTTTTGCAGGACCATACCATACTCCTCCGCCGAAGGTAAGAATGAATATCTTTTCAGGATCTGCCGGATCAGGTTCTACCCTCTGACCCCATTTGAAATTGTAACCCCTAATCCGAACCCATGTTTCTCCCCTGTCTTCCGAGAAATATGCCGAACTGTTGAAGCCGCAGGCATATAACCTGTTATTCCTGTTATCACGGGTTATAGCGCCGATATGCTGATCCTTATGCATAACCTGTTTCCATGTTTTACCTTCATCACCTGAAATAAAAATCCCTCCGCCTGTATCAGGTGTAAACTGCCCCGGGGAAACTCTTCCCCAGGCTGACATGACCAATCTTGCCGGGTCCTGTTCATCAACAAGCAGACTCGTAGGTGCATTGGTCCCGGAAGGAAGTGAGATCCGGGTCCAGTTTTCAGCCCCATCAATTGATTTATATACGGCACCGTCATTCACATTACCGATACTTCCATCTTCGCTTCTTCTGCTTAGGACAAGGAATAAAGCGTCGTCAACATACCTCTTAAATATCTGCCAGGCAAACGGTTCTGAACCTTCAATCCCCCGGTTTTTCTGTTTCCATGTTTTACCTCCGTCAACCGATTTATAAACCCCCTTCCCAAATGCACAGGCATACAGAGTTCTGGATTCTTTCGGGCTTTCCCTGTCAATAAGGATATGAGTCATTGCTGCCTCCCCTATATCTGCGCTCACAGGCTGCCATGTCTTACCGCTGTTCTCAGTCAATACGATACCTCCCATATATCCTGCTATACCACGTCTTCTCCACATTTTTGGCCTTGGTATATCATGAGTTCCGCTCATGACAGCCCAGGCCCGGCCTTCAACCTCAGGATCAAACTGAAGCCAGTAACAGGTATTTACCCATTCCCGGGGTATACCATTATTTTTTGTAGCGCTTTTCCAGCTTTTTCTGCCATCGGTGCTTTCGAAGAGCCCTATATCCGTAAGTGCAAGAAAAACATGATTTGTATCAAAAGGATCATAAACAACGGTGTACCCGGTGGTCACCTCAAGTCCCCTGGAAGTCCAGCCTCCGTTTATACTCCTGGAATAAACCTGCTCCCATGTTTTGCCACCATCGGATGTTTTTACCGTACGTCCGAAGTCTGTTGCGAAACAGATATCCGGATTTACGGGAGAGACTCCAATGCTGAATGGATTTTCAGCCCAGGACGGGCCAAACCGTTCATTCAGCGGATCGCGGCCGAAATTGGCTGAAGGGATCTGTACTCCTTTTGTTTCTGTGTCTTTCCAGACAAGCTTCCATGTGTCTCCGTAATTATCACTCCTGGCAACCCCGATACAGACTGTATCCTGGTGTACCAGTAATCCGTTGTAAGAAACATAGACCACTGTAGGATTAAATGAACTTGTGGCTACAGTGCGCCACTCGGGTAATCCGGCGCCCGGCAAAGCATATGAAAGCAGTTGATCCTGCCTGTTAATCCATGTAACACCTCCGTTATCAGTCATAAATATACCTGACCCATCACCTTTCTGATTGAAATATGACCGGCCCGATACAGCATAAATGAAAAATTTCTTTAGTTCTTTATCATAGCCTCCTGAGAATGCAGTGAGACTTATTACTCCTTCAGGACAGTTATTCATTTTCCAGTTGCCGGCCTTCTTCTGCAGAATACCCTTATCCATTGTGGCATAAATTGTACGATCATTTACCGGTGATGAAGGATCGATAAAGATCTTTCTGACATCAGCTTCAACATCTGTTTCTTTATTCCATTTTCCCCCCCCGTTATCGGAAATATATAAAGCGGTTTCCCCATTTATATCAATGGCGGCATACAATCTTTCCGGTTTAGCCGGATCGATGGATAAAGCAAGTACTTCACGCCGTGAACTGTCTTTTGTCACCAGGCGTACATCAGCATGATCTCCCTTTGATACGAATCCTGTACATTCAGTTACTGCCGGATAGAAAAGCCTCCATGTAGCTCCCCTGTCAGTACTTTTAAAAAGAGCAACTGAATTTGCATAAACCACATCCGGATTAACAGGATCGAAGAGATAAAAGTCGACCGGGGAGAGCAGATTGAACATCCTCCATGACTCTCCGCCATTGTGTGTAACGAAGGATCCTGTCATATCACAGCTCACGAAAGCAAGGTTATGATCATGAGGACTGACGGCCGGATTGAACATGGCACCACCTCCTCCGGCGCCGGTATAACCCCATTCATCGAAGCGTCCATTTGGATTTAATGCTTTTTCTTCCTGTGGACTTTCTTTTACTGACCGGCAACCGGGTAAAAAACCAGTCAGAGCCAGAATCCCTGAAATGGTCAGCATCCCGAGTATTGTATTTATTGGCTTTTTTTTATTCATTATAATTTTGATTATGACTTTATATTCACAATTTTGAAGACTCTTTAAATAATAGTACAGCCCCACAGAATCCCCGTGGGGCTGCACATCTCATTGATATAAGAGTATTTCAATAGCCCGGATTCTGGCCGATGTCAAGTGCATCATTTACAGGTATCGGGAAGAGGTAGCAATTTTCGTTATAATCGGGATTGGGCACACCTTCTTCATCGACAGTTACTTCCTGTAACAATCTCTTTCTGAAAACATCGAAGATCCTGTCATTCTCAAAACAGAGTTCCAGGTCTCTTTCCTTTATCACTTTTGCATCGAATTCTGTCTTCGACATAGTGATCGCAGCCCTTGGCTCGGTACCGGTCATTAATCCTGTTTTGCCGTCCGTGTTAGCCCTGTCAATTATTAAATTGATACGGTCAACTGCAAGCTGTGTGGGGCCGGATCCGGCCATGTTGGCAGCTTCGGCATAGATCAGCAAAATGTCGGGGAACCTGTAAATGGGAGCATATTGCCGAGATATATTAAGCTGTTCTTCAAGTGTTATCATCGGCCACAGGTATTTCTGGATATATGGTGTACCGTCTATCGACTCCTTATAGTTGATGATCGGTCCCATAGGATCAGTTGTAATATCCGACGGAAAATCCATCAAAATATAACCTTTTTTACGGGGTTGATCCGGATATTCTTCCGCCCAGCGCGGTTTGACAGCTCCTCCGCTCCATCCTCCCCATTCTGACGGCGCCATGGCTATCCCGTCAATATTCGGATCATCATCTGTTGTCTGAAAAGCCCAGATTATCTCGCTGTTATTTTTATTGGAACTGAGGAAAACATCTTCGAATTTTGGAAGAAGCGTATATGGTCCGTGAAGAATTATATCATCAGCCAGATCCCTGGCTTTTGCATAATAGGATGTTTCATTAAGCGGATTCGTTGCCCTTGTTATATAGACTTTTGCAAGCAATGTTTTTGCCAGCCAGATATTCGGGCGTGCCGGGCGCGAAGCATCATAATCTTCAAGATTTTCTATAGCAAAATCCAGATCTGCTTCAAGGGAATCATACAAAGCTGCGATCTCCAGACGTGATTCGGGTTTAAGCGGATTACTGATGGGATCAGGAGAATTTTCTGTTAAGAACGGAACCTTTCCCCACAACCTGACCAGGGTAAAGTAATTGAATGCCCTGAGAAACTTAGCCTGAGCAATGATATTCTTAACTGTCTCAGGATCAGCAGCCCCCAGACTGTTACGTTTTATTACTGCTTTTAAGACGGCATTTATATCATTGATCGCCCTGTAATGGATCTGCCAGTACATTGAATTATAATTAGGGCCATAGTCAAGGCTGACGTCCGTATATTGTCCGTCGGGAAAAGCGCCGTATACATTTTCATAACCACTCCATGTGTCATAAAGGGTATTCATGGATGCAGCGAAAGCGGCTTCACACTGACCAGGAGTCGTATAAAAATTATCAGGGGTTGATAACCCTTTTGGTTCCTCATCAAGTTTCAGACACGATACTCCCGTCATAATGAGCAATATAATAATGCTC
>MTKZ01000827.1_pt2 | contig 17956 bp, 10 predicted proteins | sample 1042781 | NCBI WGS metagenome assembly MTKZ01 (sample SAMN06212207, study PRJNA360539) | anaerobic digester metagenome | biome: Wastewater treatment plant; material: sludge; isolation source: anaerobic digester fed with sludge from wastewater treatment plant | place: Denmark: WWTP Viborg ... | reverse complement strand
TCAGCCGGGTGGAGGAGTTTTACCGCAAAGGGATCCGCTACATCACCTTATGCCACAGTTACCACAATGATATCTGCGACTCTTCTTCCGATCGGGCAAAGCCTGAACACAACGGACTGAGTCATTTCGGCAGGCTGGTGATCATGGAAATGAACCGGCTGGGGATGATCATCGATGTCTCCCACATTTCCGACAAATCATTCTTTGATGTGATATCCATCAGCCTTGCTCCCGTGATTGCCTCGCACAGCAGCGTAAGAGCCCTTGCCCGTCATCAGCGAAACATGTCGGACGATATGATCAGGGCGCTGGCGCGCAACGGAGGGGTCATTCAGATCTGTCTCCTTGACGAGTACATCAGAGACCCCGATGTAAATAATGAGCGATACCGGCTGGAGCGGGAAATGCGGGAAAAATATGATGCCGTAAAGGACACCCTCTCCGAAGCCGGCCTGGCGGCCTTCAGAAAGGAGTGGACAGAAATGCGGGAGAAATACCCCAAAGACCTTCCCTCAGTGGCCGATTATGTCGACCATATCGACCACGTGGTCTCCCTGGTGGGAATCAACCATGTAGGTATCGGCAGTGATTTTGACGGCGGGGGCGGGCTGGCGGGGTGTAACGATGTCAGTGAGTTTCCCAACATAACCCGGGAACTCCTGAAAAGAGGCTATTCGGAAAATGATATAGCCAAAATATGGGGCGGCAACTTTTTCCGGGTATTCCGTAAAGTGGAATCCATCGCCGCAAAAATATCCTCCAAAGTCTAATAAATCAGCAATTTCTCAGGCTTCGAAAGGTTTTCACCCCCCGACTGAATGAGATACAATCCCGGTGCCAGATGTTCCACAGGGATTTCAGCTTTACGACTGCCCGAAAAATCACCCTGGAAGACCACCTGTCCCGAAATATTCAGAATGAACACCACACCGATCGGATTTTCCGACCTGACAGAAACAGTTTCCCCGGCCGGATTGGGGTAGAAGATAAACGGGCCTGTTTTGCGTTCCCCGTAAGGAATGGCATCGGGAGTGAAGGGGTCAGCAAATTCCCGCGTGGAAAAAAGCCTGAATTCCCCGGCTCCCAGGGTGATGTTCTGCGTTGATCCGGTCACTGGATAGTCCGTCCCCGAAAAATAATCGTTCCACGTGCCGGTGACCGGAAAATCCAGGGTAATCGATCGTGAGGAGGTGGCGAAATTTCCGACGGCCACAACATGACCGTTTCCGCTGCTCAGCCGATACCATTTCACCTCTCCGTTGAGGCTCCCCGTATAGGTGCTGCCCGACGAGAACTCATCATAATTGACTTTCAGATAGTTGAGGCGCCCCATCATTTTGTACAGGTCCTTCCGGTTCTCGTTGGTGAAATAATTCCAGAGGACGGGTTTGGGGGACAGCCGGCATTCGGGCTTCACCTCACTGGGAAGGTCACAGGTGTTGATGGAATAGTCATACCCCAATTCCCCGAACTGCCAGATCATCTTGGGCCCCGGCAGGGGAAGCATGAAGAGGGAGGCCAGTTCCACGCGGTCAAGGGCGGTGGGAAGCAGTTTGATGTTATAGCTGCCTTCCGTTCTTCCCCCGTTTTTGCATTCCAGCACAATCCGTTCCTCATCATGACTTTCCATGTAGGTTATCAGATGGGGGTACTCCCACCCGCGGTTTTTATAGAATCCCCATCCCAGGTCGGAAATGTTCCCCCTGGCGGCTTCGGAATAAGCGTAATGCTGGTTTCCCCAGAGGAGGATGCCGTGGGCCGCCAACTCTTTTTCCTCGCTGTTGTCGGAGAGATGCTCAAAGATCACCAGGGCATGGGGGTTGCGGCGCCATATCTCGTCGGCCATCCGCTTCAGGTTGGCGATGCGGGAAGCATCGTAGGCACTCCCCCAGTCGTTCTGGCCATATACCGTGTTAGAAAATCCCTTGGTGAAGTCGAAGCGGAATCCATCGACCTTGTACTCCTTCATCCAGAAGCTGTTGATGCTGTCGATGAACTGGCGGGTAGCGATGCTCTCGTGATTGAAATCGTACCCCCACTGGGCATCGGGATTCTGAAAGTTATGTTGGGTATTGTACCAGGGATTCTCAGCTGTGGGCTTCCAGGAAGAACGGTCGAGGTACATCTGCACCAGGGGGCTCTGCCCGTAACTGTGGTTGAGCACCATGTCGATCACCACAGCCATGCCCCGCTTGTGGGCCTCGTCAATCAGCCGTTTCAGGTCATTCCGGGAACCATAATACTTGTCGGGGGCAAAATAAAAGGAGGGATTATAACCCCAGCTCAGGTTTCCTTCGAACTCGTTGACGGGCATCAGCTCCAAAACATTGACACCCAACTCCTTCAGGTAGTCCAGCCTGCCGATGACCGCCTGGTAGCTGCGTTCTGTTGTGAAATCACGGATCAGCAGTTCGTAGATGACCAGCCGGTCTTTCGCCGGCGGGGTGAAGGAGGCCACCTCCCATAGGTAGGGCGTTTGTCCGGTTTGGAGCACCGCCGCCACCCCCTGGGCCTTCCCCACAGGGTATTCCGGCAGTCCGGGATAGGTGGTCGTGCTGATATACTGGTCGTTGGGATCGCAGGTCTGCTCAGTAAAAGGATCGGCAATGCGGATCTGTCCGTCGATCAGGTATTGAAAAACGTAAGGCGTTCCGACGGTAAGTCCGGTGATGTCAAGCCAGAACCAGTCGCCGTCCTTTTTCATCTGGCAGGCGTTGCTCACCTCCCAGTTGTTGAAGTCGCCCAGCACGAAGACATTCTCTTTATAGGGGGCCCACAGTGCCAGGGCAGCGGAAGTTTCGCCCGTATAGTTGATCCCCTGCCGGTAGGAGGCAGGCTTGGGAGCCACTGTCACCGGTTCCTTGACAAAGATGCACACCGAGTCGCGCACCGTTTTCTCCGTGGTGGCGGCTTCGGCGATGATCCACTGCCATCCGCTAACCGCAATGGCGTGCTGGCGGGTGATGCTCTTTCCCGTGGTCCGGGCCAGTTCCTCTTCCCCGGCCAGCAACCGCAGGGTGGCCTCCTGCGAAGAGGTCGCCGAGATGGTGAAGGAAGCGCTTATATCGACCATGGCGCCTTCATCGGGCGAAGTTACTGCAACGACAAGCCCTTCCTCATAGACATCGACAAACAGGTCATTGGTTTGTTTCCTGTCGTTGTTCCAGTTGGCTGAACGGAAGACCATGGCCAGCTTCACCACTTTTTCACCGGAGGGAACACCATAATAGGTCATGATATCGGGGGAGATGACCAGTTCGTAAATGCCGTCTCCTTTGTGGGTCAGCTTGGGCTGGTTGGTGTTGTTGGCCCAGTCGCCGATCACATGCTGCCATTCGCTGCTGCCTGCGAGGATCACGCCGGTGTGGGCATACAGTTCTCCTGTGAAACTCCCCAACCGTCCTTCTGCGGAAGAGTCAAAGGTGATGGTGACCCCTTTGGTGGCCACTGGCAGGGCCGGGTTGGTGGTGATCTGGGCCACAGCGAAATTCCCTGTGAAGAGAAAGAACACCGCGAACAAGAGAAAGAGGGTTTTTGTTTTCATGACCTGAATATTGGAAGTGACGGTTAAAGATAATAAAAAACCACAGAGAATTCCGGTGAAATACGCGGCTTTCTCTGTGGTTATAAGAGGATCACCAGGAGCTATTGGGTGATCCTGTAGGTATTCTCGCTGAAGTCGAGTTCGATCTTGTAGGTTCCTGCGGTGGCCGGTGTGGGTATGGAAGCCGGGTCGGCTACCCCTTCATTGGGACGGAAGGAGAGTTTTCCCATGGCGCTGTTGGCACCGGCCACGGTTCCCCACTGGGGTGCCCACGCTCCGCTGTTGGAGTACATGATCTTCAGGTTCGACGAAGCGTTCAGCGCTGTGGTCAGGGTGTACTTCCCGGGAGCCGTCTTTGTGAAGGGCAATCCCGCTGTGGGCGTCCATCCGGCGCTGCAGCCGTCACCCACCAGGTAAACCACCTCAGGCATGGCCGTCACCGTGTAGGTGAGGGCCTCAATGTTAACCACCACCAGGTAGTCTCCGTCGGCCGGCGGACCGGGGATGGCTGCCGGGTCGGCAACGCTCTCCGTAGGACGGTATGCCAGGGTGCCCGATTCCCAGGTGCCGCTGGCCTGACCCCACTGGGGCGCCCAGGCCCCCTGGGTCTTGATCACCTTGATATAGGCATTGGCTTTCAGGGGAGTGACAATCCCGTAAACGCCCACCGACCAGAAAGGCATCGCCTGGTCGGTTTTGTTATCCCAACCGTCTATGGTCGCATCACCCAGCAGGAAAAGGGGAGGCAGCTTGGTTTCGAAGGGGATCACAGAGAACTTGAAAATCTGAGAATACTGGGGGGGTGCATATTCACCCACCGAGGCCTTCACCCGGCCTTCAAAACTGTACTGCCGTCCTGCGGTGTAATTCTTGGCCAGCAACATCTGGTTGAGTTCCCCCTGGGTAAGGGCATACTGCAACCCCTGGGTTACCGCAATATTCATCGGAGTGGCAAATTTATTCCCGTCTTCAGCAAACTGAAGGGTATAGGAAATAGCTGCAGGAAATCCAAAATCGGCCTTCGACCAGCTGTAGGTCTCCATGACATCACCAGCTTTGGCCTCTTCAAGGATATAGCTTTTGGTTCCTGAAGGCGAGCTGATGTTGGGGAACTTCAACAGGTAGATCTGCGGATCGCGTTCTTCCTCGGCACAGGAGGCCAGGAAGAGAATACCTGTGAAAAGAAGAACTGTTTTATATAACCTTTTCATTGTCTTCACTGATTAATATTTAGTATTTATCATTTTGCTTCAGGTTCAGGTTAGCCGCCACATCGGAGGCAGCCAGCGGAAAGAGGTTGAATTTTTCATCTACGGCGGTCCCATCTTTCACTCCGCCTTTCCAGGCCCAGAGGTAGCTGTTGCCGGTGAATTTTCCGAAACGGATAAGGTCGCTGCGGCGGTGGCACTCCCAGTAAAGTTCCCTGGCGCGTTCGTCGAGGATAAAGTCGAGGTTGAGGTCACCCGAACCGATATGGCCTTTCACATCCTTGTAAGCCCTTTCCCTGACGGCATTCACATACTGGAGGGCCGTTGCCGCCGATCCGCCGGAGCCGCCGCGAAGCACCGCTTCGGCATACATCAGGTAAGCATCGGCCAGACGGAAGACGGGGAAGTCGGTATCCACGAAATCTTTCGCCGAACCATTCTGTCCCTTAGAAGTCAGATTACTCCATTTGGTGATGGCATACCCCTTGGTGAATTCGAAGAGGTCATCGACTTCAAGGGTCTGCCCATCAGTGAAGAACATTGCCCGGTTATCGGAAGCATACTTCTCAATGGTATAGGTATAATCGGGCATCCCCAGCTTCAGTTTGATTTCATATTTTCCGGGAGAGGCCACTGCAATGTTATCACCGCCATATTCCAGGATACCGTCGACACCCGTATCTCCCAGATTGATATCCCAGCCGTCGTTGGCCCTGAATTTGATATCACCGGCACCCAGTTCCACGATGAGTTTCCACATCCTGGTCACCGGATCGAATTCCATGTTGGTATCGTTATCCCATCCACCCGGAGTGGCGGAACCAATCAGGCCCCAGTCGGTCTTCACCAGCGAATAGGTCATAGTGTTCAAGTCAACGTTGATTCTATAATAGCCAGCTGTAGCCGTCAGGTTAGCGCCATCGCGTTCCAGGGTTCCGTCTGCCCCGTTGTCACCCCAGTTGACATCCCAGTTCGGCCCGGCCGTGAATTTGAATTGGGCATCGGCGGCAAAGTAGATGTATCCTTCGTATTTGTCGTCGGAACTGACGGAAGCCAGCTGCGGGGCATCGCCCGGGCTCCAGTCGCCGGCACTGTATCCGCTGCCCGACTGGTAACTGCCGGGAACATAAATCACCGGGTAAGCCATCGCCTTCTTAAGCGGTATCCGGGCATTTTTCAACATTTCCAGGTTATAGAATTTGCCCACGAACTGTTTGGTGGTGCGCAAACCTCCCCAACCGCCGTCAATGCCGAAAGCTGCCGGATCCATTTTACCGCCGACGGCGGCCTTGATAATGAAGGTGGTCCCGCCATAGGTCTTCGCATTCATCCCGTCGAAGGCAATCGGGAAGATGACTTCTCCGGAGGTGTGGTTATCGGCCATGAAGTTATGGGCATACTCGGGTTCCAGGGTGTATCCGGCGCCGATCACCTTGTTCAGGTAAGTGATGGCTTCGGTATATTTCCCGGTTCCGGTATAAACCTCGGCATTCAGGTAAAGCTTGGCCAGCAACATCCAGGCCGCAGCCTGGTCAGCATGGCCGTATTCGCTTTTCGGAGGAAGCAATTTCCCTTCGATATCCTTGAGTTCGCTTTCCAGATAGGTAAAAAGCTTCGCACGGCTGATTTGCTCGGGGAAGAAGGAACCCACGCCATCTTCTTCAGTGACGAAAGGTACGTTTCCGAAGAGGTCGATGGCGTGGTAGTAGCTAAGAGCGCGCAGGAAGCGGGCTTCAGCACGGTACGTCTCGATCTTGTTGCGGATATCCCCCGTGATGTTTCTCTCGTCGAGTTTGGCAGGGGTGGTCTCACGGATGAATTCGTTACATGCCGACACCTGGTAGAATACACGGTAATAGAAGGTACTTATGAAACCGTCAGAGGCCGTCCAGTCCACATCGTGCAAATCACGCAGGGTGGCGTCGTTCCACCCGATCAGGGCTTCGTCGGTGGGGAGTTCCTGAAGGTAGAAATAGCCGCGGAGGTACTGGCCGAAACCTTCGTCCATGCCGCTGATATCACCCCTGCCGGCTGGTCCCTGCTGACCGCTCAGCGAAAGCCCCGCATACAGCTTGGCCAGTACGTTGATATAATTCTTAGGATTCTCATAAACACTCGCCGAAGTCACTTCGTCTTTATCAAGAGGCAGGGTGTCAAGGTCTCCTATACAGCCCGAAAGGGCGATGGTCATCGCCGCAAAGGCTATCAACAGATATTTTAAACTATTCTTTATCATGTTGTTCACTGTTTAACTGTTAAAAATCAATATTGACACCGAAGACATAGGTCCTGGGGCGGGGATAAAGGTTGTTGTCAATTCCACTGCTGATTTCGGGATCAAGGCCTTCATAGCGGGTGAAGGTAGCCACATTCTGCAGGGTGCCATAAAGCCTGACATTGAGTTTTTCCTTCAGGAAATTGGTGAAGGTGTATCCCAGCGCCATGTTGTCGATCTTGAAAAATGAAGCGTTGGTCACGTAATAGTCGCTGAAATAGCGGGGGTTCTCAAAGCTCGTGGCATAGACATTGTAATTGAGGTTGTTGGTGAAACCCGCCGAATTGTAAAGGTTGTTGTAGGTGGCACCCCCCGACCAAACGTTATTGTACATGTAGTTTCCGATGTAAGACCTTCCCGAGGCATAGAAGTCCCAGTTTTTCCAGGTCATTTTGGTGGTGACCCCCAGAATGACATCGGGTGCAGCCTTTTTGTACCTGTAAAGGTCATCTTCGGAGATGATGCCGTCTTTGCTGCGGTCGACAAAGACATTTTCGATGGGACGGCCTAAGCTGTTGTATACCTGCTCATAAACGAAGAAGGAGTTGGCCGGAAATCCCACACTGTGGATCTGGATGTTGTTGCCCACACCCCCTGAAATTCCTCCGGTTTCCACGCCCAGGTAATTGGGATCGTCGGTGGCCGTCAGTTTGGTGATCTCATTCTTGTTGTAGGAGGCGTTTAGGCCGAGGTCCCAGGTGAAATCGGTGGTTTTCACCGGAATGGCATTGACTGAAAATTCCACCCCGCGGTTTTCAAGGTTACCCACATTGGTAAGGAGGTAATTGCTGAGATTGGTCCCGGCAGGCACCGGAATAAAGTTGATCAGGTCGTTGGTGACCCGTTTGTAAAGATCGAGGGTTCCGGTGATCCTGTCTTTGAGGAATCCGTAATCGAGGCCAATGTTATAGGTAACCGTCTCCTCCCATTTGATATTGGCGTCATACCCTTCAGCCCGGAGCGTAGGATACCAGGTGTTTCCGAAGAGATATTGGGCGTTGGGATCGCCCATGCTGTAACGGGCCAGATAAGGATAGTCATTGCTGGTGATGTTCTGCTGACCGGTGACCCCGTAACCCAAACGAAGCTTCAGTTCCGATATCGCATCAGAATCTTTCAGGAACCCCTCTTCTTTGATGCGCCATGCCAGGGCATAGGAGGGGAACAGACCCCAGCGGGTATCGGGAGAGAAACGGCTTGACCCGTCGTAACGGAGGGTGGCCGTGGCCATGAAACGGTCGAGAAAGATATAGTTCAGCCTGCCGAAGAAGGAGACCAGGTAATTCTCGGTTTCGTAGTCAGTATCCTGGTAGGTGTAACTCTTTTTATAGTTCTGCTCCAGGAAGGTGCCGGCTCTCCAGAAGTGCTGCCAGGAATAACCGGCCATGGCATCGACGCGGCTGTGGATACTTTCGAAGTTCTTCACGTAGTTGAGGTAGAAATCGAGCAGGGTATTCAGCTTGTCCTGAGTGTATACGTTGTTTCGACCGCCGCCCCTGGCAGCGTCAAAATCGCCTGGGTGGGTTTCTGGCCGGATGGTGGTTCCGTCACTGTTGGAGATGTCATACCCAAGGTTGAGGTTAGCGCGAAGGTCTTTCAAGAAATGGAAGCGGTAGTCGAACTGGACATTTCCGAGGCTGCGGAGTACCGATGACTGGTCGTCGTTCAGCATCAGCCGGGCCACCGGGTTGATGGGGGCGATATCCACGGGGTCCCCGTTGGGCTGCGTCCAGGTGAAGTATCCAGCATATTTTGCATTGCCATCTTTCACCGGCTGGGTGGGATCAAAACCTACGGCTCCCCCGATAGCTCCCTGGTCGGCAAAAGTATTTTCGATCATCATCCCTTTGAGGTTTACGTTGATTTTCAGATGATCATCCAAAAGGGAAGGAGTAAGCGCTATGGCAGCTGTCAGACGGTTCAGCCCGTCGGTGAGGAGGATCCCCTCTTCATCGGAATAGCCGACGGAAACCCTGAAGGGAACGGAATAGGCATTTCCGGTGACACTCAGGTTGTGGTCATGGGTGATCGCGGTCTGGTAGATTTCATCCTGCCATTCGGTCTGGGCATCTCCCAACAGAGCCTTGGCATTTTCATTGGAAGCATATCTCTTTCTGAAAAGGTCCCCGAATTGATCGGCCGAAAGCACATCCACCGTTTCCGTTTTGTTTGCTACCGAGACAAAACCGTTGTAGTTTATTTTCAAAGGTCTTCCCTTCTTTCCCGTCTTGGTGGTGATGATGATCACCCCGTTGGAAGCCCGCGATCCGTAGATGGCCGTAGCGGAAGCATCTTTGAGAACTGTAAAGGTCTCTATGTCGGTCGGATGAATGGTACTCAAAGGGTTACGCATCCCCGAAATTCCGTCGTTATCGACCGGCACGCCGTCGATAACGAACAAGGGATCGTTGCTGGCCGAAAGGGAGGACCCCCCGCGGATGCGGATGGTAGCCCCTTCGCCGGGAGCACCCCCGCCGTTGGTGATCTGGACCCCGGCAATCTTCCCGGAAACAAGCTCCTGCGGTGAGGTAATAGCACCCCGGTTGAAATCATCGGTGGAGACCGCCTGTACCGATCCGGTGGCATCCTCCTTCTTGGTGGTACCATATCCGATGACCAGCACCTCCCCGAGCGCCTCAGTAGACATTTCCAGCGAAATGTTGATCACATTCTGATTCCCGATCAACACCCGCTGGGATTCAAAACCTATGAAAGAGAAAGAGACCGTCTGACCGGCATCCACTTTTAGCGAATAATCGCCGTCAAAATTGGTGATCGTCCCCACCGTGGTGCCAACAACAACTACAGTCACACCAGGCAACGGTTCACCATTCGATGCATCGGTCACCTTGCCGCTGATTGTCTTTTGCTGTGCATACCCCGCTATGGTCAATAGCAGAAAAGCAAGCATCCAGAACAATTTCAGATTTTTTCGAATCATCATCATTTGTAAGTTAATTAGATTATTAAATTCTCAATCGCATATAACATATTGTCAATTTTTCCACATTCAATGAAGGATTACCGGGGAAAATTTTGTCAAAATTAACTTTTAATTCAATACTTTACCCAACAGATATATGAAATATGTATTGCAAACGATTGCGGTGTCGATTGCGAAGAATATGTTTTACAACAGGTGGGGAGAGGTGGGGTCCAGGCAGATCTCCCTCCTTTGATAAATCGTGCCGGTTTATATTTGCACAAATCGTAATTTTTCTATTTTTATGGGATTAAGAATGATCGGGAATGATAAAGGGCGGACAGGTCACCATAAAAGATATGGCAAGGATTCTGGGGGTTGCACCCTCCACAGTTTCAAGGGCTTTGCAGGGTCATCCCGACATCAGTGCGGAGACCCGGCGACTGGTGAACGAACTGGCAGTCCGGCTGAAATACCAGCCCAATGTCGTTGCCCAGGGGTTGAAATTCCGCCGTTCCAACACCATCGGGGTGATCATTCCGGAAATCGTCCACTACTTTTTCTCGCAGGTGATCAGCGGCATCGAGGAAGTGGCTTACAAGGCAGGCTATACGGTGATCTTCTGCCAGTCGAACGAGCGATACGACAGGGAGGTCAATAATGTGAAGACCCTGATCGCACATCGCGTGGACGGCATTCTGGTTTCCGTATCCAAAGAAACCCGTGATTTTCAGCATCTTGCCGACATTCTTGAAAATCAAATCCCGCTGGTCTTTTTTGACCGGGCCGCACCCGGGATCACCGCTGACATGGTGGTCACCAACGACCGGGAGGCAGCCTGCATGGCGACCCTTCATCTGGCCGGCCAAGGGAAGAAAAGGATTGCTCATTTCGCGGCTCCCCAGAACCTGTTCATCGGCATGGAAAGGAAAGCGGGATACCTCGACGGGCTGGTCCTGGCAGGGTTAACCCCCGATCCCGCTTTGTGTGTTGAAGCTGACTCCTTTGAAAAGGCATGTCATGAAATTAGCAGGATGAAGGCCTCTGGCACATTCCCCGACGCCATTTTCGGTGCCAATGATCTCACCGCCATCGGGGCCATGAAATCCCTGCTGAGAGAGGGATTCCGTATCCCTGAAGAGGTTGCCGTAACCGGATTTTCAGACAGCCGTTTTGCGGAAATTGCGGAACCTTCCCTGACCTCGGTCGACCAGCACGGATTCGAGATGGGTACCCTGGCCACCCAAACCCTCCTGAAAAGGATTGAATCGGCCGATCGGGAATACCCCTGTGATACCATCATCGTGAAGGCTGACCTGATCATCCGCAATTCATCGGTCTGCTCAAAAGGAGTGGAGCCTGGCGCCGGCCATCAGGCCTGCTGAACAACCGATTGTATCAAATCAAAATAGGTTCAACCAATGCATAATTCGACAATGAAAAAGAAACCTCATCTCTCTTTTTGGCAGATCTGGAACATGAGTTTCGGCTTTCTGGGAATTCAGTTTGGATTTGCGCTTCAGAACGCCAATGTTTCCAGGATTTTTGAAACGCTGGGGGCGAAGGTGGATGAAATTCCCATCCTGTGGATCGCCGCGCCGGTGACCGGACTGATCATTCAGCCGATCATCGGGCATATGAGCGACAACACCTGGAACAGGTTTGGCAGGCGCCGCCCATACTTCATGGTGGGTGCTGTTCTGGCATCCCTGGCATTGATTTTAATGCCCAATTCCCCTACCCTGTGGATTGCAGCGGGGATGCTCTGGATCATGGACGCCTCCATCAACATCTCCATGGAACCCTTCCGCGCTTTTGTCGGCGACATGCTGCCTTCGGAACAGCGAACCAAAGGATTCGCCATGCAGAGCTTTTTCATCGGAACAGGCGCCGTCGTGGCATCCGCCCTTCCTTACATCCTGACCAACTGGTTTGGCATCGCCAATACCGCTCCTGAAGGAAAAATCCCTCCGTCGGTGCGATACTCCTTTTACCTTGGCGCTTTCGCATTTTTCTCAGCCGTGTTGTGGACAGTGATCCGGACTAAGGAATACAGTCCTGAAGAACTGCGAGAGCATGCCGCAGCAGAAGGCCATGTGCCCGTCGAAGCCCATGCCGATGAAATCACTGATCCTTCCGGGACCTCCCGGATTTTCCTGAACCGAAGCATCATCTGGATCCTTGCAGGAATCGTCATCTCCGTCCTGATTTACCATTTCCATCTTCATCCCGAACTCTACATCTTTTCAGCAGGTATCGCCTTTTTCGGAATCATGTCCTTGATCGCCGGCACACTCATCAAAAAGGGGAATACCCGCAATGGGATTGCCGTGGTGATGTACGACATGTTCATGATGCCCAAAACCATGAAACAACTGGCCGTGGTTCAGTTTTTCACCTGGTTCGCCCTGTTTGCCATGTGGATTTACACCACGCCGGCAGTTACCAAACATATCTACGGAACATCCGATCCCACGTCGGAACTCTTTAACAAAGGCGCCGACTGGGTTGGCATCTGTTTCGCCCTTTACAACGGATTCGCCGCCCTCATGGCTTTTTTGCTTCCCGTCATTGCCCGGCGGACCTCCCGGAAATTCACCCACATGGTTTCCCTGGTAGCAGGCGGACTGGGCCTGATCTCCATCTATTTCATCAGGGATCCCAACCTGCTCCTGCTTTCCATGGTTGGCGTCGGACTGGCGTGGGCCAGCATTCTCTCCATGCCCTATGCCATTCTCACCGGATCACTCCCTGCCCATAAGATGGGTACCTACATGGGCATTTTCAACTTCTTCATCGTCATACCCCAGATCTTGGCTGCCAGCATCCTGGGATTCTTCACCCGCGACCTTTTCGGAGGCAAAGCCATCTACTCCATCATCCTGGGTGGAATTTCCATGTTCGTAGCTGCCACAATGGTGATGTTCGTCAATGACGTTGACGCTAAAAAAGTGCGTAATTAACAAATCAACCCTTCACAATATGAAAAAAGCAATTCCTATTTTGATGCTGATGTTGTTGACCCTCCAGGGGATCGGTGCCCCCAGGCAGAGAAAGGCGGCCACCCTCCTTCAGCCCCGGGTGGAACCCGCATTCTGGTGGACCGGAATGAAAAATCCGGCGCTCCAGTTGATGGTTCATGGCAAAGATATCGCCCTGACAAGGGTGGTCGTCAACCATCCGGGTGTTCTCCTCAAATCAGTCACTGCCGTGGAAAATCCGAATTACCTCTTTGTCGACCTTGACCTGGGGAAGGCAACCCCCGGAAAATTTGATATTCTCTTCCAAAAGGAAGGGAAAAACCTGGCCGTGTACAGCTACGAGCTGAAGGAACGGGAAGCAGGATCGGCAGAACGTCAGGGATTCAACAGCAGCGACGTGATGTATCTGGTGATGCCCGACCGCTTTGCCAACGGGAATCCCGATAATGACGAAGTGGCGGGAATGAAGGAAAAACCCAACCGAGCTGACCTGAAGGGACGCCAGGGAGGCGACATACAAGGGCTCAGGGATCACCTCGATTATATTTCCGGAATGGGTTTTACGGCGGTATGGCTCAATCCGCTTCTGGAGAACGACATGCATGAGGTTTCCTACCATGGTTACGCCACTACTGACTTTTACAAGGTGGATCCCCGCTACGGAAGCAATGAGGAGTACCGTGCCTTCGCCCTGGAAGCGCGCCGAAAGGGGATTAAACTGATCATGGACATGATCTTCAACCATTGCGGATCAGAACACTGGTGGATGAAAGATATGCCCATGGCCGACTGGCTCAATTTTTACCCCGATTATAAGATCACCACCCACATACGGTATGCCAACCAGGATATCCATGCGTCAGACTATGACCGGAAACTCTTCTCTGACGGATGGTTTGTCCCCGTGATGCCCGATCTGAACCAACGCAATCCCTATTTGGCCACCTACCTGATCCAGAACAGCATCTGGTGGATTGAATACGTAGGTCTTTCCGGAATCAGGATGGATACTTACTCCTATCCCGATAAGAAACTGATGGCTGCGTGGAACCGCCGGATCGGAGAAGAATACCCCAGCTTCAACATCGTGGGAGAGGAGTGGCATATGAACCAGGCCATTCTTTCCTATTGGCAAAAAGGCAAAACCAATTTGGACGGTTACCAAGGCGAGCTGCGCAGCCTGATGGATTTCCCCTTGCAGAATGCGGTCAGCTCGGCCCTTCGTGACGAAGGTACCGGCGCCCTGATGAATATTTATGAATGCCTGGCCAACGACTTTCAATATCCGGAACCTGAAAACCTCGTCGTCTTCCCCGGAAACCACGATATGCCCCGTTTCTTTGTCCAGGTAAACAAAGACGTTGATCTGGTTAAAATGGGAATAGGCCTGTTTCTGACCATCCGGGGGATTCCCCAACTCTACTACGGGGACGAAGTGCTTGTCAGCCATGACAGCACCCGCGACCATGACAGCCAGTTCCGCAAATGTTTCCCGGGCGGCTGGGCCGGTGACCCGGTCAGCGGATTTACCGGAAAAGGACTTACTTCACAGGAAAAAGAGGTCCAGGATTTCATCCGGAAAATCGCCCTTTGGCGAAAAGACAAAAAGGTCATCCATACCGGGAAATTGATGCACTTCGTTCCCTTCGACGGTTTCTATCTCTTTTTCCGTTACAATGACAAGGAAAAAGTAATGGTGGTACTTAACAAAAATAACGGAGAAGCCGTTCTGAAAACAGACCGTTTGTCGGAAATGCTCACCGGATGCTCAGGGGCTTCGGAAATCATTACCGGCAAAACCTATTCCGCCCTTTCCGAATTGACACTTCCGGGNNAAAAAAATGCTATGAAAAAGTTAATCACCTTGATTTTGATGATGGGTTTCCTGGGATCATTTGCACAAGAACCCATTGAAGTAAAAATAGAAGAGCGGCCTTCCTCACAGGGGGTAGTGCCAGCCTTTGAGGTCGTAGTTCCCCAGGCCACCGAGAAGGATGCCATCGACCTGTGGAAAAAAACCATCATGCCGAGAGGTTTGCTCAAGAAGAATCCCAAAATGGAAAAAGTAAAGGACGAATGGATCGTCAGGGATCTGGTAATCAGCGATATTACCACCATGCCGGTGAATGTCTATACCCAGGTATCCACCTTCCCCGGGAACATTTATGTAAGGGTATTCCTGCAGAGTGAAGGAGGCTTTATTGGTTCCAGAGGATCTGCCCAGAATACCGTTGACGCAGCTTCACAATTTGTGAGAAACTACGCGGTCGACCTTTACAAACTAGCCGTGGAAAAGGAGCTGAAGCAGGAGGAAAACAAACTGAAGGCAGCGGAAAACGATTTGAAAAAAATGCAAAGAAAAAACAAGAGTTTCAACAAAAAGGTGAATGACGCACAGAAAGAGCAGAGTACACTGAGTGAAGAGGTCAGGCAGAAGGAAGAGTTCCTTCGTAACAGTGCGGAAACCATTGAATTGGAACCGGGAGACGGCAAAAAGACGCAGAAGGAAATTCTGGAAAAAGAGCTTAAAAGCTCGGAAAAGGAGTTAAAGAAGGCGAAAAAAGCGCAGTCAAAATATGAACGCAAGATCAGTAAAATTAAACGGCAGGAGAGGGAAAAGGAGGATGAGATCAGCAAACAGAAGGACAAGGTAAAAGAAGTTGAGACTAAGCTGAAAAACATCCGTTAAACTCTCCGATAAGGAAAAAAAAGGGCTTCGCGACTTGCGAAGCCCTTTTTCGTTATTCCATCTCAAGGGTTACCACCGATTTTGACGGCAGGGTAACTTCCAGCACATTTGGTGACGTCAGTTTATAATTTTTAAAAGTGACCGGTTTAACAACAGCGGGTTTGTTAAAGGCATTGAAGGAGTTGAAAGCCGGGGCGGTCAACAGGGTTCCTCCGTTTACCTTCACCCCCTGTTTTCCGTAGAATTCAACGGTAATTTTCATTTCCCGGGCCGGATCGATGTTGCTGAGTGAGACATGGATTTTCCCGGATTCATCGCGTGACACGGTCTGGCTGATGGCTGGCAGGGAATTGTTACCGTACACATATTTTTCGGTAAACAGATTAGCCGGTAAAAGGGTTGCTCCGCCATGCACTTTGTACATGTTGAACACATGGTAAGTCGGCGTCAAGACCATCTGATCCCCTTCGGTGAGGATCATGGATTGCAAGACATTGACCATCTGGGCGATATTGGCCATTTTCACGCGGTCGGCATGCCGGTTGAAAATATCCAGGGTTGTGGAAGCGATGAGGGCGTCGCGCATGGAATTCTGCTGGAAGAGAAATCCGGGGTTGGTTCCCGGCTCCACGTCAGTCCAGATACCCCATTCATCCACAAACATGCCCACCCTTTTTCTCGGGTCATACTCGTCCATGACAACGCTGTGCTTGCTGACCACTTCCTCCATCCGGAGTCCTTGTCGGAGCCCGTTGAAGTATCGGTCTTCGCCGAATCCGGTGGCGGCCGACTTGTTGCCCCATCCTTCTCCGGCGATGGTATAGTAATGGACCGAGAGGGCGTTCATATTCCGGGCGCCTCTCTCCATCAGCACTTTCGTCCAGTTATAATCTTCGCCGTTGGCTCCGCATCCCACGCGCACCATCCTGTCCCCGGCATATTCCCAGGCATAACTCGAGAACTGCCTCATCTTGTCAACATAGAATTCAGGGGTCATTTGTCCGCCGCAACCCCAGCTTTCATTGCCCACCCCCAGGAATCTCACCTTCCAGGGTTTTTCACGGCCGTTCTGGCGGCGCAGGTTGGCCATTTCCACATCGTCGTCAGAGATCATGTATTCAATCCAGTCCACCATCTCTTCGACGGTTCCGCTGCCCACATTGGCGGAGATATAGGCATCACACCCCAGCATTTCACAAAGATTGAGAAACTCGTGCGTTCCAAAACTGTTGTCTTCAACGGTGCCACCCCAGAAGACATTTTTTATTTTCGGACGTTTCTCTTTCGGACCAATGCCGTCTTTCCAATGGTAGGTATCGGCAAAGCATCCCCCCGGCCAACGCAAAACCGGAATTTCCAAAGCTTTCAAAGCTTCCAGGACATCCTTGCGATATCCATCGACGTTGGGAATGGGAGAACCTGGGCCTACCCAGATGCCGTCGTAGATACATCTGCCCAGATGTTCCGCAAAGTGGCCATAAATGTATTTGCTGATCTGCGGGCCATCCTCCGCAGCATTCACGGTGAGCCGGTTCTGGGCGTTTGAGGTCACCAGCACGATAACTGCCAGTACAAAGGTCAGAAAAAGTCGTTTCATAGTTGTTTTAATTATTTTGTGATTGTCGCGTAAATATAAAAGTATTTTTTACAATTCCCGAATTCACTCCTTTCCTCTGAGTACCTTGAAAGAGTGTGGTTTGAGTTCCAGGCTGAAAACATGTTCTGTAATCATCGCCCGGGGTTGCCGTTGCGGGATTTGCCTTTTGACTGCCGTAAAAGTCTCTCCTGTTTCGAGGTCCTGCAATTCCCTGAAGGGTTCTGCTGTGACAATCTTTACCCGGATGACACTGTCGGCAAAGGATTCTGCGATGAATGCATCATTGTCATACAAAAAGAGGCTGGCGTAACCCGGACCTTCAAGGCGGGCCTCCAAATGAGAGGTAAGGGTCTGACGGATACGGTTCAGCACCGGTTCCGGATAAAAACAGAGATCTGTAAAGTTGTCGGGGATGGTCAGAACATAAAGTTTGCCGGTGCTGTAACCTGCAAAGTGGAGAACAGGCCATCCGTTGGTGTCATCCAGGGCGGAAATCTCCTCCCAGGAGTCATTGGTAAGGTAAGTAACCTGGGGGATCAGAATTTGCCGCGTACTTTCCAGGGGGGGGCCCCATCCGGCCACGAACTGGCTAACAAGTGCCTTACGGTCGGTACAGCGAATTTCGGCGATATCTCCCAGTCCCCGATCCTGCAATGCCCTGAGCAGTCCGGTCGTTACCACTGCCGTTCCTCCCTCCTGAAGCTGTCTTTTGATTTTTCCGACGAGGGAAGGGTCGGCC
>MTKZ01036603.1_pt1 | contig 17958 bp, 19 predicted proteins | sample 1042781 | NCBI WGS metagenome assembly MTKZ01 (sample SAMN06212207, study PRJNA360539) | anaerobic digester metagenome | biome: Wastewater treatment plant; material: sludge; isolation source: anaerobic digester fed with sludge from wastewater treatment plant | place: Denmark: WWTP Viborg ... | reverse complement strand
CTATGCGTCTATAATGCTTTCATGTTTCGGGTGCGATTCAAGGATTCATGGATGGTTTTTTTGAAAAATAAGCATTTACTTGAAAAGCTAAGCTAAGAATGGTGGTAACGATAACGAATCCATCCATAGGTTTTAGATCCATCATGCTCTTAAAGAGCGTTTTTTATATTTGAATCTAGCGAGATAGCGTTTTCTGCCTTCACAGAATGCCCAAATTTCGACTTTATCCACAAAATAGGAATAATGGTCAATCGGCTAAAAATCATAGCCTTAAAACTTAAAATAACAATTCATTATATTAATGATATCACGAGTATTCCTATAAACCTCTCATTTCAGGCCAGGCTTTATAAACCCCTATTTATAGCATCACCAATTTTAGCAGGTTTTTAGGAAGCCTCTCACTTCGCCGGTTATCCTGATTTTACCTTCTCGTTTCAGATCTCCGAGAATACGGTCTAAGTCTGCAAGCTTGATATCGGTGCACCTTCTCAGTCTGCTCTTATCCATCCGGCCTCCGCTGTTGGTGAGTATCCACAAGATACGGTCCCGGAGAGACTGTGGGGATCTCGTCATTCATTTAACGTGAAGATTTGTTGATGGGGCAAGTCCACCGGCTCTATGACAGCTATAGCGTGCTTGAATACCAGTATTTGCCCTTTGGCCGTCTTGATGAGGATCTCATAGGCATTATAGCCTTCCAGAATGCCGCTAATGGGTTGGCCTCCGGTCACTAAGCGGATGATAACTTTCTTGCCTTTGAACTTGGGGATAAAGTGAGGGCCGGTTGGTGGTCTCCTTGCCGGTGCTTGGGGTGTCTCATCTTCTGTCATGGTCCTCTGTCAGCCTTGATCTCTTCTCTCCGGGTTTAAGTTGGACCTTGTCCCAGATCGATATGTAAAAAGTGGTATTGCGTGTTTTTCCATCGCTCCCCATGCCTTGAATTATTATCGGTTTATAACTCATCTCTTTTGCTGGGTCGACCCAAATTTCCATCTCGGAAATTTCGGCTGTTTTATTATCTAGGAGCAAATCCCGGAGTTTAATGAAGAAATCTTTATCTGAGAATGTAACTCCTGGTGGGGTAAAAACTACATTCCATCCAGCGGGTAAATTTAAAGCCCGTAAATATATATCATGTTTATATGGTCTTAAAAATTTATGAGAATCATCAATCTCAATCTCAGCTACCGCATGAAGTATATACGCACTATTTTTCAAATCAGATAAAGTTGTTTTATTATGTATTGGGTTTACGCTAATCGAATAATCGCTAATGTCCGATGGGCCATACATTATAGGTATTACAGTGACTGCCAGTTGCCCTATGAGTGCAATTATCGATCCAGCTACAGCAAGTACTAACGCATTTTCTAACCACGAACTTCTCCCTCTTTTACTGGGAGATCTGTGCAAGAATCTAAATGCCATTAATATCCCTCACTTCCAGAATTGCCACCAGCCCTTTTTCTTGATTTCCTCTTCGCCGGGCTTCAGGGATAGCTGGCTGATGAGCTGCTCGATGTGGCAGCAATTTATGGCTTCATTCCTCATTCGTGCCTCTTTCGATTTGAGTTGATCATTTCTCTCAATTCTTCAATCGAATACGGCGGCGAATTCAAGTGAATCATATAGTGACAATTTGGGCAAATTGGACGCAAATCAGCTATAGGATCTATTTGATATTCAGAATTAATTTCTGATAAGGGCTTGAGGTGATGAACATGAATACGTCCTTGAGCTATTTCTCCATAAATATCGGATAAATTTATATCACAAACAGAGCACTTGCAGCCATAATGAAATAAGCACTCTTCACGGGCTCTAGTGCTTCTCTCGTATGCGTTAATTGGTATCCTCTTTACTGCCCCTTCGTAAATGGGTTTATCTATCTCTTCTGGAATTGTTGATGGATCTTCATCCCAACCGAGCAATTCTATAGCTCCTGCCACAGCGGGTCTCATAATCCAAAGCCACTCATTATTTTCTTTCTCGAAATCAACTAGCACATTGACCTTGAATTCCGGAAGAGGATGCCAACCTAATTTTTCTCCAACCAATCCACCTAGTGTGCCATAATGGAGATTGGCTGCTCCGAAACCATCATACCCCATAGCCTTTGCCATTTTTGAGGCCGTTAAAGTACGATTGGGTGCATGATAATTAGCAAGCAACATTTGCTTATAACGTGGGGCCATTTGAAGATCTTGGAAGGCGGATACATATTCGCTTGCCTTAAAATCCTCAATCATACCAATTGGAATAGCTAGTATCTTACTTACGATTTCCTTATAGTCAGGATCTTTTCTGATTGCGATTTGGTTTAATCTGCGCCAGTAATTCTCTTGAATCCTAAAAGCCTTTCCTTGAAGGTTTCTCTTTAATGGGGACCATTCATCAAAAAACGAATCGCTACGTAAATCTTTTATATTAACTGGATTCTTGAACGGAAAAAGTGCTTTATAGTCGCAACTATAACCCCATTCATGATCCGGTGCGGGATTGCTATCTACCTGCAATAAATACCCTATATCGCTTTTCCCTTTTGCACGCCATAAGAACACCAAATCTCCTTTCCTCGTATCTTTATGGCAACTCCAGCCGCCAAAAGAACCCACCGAATTGTAATATTCAGGGCGAGTTACCCAAAGCCAGTACTGGCGCTCGCTAGGTTCTGAAATGTCTCACACCCCCCATTGAATTCTTGATTCTCACTTGTTCTATCTAGCTTCTTCCTGCAACATTCTCCAAGATTCCGGCTATATCCGCCGGGTCCTTCGATACAGCCCACCGCCAGGTTCCAAAACCACCCTGCTCATTGATTGCTCTGACCCATTCATCAAGATAGCTCCTCTTGGTCTTGTCCTGCAGTGTATCTCTTCCCTTCACCTCAAGAATTAGATTGACACCATTGCTCAATCGAATTATAAAATCAGGCCAATATTTCTTTATGACTCCCTGATAGAAGTAAGCGATCTCAAAGCCGAGATGATCATTTTTTGCCCAAGCCTCAACATGCGGATTGCCATCAAGCGCAAAGGATTCGGCCATCTCCCAGGTGCTATCATAAACGCAGAAATTTATATGGGACTTTTTGGTATATTCACAAGGCTTCCCCGTATACCAAGTCCTCATATCCCTTGTGGAGCGTATGGGCCGGTCGCTATCGAAAATAGGAACAAGAGATTCTGCATTCTCATCGCTTATGGCATTTCTCACATGCTGGACGATTTTATTCATGTTTAAGGTGATATAGATCCGCCTCATCCCTTCATCTTGATCCAATAGCGATGGGGTGATCCGCAGCTTATTTGAGGCTATGAAATCCTCCACCAGCTTGATCAATTGAGCCAGAAGATATTCCTTGCTGCCTTTCCAGCTCGGCCTCATCTGATCGAAGATCTCACTTGCGGCGATGAATATGATCTTCTGCATCCGAAGTCTTAAGCCAAGGCTGGCCAGGTCTATCTGAGATATATCTGTCGTATCGGGCTTGCCTTCCAGGATCTTGGCCAATTCGGCCTTAGTCAAAGTATCCCGGATCTTTATCTCCAATGGCTTGACCTTGTTCAAGTCCAGACTGAGCTTGGTTCGATAGATGTGATCTATGCGAAGGACATTTGGCCAGCTAATTTCGTACTGCTCTTTCTTTGAATCTGGCTCAATCTTGGTCTTAGCAGATGATGGACTTGGGCCGGGGCCATTAACCGACTCATGAGGAAGGAAGGTAAAAGGTACTCCAAAGATATTCACGTATTCGGGCTCGTATAATCCATTCTCAGCGATATCATAGGAAGTCCTCCGGAGCCCCCTCCCTACCACCTGCTCACATAGAAGCTGGCTAGAAAAGGCTCTCAGGCCCATGATATGTGTGACCGTCTTTACATCCCAGCCTTCGGAGAGCATCCCCACAGATATGATATTCTGGAACATCTCGCCTGGTTTGCCGGTTTTGCCGATTGTATCAACTATCTGTCTAAGGTATTCGGCGGAATCCTTTTTGGATAACTTTTTGGCGTTCTCAGAATCGCCATCGTTTTCCTCTTCGACATCCGCTATGTACAGACCGGCCTCTTCCTGAGATTCTGCCTCTCCCAAAACCTTTGAATCTATATGGAGCGTGCGATCAGGAGCATAAAGCTCATCGATATGAATCCCTTTGTGGTCGAAGGCATACTTGATCCTGGCCGCGGTCTCAGTTCTATTGGCCACGCTGATCATTACGGGCGGGGTAGGAAATCATTCTGCCGTCCATCTCTCGGCAGTCTCCAACCAGTCTTTTCCAAGAAGGTAATATGCATTTAAAACCAAATCAGGAAGTGGCTCTTGCGGCTCTGCTTTTCGGTTTAGATCATCTCTGACATGTTCATAGATATGATAGAGCTTAGAGGTGTAGCTCTTGGAATCTGGGACACCATCATCCCGAATGACCACTCTAGGAGTCTTTACCAGGCCTGATTCTATGGCATCATTAAGCCCAAAATCGCTTACTATCCAGGGGAAAAGGGCTTCTTCAGAGCTTTTCTTGCCCGATGGGATAAAGGGCGTGGCTGTAAAGTCATAGCAGGCTAGGATGCCTCTGGCTTTATGAATCCTGTCCAGGCCGCCCACCCATTTGGTAGCCTCATCGATATCCTCTTTCTTTAGACCTTTGAACTTGGACTCGGCAGGTACCCGCCAGGCATGATGGGCCTCATCATTAATGACCAGGAGATTCCTGGCCGTGGCCAGCTCTCCCAAGACCTCGCGGGCATAGGCTTCATCGCTCTTTGCACCTCTCTTGTCCACGCTCTTCTTTTTTGCCAGTCGTTCTTCGGTCTCCCAGTTCAAAGCCTGCCAGTTGCGGATGACTACCTTGGCCTGGCGGAGTTTATCGAGAAGTCCGGAGGGAACTATGTCGAACTGCTCATAGTAGTTATCAGGCTGAGATGGTATCAAGACTTGAAGGCGGCTTTTCACTGTGAGGCCAGGGGCCACGATAAAGAAGTGTTTTGAGAATCGGGAATCTTGGGGAGATGTGGCTTTGTTCAATGCCTGCCAGGCTATGAGCATGGCCATGACTATGGTCTTGCCTGAGCCAGTGGCCATCTTGGAACAGAATCGGGTGAAAGGTCCGCCGTCCGATGGGACTTCGATCCCTACCCGGTCTGCTGCCGGGGCCTCAGTGAGCCAGATAAGGGTCTCAATGGCTTCAAGCTGGCAGAAGAAGAGCCTTAAGAACTCTCTCTGGTCAGGATCATTCCAGTGTTCCAGAAGGCGCTTGGTAATTCCAGTAACTCCGGGATAGCCTGCATCTCGCCAGGCTTTAATCCTCGTTCTTATCTGGTTGACTTGGGGCAGTTCCTTGAAGATACCGGGATCATCGAAAGATCGGGAAGCCTCAGAAGCGATGGTATAGCCAGCTTTTCTTCGACCATCTTTCAGCTCAAAAGAACGGGTCTCACGATCGTAATGCCAGTGCTGTTTTGGCTCCTCATAAGGCGAGGTGATGATCAGCCTATCCGGCTTGGTTTTTCTCATCATCTCACATCCATGAGCTTGAGGGATTCGATGCCACGATCATCCACAATCTTAACCGCAATTCTCTCATGAGGACCGGGCTCGAAGGGCAGGGAGACTCGGCCATGATAGGCCTGGATAAGATCCTCATCGATCTCCGCCTTGAGGTTTCGGGCCAGCCGGGACCAGCCGTCTTTAGGGCCGGACATAGGGAAGAAGATCTGACGGGGGAAGAGGCTTCGGCCATCGTAGTCGGTGTCCAGCATCCACATGGCGATCCTTTCCGCCCCGCCGGAGTCCACGGTGCCGGTGCGGGGGTTGTAATAATCGAATCCCAGCACCTCCACCCGGTATTTGCCCTCGTTCTCGCCCTCTTTGATTCTCTCCAGGAGGATATCCGGCTGGCCGATAAGCCAAAAGCTATCATTGCTGGCTCGCTTCTTCTTGAGGTCCTCGGTGAGAAGGTCTTCGCTCATCTTGGCTTTGAGCAGGGTTATCCCCGGCCAGTTGGTCTCATCTATGTCCTTGGCCGCCTCGGGATCGAATTCAAAAGCGGCAAATACGATTACCTTTGGCTTGGGAACCAGGCTAAGGGACTCTTCTATGGCCAGGGCAACCTGGCGCTGTTCTAATGGCGCGTGCTCCGGGCCAAAGGATATGACTGCCTTCTGAGGGGTGTCTTCTTTGGTTTCGGCTTCGGCATGAAGCCAGTGCGTCCCTTGCAGGGGCTCGACTCGGGAGAAGAGGATCTTCTCTCCGCTTCTGGCCCGGATTCCCGTCTTCAGAATTTCGTCTCGCCATTCTGCCTGCCTCAAGGTCTCGCCGGAACGGGATATGGATGCATCCGCCGGTTGATCAGACTCGATCTCCATCAGGGGCTTGACCGCAGGAGCCGGGACCGCCTCCACGGTGAATGGGCCAGTCACCCTGGACTTGGAATTATCGATGAAAGGTTGATCGCAAATGGTCTCTTGATCAGCATATTTTGCAATTGATGTTTCTATTTCTTTGCGAGTCATTCCCGGTCTTAATTCAGGGTTATTAGCTATGGATTTCAACATTATATGCCGTGCTTTTTTATATTTTAGTCCACTTCCAATGCCTTCTTGTGGATAAGCAAGTTCATAGTAATCAAAAGAAGCAGTCATGAGCCTTTGTTTAGTGAGGGCAATTGCTATTCGAGATGTATCACAAGTTATCCAACGCCGTCCCCATTGTTCGGCAACATAAACCGTTGTTCCTGAACCACAAGTAGGGTCAAGGACTAAATCGCCTGGATCTGTTGTCATTAATATGCAACGTTGAATAATCTCAGAATTAGTCTGGACTACGTAAATTGGATTTGAAGCTCCTCCGAGATTATCCCACCAATTTGAAATTGGGGCATAGCCAAAATCATTCAAGTAGCTTTTAAATCGAAGCTGGCCTTCTTCTGCAATTAGTCTTCCTGCCATCGCTAGAATGGGCATTCCAGGAGTGGAACCATCGTCGCTTCTAACTGTTGTTTTCCAGCAATTACCCTTGCCGGGTGAATAGGTTCTCCCATTAAATTCGAACGGAAGGCTTTGGTTCTTTCTATCACCACCGCTTGTTAAGGGATTGGAGCGGTATAATAATGCCCCAGGATGGTCACGAAATATTTGTTTTGGATTAAGGCGATAGTCCTGTATTATTCCGTTTGCATCTGGCATCTCTGAAATTGGGAAATTCTGCCCATCAGCGAGTTCAACAAATTTGAACTCTCTCAAGGTTTCTGCATCTAAATCCTTCTTTTGGAAAAGAGGATTGAATTTAATCATCCCATTCGAGCGGGGAGTACGCCCATACCATATTAAGTAATCATTTACAGGGTCCATTAAGCTGCTTTTTTGACTTCCTTTCTTTTTTATCAAGATTGTTACTATAAAGCATTCACTTCCAAAAATATCATCTAAAAGATTTCGTATTAGATGCAGATTTTCATCACTGATTTGTACGAATATGCTACCGCTCTCGCTCAACAGTTCCCTGGCCAAGAGCAACCTATCCCTCATATAAGCTAGATAGGAGTGAATCCCTAGCTCCCAGGTATCCCTGAAAGCCTTAATCATCTCCGGCTCTTGAGTCAGATCCTCATCCTTGCCATCCTTCACATCCCTCTTATTCACAAAGGGCTGGAAATTGCTGCCATAGCGTATGCCATAGGGCGGATCGATATAGATCATCTGCACCCGTCCGGCCATGCCCTCCTTCTCCAGAAGTGAGTTCATCACCAGCAGGGAGTCCCCGGCTATGAGGCGATTGGACCAGTTATGCCGATGATTGTAAAAGTCGATGGCGCTTCTTATGGGCGGATTCTCATCCGACAGCTCGAAGAGGGAGATCTGCCTGGAGCTTTGGCTCCGCTGGACTGCTTTTATAATCGTCTTGGGATCTATCCTCTCATGGACATGGAGGGAGACGATAGGAACCTCAAAGGAGGTATGCTCCGCCTTCCCGGCCCAAATGAGCTGGGGGTCCAGGTGAGGATCGTACTGATAGGACTTCACGCCGCCGTCCTTGTCAGTCTCGGGGGTTACCAGGCCCACGGGCGGGTTATTGCATCGCTTCTTGTCCTTGTGGTCGTACTGCTCTATCTGCTTGGAATCCGGCTTTCTGGCGCGCGCCATTTAGATCATCTCGATTATCAGAGGGATGTTCATGATGGGACAGTATTGCTTTTAACTGTTGCCATTTAGGACCAATCAGAATTCAGGTCAAACCCACATGAGCATATTGCTCAGCGGGATAATATGATGTGGGAAGCCTGAGATTAAGCGGAAATTAGATAACTCAAATTATTCTATTATTTTTGATTGTATAAATATAAATGACGTGATAAGGGTGCCTATCCAAATTGATATGATGCATAAAATTCTAAATTTTTTGTTATTAAACCAATCAAAATTTGGTCCGCCGCTGATCTTCTCATTCCATATTATCAATAGAATCATAATTACCATTAGCACTAAAAAAAGCAATCCGAAATCAGAAGAGTAGCTTTTGGGTTCGACCTGCAATGAAAGATAAAGTGTTGCAAATTGAACTGCTATAGCCTCAAAAAATTGAGTTTGATGCGACTTAATAACATAGATCTCATTTATCAATCTCCATAAAGGATTAATACATATATATTTTTTTATTTCATCAGGATATCCTTCCTGCAAGACCAATCGATTCAATTGCAGAGGATTAAAATCTTCAATATATGGTATTTTTTTAAAAAAGTTTATTAGTTGTGCAGTGCTCGCCTTATTTTGTGTCGTGGTGAGGATTAATAACGATGAATCATCTATAATTTTATTTAATTCTTCTATCAATCTATCCAGATCATTGGCTAAATCCCATTCATGTAATTTATCTCGTTCAAAGCGATTTCTTAAAAAAATAGATAAACTATCATTGTCCCTAAATATTTTTCCGATGAGTGCAATTTGATCAATTATGTCTTCCTTGCTAAGCTTGGGTGATCGTAGCGATCCTCCTTCTATCTTAGCAGTTAGGTCTTTAAAAATAGGGCAATGGCTCGATGATGATTTCACAACTGGATGAGTAGGGCAAAGTTCATTGTAGATTGAATACGGATAACTCTTTGGATGCTCTCGCCCTATTAGCGGCTTGCAAAAGCAGAGTTCCCGAATTTTCATCTGATTATGCTTATCTATTGCAGCTCTTATCAATGATTTGAAATATTTGAATTCTCCTAATAATAATGTATCCATTAATAAAACCGCTATTGGTATGGAATCGATAAAGCTTCTCAAAAGCTGATTATTGAGCAGGTCTGTAACATAATGAGTTACGGAAAGCCACATGAACGGCAGCTATAAGCCAGAAGATATTAAAAGGTTCCTCTTCCTATTTTAAAAAAATCAAATATAAAATGGGGTTCAGGGAATTAATAGATAACATGGTGCAAGAGCAGTTACCATCTATAACCAATGAGACATTAAAATGCAAGAATTATAAATTGCTAAGACAATGCTTGGAAACTTCTGAGGATTTAATCAACATGATTTATATATGTGCTCTTTAATATCATCGAATAAACATCTTAAGTTGTGAAGCAAATTCCAGCTACAACCAACTAGTATTAATATGCATACGATAATAAATAGTCCTGCGACAATTGGGCCAGCCTTATCAATAAGGCTTTGGGAGTAAGAATAATGTAACCCGGCAAAACTAAGACCTCCAAAAACCAATGAAGTCATTATATCCGCGAAATGCCATGGCATATTAATTCACCTCCCAATCATAGTTAACTAAACTAATAATGCGCATTACCTATTTATAGGTTTTGTAGAAAAATCGTAATTTAGAACAGGCGCATCAACTGGAGACCTCTCCTTAAGGATTGATTTTATCTCGCTCGGCAAGACGGCCTGTGACAATGGGACAATTTGAGACATCCCATTTACAAATTTACAAAAATTTACATCAAACCAAGGCGGCTATACGCGACGATATACGACGCATCCTTTTTGCGTTCGTACGTACACCCTTTTTATATATGTTGATTTGGTTGATTTAAGATCGCTTGATAGCGGTTACAACTTCCTCTTTTTTCCAGCGCAACGTTGCATGGGTGAACGTTCCATAGATAAAGTTTCCATGACATTGACTCGCTAGATCTCGATTTAGATGGAAACTTTACTGATGGAAACTTTCTTTTATGGCCTGGAACGTTCACCGGCATGATGCAAATTGATACAGCCTGGACAAATGGATAAAAATGGACACAACGTCCGAGGAGTCCAGCCTCAGTTTCCGCCGCCTTCCCACGATATCCAGCGACCTCCTTTAACCGCCTCTTCCGCATCCAACATGTCATTTTCATCTGCGTTTTGTGTCCTACCATTGGCCTCATGCTATCGGATTTTGGCAGAAAGAGAGGGGGTCTTTGTTATCATTAAAAAATTTAGCTTGTCAGCCACAGAAGCAGCATGATAATCTTATCTAAGGCTTATATCATAGCGGATTAGCCTTCACAGAAATTATTAAGACCTTCCTACTATATCGCGCGCCTTGTCAGCAACCATCGCCGCAAGCTGTCCATACCTGCCAGGTTCCGGCGTCCACTTCGAATAATGCTCTAGCTGCTCTTGTTCATCCGGGCCGAAGTCGGACAGGACCGGCTCGCGTCCTAGATCCCGCCCCGCCAACAGACAAGCACGCAAAAGTGATATGCCGCTGTTCTGTGGCTTGAACTTGCTGCCATCGTCTAGCTCTATCCAGCCTCCGGACTGCTCCAGGACTTCCAGCCTATTCCAAAAGGCATCAATTCGGCTCATGCTCTCCCTCATAGAAATTCTGCGATGCCTGCATGTACATATCCATATAGCTATGCTTCTCTTCGGGCCTGCCTAATGCCTGCCACAAGCAATGTGAGAAGCTCCCTTCGGCAGGCGGCCAAGAGCCTGATAGATCGATTAAACGGCCTTCCAGGGCTTGCAGACGGTCCTTGAGGCCATTAATCCGGCCCATCAAACCACCCATGCCGCCGCATTATATCCCAGTAGAGCCTTTCATGCTCAGGCTCATCAAATATCATGTCGTCTTTAAGATGCTCAGTTATCCACACAAGCTCGGCATCGGTGCACCGGCCAATAACAAGCGATATTTTCTCTTGCTGCCTATCCCGTGGCGGATGTTTGCGCTCGATTTCAGAAAGCCTTCTATCAAGAGCCGACGCTTTCATGTTAGCTTCTCCAGCAACCCCTCTAGGAAGAGGGAGAATTTGGGTCTGAGATCGCTTTTATGATCTTCATCGGCCATGAATTCCGCCCATGTTGATATCATGGGCGGCTCTGCAGCCGCCTCCAGGCTCTCTAGCCTTCGATTAAGAGTCGTCACTTTCATGAGATCGCTTCCAGCAACTATCCCATAGTTTTTCAAACTCGCTATCCCATACCACGTCTTCGGGTCTGGGTGTCCTGGGATCACCGTCCTGCCGCCACGCCTGAAGAACAACAAAGTCAGCGAGAGATGCGATTCGATAAATCCGCCGTTGCTCAAGTGCGGAAACCCGCTTGTCAAAGGTCGTCGCCTTCATGGTCAACGCTTCCGGTCTTGGGCCTGCTCCAATGCCGCAATTCTGGCCTCGATATCGCTGAGCTTCTCCAATTCCCACAGTTTTGACCAAGTACCTAAGAGCTGAGCAATCCGCCCGGAGTACTCCAGTTCCTGCCCTTCGGCAAATGCTCGATCCACAACACGCCGTATAAGCCGTCTTGCATCTTTCGGCTCATTGAGTGTAATTCCCCTTCTCTTTGGATTTTTATGCTCTGACATTTATGGACCTCCAGTTATTGAATTTGGGTCTTGATCCCCTCCCCTATCACTTCCGTCGTAGTGCCGCTGGTCGTATGCTTCCCGCTGATTGGCTAGCTTGTTCACCCTGGTTTTGATCGTGATCCGGGCAGCTCGGTGCGAGCGGCCCGCTGCCTCGCTGCTCATACAGGCACCGCCTCAGCAATGCCGCGTTTGATCAGATCATCGGTATTCCAGTGCTCTAACTCTACGACTTCACCGAAGGAATAAAGGCGGTCGATGAATTTCTTAGGATCATCAGGAGATGGGATTTGAGTTCGGTATCCATTAGGATTGATTATGCGAACCTTCTCTCTAGTTGTTGGGGACGTCTTCTTTGGGGGTGTAGGTTCGTCTTGGCGGAGGTTAGAATCCATGCCAAGCATGTTCCCACCCAATTCTTCAGTGGGAACGCTTGTGGGAACGCCTACTTTATTATCAAAATCGCTATCTGCTACTCTATCATTACCATCTGTGTTCCCACTGTTCCCACCATTTTCTTTGAAATCCTTTTGTGACTCTCCGGAATGTCCCCAATTTTTCCCAAAAATATTTTCTTTCTTTTTCTGTGGGAACTGTGGGAACGTGGGAACATCTGGCTTATTGCTATCGGTTTTAGTGTTCCCACACTGTGGGAACAGATCTTGATTTACTGGGAACGCGGATGATTTAACATACCATCCCCGAGGGTTCCCACCATTAAACCGCATCCTATATCTTAGATGTCTTCCTTCTCCTGGAACCAAGAGCCCTTTCTCGTTCAAAGCTTGCGTCATGCTGTCTATGGAAGGTTGCTGAGTAAATGCCCGAATCTTCATCAGCTCGTTTAAGGTCTCAGTGGGAAGTAGGAACAGGCCATCAGGCATCCATTTGCCTATAACACTCCCGATTAGGGTCTTGATGCCGTCCTTGTATTGAATGAGGGCCGGATTGCTGGCCAGAAGTTCTTCCACGCCGCTCAGGAACCGCTCAATTTCGGTCTCCTCGTTCACGGCTTGCCCCTGGGATTCTATGGCATCATCAAGAGCCCTCTTGAAGCTATCATGAGCTTCATTGAACACGTCTCCCATAGGGGACTCCTCCAACAATTGCCATGAGGCCATGAGAAGGCAATAGATTGAGGCCAGTCGTCCAGGATTGACATATTTGAGCCCCAAAAACTCTTTCATCTTTTCCGATCTGAAAGATTCAAAGTCCTTGCCTAATACCGAGTCGGTTTCAGCCAAAAACCTAAGCCAATGGTAGCCAATAACGGGAAGATGTGCCGCATTGCTTTGGACATCTCCGAGGAGATTAGCATCCGGCTGCGACCAATTCAGGTTTAGGACTCTAGCAGAAGTTGAAGCCTCTTGTGGCCGGACCTCGCCTGTAATTATCGGAGTGCACAAGAACTCCCTGGAGTCTCTTAAGCCGCCATCCTTCTTGCCTCTTGCTTTCTCCTCGCCTTCCAGAATAGCGTGCATTGTGGCGATGTAGTTGTTGGCGTCTTTGGCATCTACAGTCTTGACATTATCATATAGCTGTGGCAAGAATCCGGCAGAGGCAAAGATCTCCATAGCCGCAACCAATGTAGCGCCGCCTTTCCCTGCCTTCAGCCTCGGAGCATCCAGGTATACTATCCCATAGATGCCTAATGCCGCGAGAACCATTGAGGTTTTGAGAGTCCCCGTCAGTCCCCACAACCCGAGGCCGAACCTGTCCCCCCGATGCCAGCGAGCCACGGCTGGCGCTCCCATGATGGCAGCCACCACCACCGGGGCGAGTCTGTGGACTTTGAGGATCTTTCTCAAGACCTCTTTGGCTGCCCGGAGATCTCCGTCATATACGGCGGCAGGGATCTTGGGTGAAAGCCGATATTCTACATTCCCAGCCATGTCCATGCCGGGCAGAAGAGGAATAGCACCATCCCAATTCGGAACTTCTACTCTCCGCATGAGCCGGATGTTTAAGGACATACTTTGAACCATCTCAAAATTGAGACGTCCGATCCTGTTTTTGGCTCCAAAATAATTGAGGAGGGCCGCCTTGAACTTTTTAGGCTCTGCTAAGGAACTGGCTGCAAGGGTGAACCTCACAGGCCTCCCATCTGCTGCACCAGTTCCTGCAAAAACAAACTCTGTATCGTCTTTTGCTCGGGTCTCAGTGTGGATATGTACTGCGCAATCGGATACCCATGCCAGGAACTTCTTCTTTTCGCCGTCTTCGTTCTCCTCCTCAGATACCCGTCTTACGGTCCCATCCGGCCCAATGCCAACCAAGCCTACTTTATCGTCTATGGAGACTTTGCGTATAGCTGGTTCGACATCGCTTCCCTTGTCGTACCCTCCATTGGCCCCCATTTGACCCAAGCAATGAACCAGGACATAATTGCCAGGCCATTTATCGCATTTCTTATCAGGCTTGCAAATACCAAGCCCCTTGAGTCCGAGGTGAGGATATCCTGATGCATCATTCTGGATAGTTGCGCAGGAGGGGCAGCTTATCCGGCCAAAGCATGAATCGAAAATGTGATTGGCATTACTTAGGCCATTGCGATCTGAGATCGCCTCAACCAGTTCCCATGCTTCTCCCTCATCCCAGCCCATCTGATATAGGAATGTGGCCAGAACCGCAGAAAACCTCGTCTTGCCTTCGCCTGGATTTGCAGCCTCGATAATATGCTTGATGCAGGGCGGGAAGTCTGTCTGGTCTGCTTTTGTGCTCGATCTCCAGATCTCTTTGAAATGGTTGGATGATCGCTTTTTCTTCTCCTCTTCGCTCTTCCTGAATTGATCTAGCAGCTTGAGGAAGGGCTCTCGTTCTGCCGCATTATATGTGGAATACCAGTTCTGGGCCTCTTCTATCATATCAGGCTTCAGAGGCACATGGGCTCGCTCAAAGTCGATCTTAATGGCATCCCGATCAAGAGGAGTCACAGCAAAAGGCTTTGATTTATGGATTGAGAGAATGCACTTGAAAATTCTCTTGGAATTATTCAGGGCATCATACTTGACCTTGCCTTTGTATTCAGGATGGATGCTAAAGAATTCCTCGGAAATGTGAGCAATGTATTCATTAAAGCAATCCGTTACCATCTCAAAGAATTCTTCCCGGCCCTCGATGGTTCCCGGTTGGCAGATACCATGATGGATATGTACATAAATCCCGCCGCCCGAAAATAGGACCCATACGCTATCATGGATGCCATTTTTCTTGAGATTTGCCACAAGGAATTGAGCCGCTGCCTCTACAGCCTGCTTGGTCTCAAGGTCCTCAATATTGCAGCCATGCCCTTTGTCGATGTCGCATCCAAGTGTATATGCCTGAGTATCCGCCGGAGTTCCCAGCGGATAGCCTGGGGTTATCTCCTGCTTAAGCCTGAAGATACCTCGCAAGCCTGGATCAAACACGTTTAAAGTCTGGTACAGGGTTCGATAGGTGTCTATGATCGTTTCATAGTCATCTATCGCATTCAATAGCCTGGCATGCTCACCATCATAATGATACCATCTGTAAAAATCTCCATTAAGGGCTCTCCATGTCCCGTCGCCAGGCATGGCAAATCGAGTGATGATCTCTCGGACCTCTGGCCTCAGATAGTGTTCGTGGGTTAGGTCAGTTGCAGTGGGGCGAGCCACCATCAACATCGCCTCCCTCGCTGATGAGGTGCATCATCTATGGTCAATGAATGGCGCTCTGACCAACTATAGAATCCCCGTACCCAGTAGATCCGGGGCCTGATACAGGGGCATATATTCACATTGTCATAAATCATTCTTGCGCCCCCTTTAATTCCCTAAAATGGAAGCCAGACAGTTTCAGGATCGCAATTTTATGGCCTACCATATCAGAAAGCTTTTCATCAAGCTCGATTGGAAGAAGAATTGGAACGCCGCCAATTACGGCAAGCAATCCCTCTTTGATGAACTCAATATGCTCTAGTAAGCCACAAATCCTGTCATGCTCATGCATTCTACGAAAATTATCAAATTCTTGGTATTCAGATATATTTAAATAGCATCCGCTACGATTGGGAGTACACATCAGAAGCTCCTGGCTCAGAGCCACGACGCTCTAAGCCATTTATATTAATTTTTCAAAAAATGTCTATTCAGACTAGTGCTCAGGCTAAGTCTATCTATTCTCTCAGCAAAAAAGAGTCATCTCTTGCTTATATTTGATGATTGATTGAAGAATCGGGCAATTTTCCCTGAAAAGGCAATAGATGCTCTCAACGTTAACTTGTCTTACAGCGATTCACTGCCCGTTTAACAATTGTTCTGCGAAATTCGCATGGGCGGGAGAAATAGTCAGGATCTGCCCATCATATTGCATTAGTAGAAGATCACCCAGATCATCGCCAATCCATCTTGGTATTCTTATATCCATTTCCCCAGCCCTATCTCGCTGAATCAAGAGTCTCATTCCAATTGGTTTCATAATCACCTCAAAATTGTTCTCTTCATTAAGTAAATATGCATAATTTGCCGGTCAAAAAATAGAAAATACGTCTAAGCTTATCGTTTTTTAGTTAAATAAAGCCTCTTCTTGCCATTCTTGGTGCGCTCAACTACCACATCTTTTAGGTATTTGTTAACCAAACGTTGGGTCGTTTTTTCGGGCCATCCAAATGTTTTATCAATCTGATAAGCACTAATCCCACGAGGTAATTTTTCAAGTATCGAGAGAACTTCATTTGCTTCTCGATCCGTGTGCTTCTTATTTTTATATTCCTTTACAGGAATTATGCCTGCACTCGATAGCTTTTCTCTTAATTCTCTGTCAATTGAGTGCTTCACCGGATAGCCAGTCCCACCAAATATTTTCTTGTTCTTATGGGTACATCTCGGGCACACATAACTTGCCTGACCGCTCATCGGGTCTACATAAATAAGGATGTCTCCACGGCGGACTCTGGGAGATGGTAATTCAGTATGTCCGCAACCATAGTCACAATTATCTTCGAGATAAGTAGTCTCTTCAGCTTCATCGGCTTCATCATTTTCTATTGAGGAAGTTGGATCAGTCCCACAGGTCATTGCAGCAATCTTTTCTATCTCCTTCTTCAGCTCTGGGCAGTTGAACATCCATCTATACGGCCCATCTTCTGGCACGCAATAATAATTAGGCCTGGTATCTGCTATGAACTCTGCTAGCCCCCGCTTTGCCTGTGCTTTATAATAAGCCTCATCGGTCTGATCCCACTTATAGCAAAAATGAGGTGCCCGAGTGCCACCCGTCGGATTTTGCGTCAGCAAGGATATGACTTGCGTAGGACGGACTCGCTCTCCGATAGAAGACTTCCATAGATTGGAAGTGTCTTTCGGGAATAAGCAGCACAGCGAATGATATTTACTCGTTGCATTGATCCTACCATCGAGCCGTCCATCTTCATACATCTTAACAGAGTCGCCCGATTCATTTATCCACCACTCGACTGGCTGTTCGATTATGATTCGTTCATTTAGCTTCAATTCTCCCGCGTCTAGGGCGGGGGAAATTAGTGATGACAGATCGATATGCTCAGGTTCGTCGTCTATCTCCGTAGGGAGGGGACGCTTGACCTGTACCAACTTAGTTTTAGTTTTCCTTTTCTGTGTGGTCTTGTTGAAGTTAGCTATTTACTCATCTCCTAGTTTAGTCTGCTTTGTTTTATTTTCAATGTGAACAGGGACTTTATAAAGGCAATTTGGGCAAGTAGCATAAAACTTGCTTTTGCCTTTGTAATTCCAGGCATGACCGCAATGCTTGCATTTCAAAGAGCGACCTTCAGTCATCTTAAGTAGGTATGTAGTTTCAGGCTTATAAGATAGATTGAAGCGGGGGGAAAGTGAATCCTCTCTCATTCACAGAAATTACATAAAAATATTGGCTCATGGCCATCCGACAGCACCCGCGCGAGTTATATCGGCCCGCGGTCCTATGGCTCATCATGATAGCGGTATGCGGGCATGTTAGGCCATTTCGATTCGGAAATTGCTTTCGTGTCGATCATCGCCCAATAAGACATTGCTGCCGAAACTTAGCGGACGAGGGGGTGATGAAGCAAAACGATAGCATTATATCGATTGTACAGTATCTACATTTATTCTCTGCATGGAAGGACAATCTTCCCCAGGGCTTTTATAGTTAATGCAATATGGCAAGGGA
>MTKZ01026989.1_pt1 | contig 17966 bp, 19 predicted proteins | sample 1042781 | NCBI WGS metagenome assembly MTKZ01 (sample SAMN06212207, study PRJNA360539) | anaerobic digester metagenome | biome: Wastewater treatment plant; material: sludge; isolation source: anaerobic digester fed with sludge from wastewater treatment plant | place: Denmark: WWTP Viborg ... | reverse complement strand
ATCTGTCATTGCGAACCTCTGTTGTGAAGCAATCTAAACTATTGATAGTCAAAGAATGCTGATTGCAAACTCAGGTTCTTACGAACAAGGTAAAAATGTTTGACACCTATGTGAACTGCTTATAGCCCTGCAGGTTGTGAGTTTAGATTGCTTCGTCCCTCGCAACGACAGATTAAAAAGAGAGTTTTGTTGAAGTTTTTATTCTATTTTCTTTGCGATCTTTCTTGATTTGTCTTTAATCTGTCATTGCGAACCTCTGTTGTGAAGCAATCTAAACTATTGATAGTCAAAGAATGCTGATTGCAAACTCAGGTTCTTACGAACAAGGTAAAAATGTTTGACACCTATGTGAACTGCTTATAGCCCTGCAGGTTGTGAGTTTAGATTGCTTCGTCCCTCGCAACGACAGATTAAAAAGAGAGTTTTGTTGAAGTTTTTATTCAATTTTCTTTGCGATCTTTCTTTGATTTGTCTTTAATCTGTCATTGCGAACCTCTGTTGTGAAGCAATCTAAACTCCTGGAAGACCAAACCGTTTGATGTAACAGGATCACGGTAAAAATTCATTAAGTCCGTATGAACCTCTCACGTGCTTGAATGCAAACAGTTTAGATTGCTTCGTCCCGCGCAACGACAGATTAATGAGAGAGGATTGTGCCGGTCTCTGACCGAGCACATACCCAATCCCGATTGTGCCGGTCTCCGGACCGAGCACACGATTTAGCCGTAGGCTTCATCCTATTATGGGAAACAACTGAGGAGACCTTTCGGTCACATCCCGTACTCGGCGGGGACGCCGGTACGATCATGCTGGCGGTCAAATCCCGTACTCGGCGGGGACGCCGGTACGATCATGCTGGCGGTCACATCCCATACTCGGCGGGGACGCCGGTACGATCATGCTGGCGGTCACATCCCGTACTCGGCGGGGACGTCGGTACGATCGGGAACGACGCCAATTCTATGGGTTGCTTACCTCATCTTTTCAGGATAATTTTTGAGCAATTCCTGCCCGGGCATCAGGATCGCCTTTGGCTCGCAAACGCTCTTGCAGAAGCAGCAGCCTACCATGCACAAAAACGGCTCAGCCACCCAGATCTTTCCATTGTCATCGCGCTCAAACACTTCCCGCGCGCAAAGTTCCAGGCATGCCCCGCAGTCGTTGCATAAAGCCTCCGAGATGGTAGGAAACCAGGGGATCTGCTCCCGTGGGTAACCACGCCACCTGCCGTAGTCGCGGGCAACGATCGCTTTGCCGGTTCGCCGGCGTTGGTAGTAACGCTGGTATTCCAATGTAAGTGCGTTTGAATAATCTTCGGCTGCTGGTTTGGGAATAAAGTTGTTTTGTCTTACGCCATTCAACAGGCGTTCTCTGATTTCTGCTTGATTTGGAGTTAACCCCTCATCGTATAAAGCTGAAAACAACTCTTCGAGTCCAAGCAAACCGGCTGGCTGACCACCGATCTGGAGCATGCGATAGCTGAGTGCCATTTCGTTCCTTGTCAGCCCTCTTTAGCCAGGCAATCCGCAGCTTCAGCTTTGAGGTGTGCCACCATGGCTGTCAGACCGTTGCTGCGTTGAGAGGAGATATGGCGCCAGAGCCCCAACTCTTCGAACAGGCTCAAGTCTGCTGCAAGCACGTCTTTGGCGGGCTGATTATTGAAAAGCTTGTGCAGTAGGGCAACCATGCCCTTCACCACCAGCGAATCACTGTCGGCTTCAAACGTCATGAGCCCATCCTGGCAGTTTACGTCAAACCAGACACTGGACTGGCAGCCTTTGACCAAATTTCCATCAACCTTTTTCTCCGGATTCATTGCGGGCAGGTCCATGCCCAATTCAATCAGGTACTCATATTTGTCTTCCCAGTTTGCCAGCAGGGAAAAGTCATCACTGAGATCTTTTTGAATTTCCTGGATACTCGGCATACTTACCTCTTCAGCATTTTGATCGCACGCTTGATGCCATAAGCCAATCGGTCCATATCCGCCCGGTCGTTGTACAGAGCCAGCGAAGCCCGCACCGTACCGCTGATGTGCAGAGCGTCCATGATTGGTTGGGTGCAATGCTGCCCTGTCCGAACGGCAATGCCCATCGTGTCGAGAAGCACGCCCATATCGTAGTGTTGGATCCCATTCACATTGAAAGGCAGAATTCCTGAACGATGCTTCGGCGCACCGTAAATGACCAGATCAGGGATCTCTGCCAGCAGGCTCAAGCCGTACGCGAGCAGATCTTCTTCATATCTTTGTAATTCATGCTGATTGAACTGCTGCAAGTAATCGACTGCGACGCCCAGCCCGATAGCCTGGGCGACACTGGGCGTGCCGGCTTCGAATTTGAAGGGCAGAACATTGAAAGTAACCTTTTCAGGAGTCACAGTCTCGATCATCTCGCCGCCGCTCAGAAAGGGTGGTAATGATTCCAACCACTTCTCTTTTCCATAGAATATGCCGATACCCATCGGTCCGTACATCTTGTGCCCTGAGAAGACGTAGAAATCGGCATCCAGACTACGCACATCGTGCTGAAGATGCTGCACAGACTGGGCTGCGTCCACCAGCACGGGAACCTCATGCGCGTGGGCAATGCGGATGATCTCGGCAACCGGATTGACCGTTCCAAGGGAGTTGGAAACCTGGTTGACTGCCACCAGGCGGGTTTTTTCGTTGAGCATGCGCTCAAACAGCGCCAGGTCCAGCTCGCCGTGTTCATCGAACGGCAATACGCGGAAGGTAGCACCGCGCCTCAGGCACATCTGCTGCCAGGGGACGTAATTGCTATGGTGTTCAAGTTGCGAAACGATGATCTCATCGCCAGGGTGAACAAACTTCTCGCCGTAGGTAAACGCCAACAGATTAACCGATTCGGTCGTGCCGCGGGTGAAGATCACCTCGTGGTTGTGTTCTGCGTTGATATATCCGGCAATTTTTCGCCTTGCTGCTTCGTAAGCTTCGGTGGCTTGCACTGCGAGGGAATGATTGCCGCGATGGATGTTGGCATTGAGGCGTGTGTAATAATCAACAAGTGAGTCGATCACAACCTGTGGCTTTTGGGTGGTGGCGGCATTATCAAGGTAGACCAGCGGATGGTCATTAATGCTTTGGCTTAAAATTGGAAAATCAGCTCTTGCGCTGAGAATATCTTTAGTCATAGTTGTTCCTTAAAGTGTTTTGATTCTACCATTGCCTTAGGTTGAGATGGCAGGTTGTAACGTCCGGTCAACTGGTGGGAAGATCAGTTATTTTGGGTTCAATCATTAAAAACCCGTAAAGGTTGGGTTATCACTTAAGCAGGGAAGTGTATGTGTTCATCTTTGAGATACAATTGTTAACAAGTTAAACATCGTTTGTGTTTGGTTCTTTGGAGGGAGTATGGCAGAAAAAATATTGGTTGTAGACGATGAAATTTCCTTGCAGGAAACCTTAACCTACAACCTTAAAAAAGAAGGATATCTTGTTGAAGTCGCTGGAGATGGCATTAAGGCGCTGGAGCTCTTCAGGGCTTCCAAACCGGATCTGGTTATCCTGGATGTGATGCTGCCAGGGATGGATGGATTTGAGATTTGCCGTACACTGCGCCAGGAATCCAACACTCCCGTACTGATGCTCACTGCCCGCGACGATGAAATTGACCGCGTGGTTGGGCTGGAAGTGGGCGCTGATGATTACCTGCCCAAACCTTTCAGCATGCGCGAACTGATCGCGCGTGTAAAAGCACTGCTGCGCCGTGTGCGCCTTATTCGCGAGGAAATGGGAACTGCCGCTCAGGAAGCCAATCAGCTGAAGACCCTTGTCTTCGGTAACCTGGAAATTGATATCAGCCGCCGGGAGGTCCGTTTGGATGGCAAAGTGCTTCCATGTAAACCCAAGGAGTACGAATTGCTGACCTTTATGGGTCAACACAAAGGGCGTGTGCTCACTCGTGAGCTGATCCTCGAACGGGTATGGGGCTGGGGATACGTGGGTGACTCGCGTACAGTAGATGTACACATTCGTTGGCTTCGCGAAAAGATAGAAACTACCCCCGAAACTCCGCAGAGAATCATCACAGTCCGTGGGGCAGGTTACCGCTTCGAAGGGTAAAACAGTTTATGAAAATGCGCATCCACTGGCGCATTACCTGGCCTTTCATTCTGACGCTGGTGCTAACGCTGGCAGTCTGGCTGATTGCCCTGCCAATGCTGGAACAAGGTGCCTACCAGAAAGCGCTCCTGACTGGCGAGCCAGTGGATCTCTCCTTAGTTCACAATGTTGCGTTTCTAATTTCGCTGGTTGGTTTGATTGTCGGCTTGAGCATCAGCCTGATTCACACCAATCGCTATGTTGATGACCTGATTTCTCTCACAGAAGCTGCTAAGGAGCTCGGTGAAGGAAAATACCAGGACGTCAACACGGTTCCGATGCAGAATTCCCTGCCTGAGATCCGCGATTTGAGCGAAGCTCTTCAAAAAGCTGCCAGCCAAATTCACGATCAGATTAACGCGCTATCCAAGGAACGCGCCATGCTTTCGGCGGTGTTGGGTCAAATGACAGATGGCGTCCTGATCGCTGACAAAAGCGGCAGGGTGGAGTTGCTGAACAAAGAAGCTGAAAAGCTATTCATGGTCAATGAAGAGGAGGCTTTGGGGCGCTCTATTGTGGAAGTAGTACGTCATCATCAGCTGGTGGAGCTATGGGAAGAAACCAGGAGTGGTCCCGCAAAAACCATTAACATGGAAATGGGTTGGCTGCACAAGTATTTGCAGGTGGTTGGCATCCCCCTGGGAGAGGAATTGCCTGGGCGCTCAATGCTGCTCTTCCAGGATCTGACTCAAACTCACCGCCTTGAAACCATTCGACGGGATTTCGTCTCGAACATCTCACATGAACTCCGCACTCCAATGGCAGGGTTGAAGGCTATTAGCGAAACCTTGCTGGACGGCGCCCTGGAAGACCCGACGGTCTCGCGGAATTTCGTGTTGCGGATGGACAGCGAGGTTGATAACCTCACCCAAATGGTTAATGAATTGCTAGAGCTTTCCCGAATCGAATCAGGGCGTTCCAATTTTGATTTTCAGCACATAGAACCTTGTCGCCTGATACAGAAGCCAGTCGACCGCATGGCTTTGCAGGCCGAGCGGGTTGGGGTCACACTCAGCCATGATTGCCCGGCTGACCTGCCGCTGGTGTTTGCAGACCCCGAACGCATCTCACAGGTCTTCATCAACCTGATCCACAATGCCATCAAATTCACTCCTAACGGTGGCAAAGTTCAGGTGACGGCCTTTCAGGATGGGAAACTGGTGGTTTTCAAAGTCAGCGACAATGGTGTTGGCATTGCGCAAAAGGATATAAACCGCATCTTTGAACGATTCTACAAAGCAGATCGAGCGAGATCAGGCGGTGGAACGGGGCTGGGGCTATCAATTTGCAGGCACATCGTTGAAGCGCATGGAGGAAAGATCTGGGCTGAGAGCGTAGAAAATTCGGGCTCTGATTTCTACTTTTCCATTCCCGTTGTGTATCCTGAAAAACAGAATTAACAGTTCTTTTACAGCCTGCCAAAGAGACCTTAACCGACTCTTAGAGATTTTTGCAAAAGCTCATGTTATAGTAAAGTTGGAGGATTGCCCAATCTTATAGGCGCACTAAAATGAATTGGACGGCTCAAGTTGCTATATAATCTTAACAGGAATCAATCAACCTTGGAGGCTTTATGTCTCGTTTTACCTTAGACCAGGAAATAAAGCTCGTTCAGGATGAAATGCTCTTGCTTGGTAGTTTGGCTGAACAAGCCATCCTCAATTCGGTTGACGCACTGCGTCGCCGGGATGTTGCCGCAGCAAAAGCCATTACTGCCGAGGATAAGAAGATCAATGACAAGCATTTTGCGATTGAGAATCATATCCTGATCATTTTTGCCACCCAATCTCCGTTGGCTCGTGATCTGCGCGTTTTGGCGGCTATGCTTGAGATCATTACTGAGTTGGAGCGCATTGGTGATTATGCCAAGGGCATCGCCAAAGTAGCTGTGCGCCTGGCGGATGACGAGACACCAATCCCAATCAGAGAAATCTCGACCATGGCAGATAAAGCTACTTCCATGCTCCATCGCGCATTGGGTGCTTTTGTTTCAGAAGACCTCACAGCTGCGTATGCCATCCCTAAAGAAGATGAAGACGTGGATGAGTTGTACATCACCATCTACCGCAAGATCGTCCAAAACATGATCAAAAATCCAGAGACCATCGACCATACCAACCAGATACTCTGGGTCATCCACAACCTTGAGCGCACTGCCGACCGCGTGACGAACATTTGCGAACGCATCATCTTTATCGTGTCGGGCGAACTGATGGAATTGGATTCCTCGGATAATGAAGATGAGGATATCTAAAAAAGCCTTTGCATAAGACAAAAACGCGCCAACAGGCGCGTTTTTTTATATACGCAATTTCGCTAAAATCGGTGGAGTAAACTATAATCAAATCATCTCACACTTGAAGTGATTTTCTCATCACTGCCAAACTTCAAAACAGAGGAGGCAAAGCTTGTGTTAAGAAAAAACGATACCAAGGGAAAGTTGATTGTTGTGGAGGGAATCGACGGTTCCGGCAAATCCACTCAAATTGACTTGCTTTACAAGTGGCTTTTGAGCGCCGGCTATTCGGCTTACTTCAGCGAATGGAACAGCTCGGCGTTAGTAAAGAGCACCACCAAGGCTGCAAAAAAGGCGCAGTCCTTCACCCCCACCACCTTCAGCATTCTGCACTGTACTGATTTTGCTGATCGCTGGGAGAACAGCATCTATCCTCTGCTTAAGGCGGGTGTGATCGTGTTGGCTGATCGCTATGCCTTCACGGCATTCGCCCGGGATGTTGCCCGCGGCGTTGACCCGGAGTGGGTGCGAAACATGTACTCCTTTGCCATCATGCCCGACGCAGCGCTTTACTTCCGTGTGCCGCTGGATGTCGCTGTGGGGCGGATTACCGGCGCGAGAGCCAGCCTGAAGTATTACGAGGCGGGCATGGACCTGGGGCTGTCTGAAAACATCAACGAGAGTTTTGAACTCTTCCAGGGCAAGATCCTGAATGAATATGACAAGATGGTGGATGAGTTTGGTCTGACCATGATCGACGGCACCAAACCAGTCAAGGACCAGCAGAAAAAAGTACGCTCAATTATCAAAAAGATCCTGGTGGGCTTTGAGGGATTGCCAAATCCCAACAAGACGCCTATTTCTGTGACCAACATACAGGCGGATAAGCCCAAAAAAGGAGGCTCAAAATGAACAAAGCGACCTTCTATGGAGCTGGCTTCCCTTACCGGGATTTTGGGAAACTCCCCGGCAAATTGATCGTGTTGGAGGGAACAGATGGCGTTGGGCGGTCAACCCAGGTTAAAAAATTACGCAACTGGCTTGAGGAAGAAGGCTATGCGGTTTCAGACACCGGGTTAACACGTTCGGAACTGACTGCATCGGGCCTCGAGGCTGCCAAGAGCGGGCATACGCTTGGTCCGATCACGATGAGCCTCTTCTATGCAGCTGACTTTGCCGACCGCCTCGAGAACCAGATCATTCCTGCCTTGCAGGCTGGTTTTGTGGTGCTTTCGGACCGATACTTCTACTCGGTAGTTGCCCGCGATTGTATTCGGGGCATCAACCGTAGCTGGTCAAAGGACTTGTATGGCATCGCGCTAAAACCAGATCTGGTCCTCTACATGAAAGCCAGCATTCCATCTTTGGTAACCCGCCTGATCCATGGACGTGGATTGAACTATTGGGAAGCGGGCATGGACCTGCATATCGCTGATAACTTCTATGACAGTTTTGTGCAATACCAAAGCATGATCCTGGAGCAGTTCGATATCATGGCGGAAGAATATAACTTCGTGACCATTAATGCTGATCAGACACCGAATGAGATTTTTGAGGATCTGAAGAAGCCAATCCTTGAACTGCTGCATAACCGGTTGACCAAAGGCCATAAACCGAAGTAAAACAAGTGACTTACCCCAGCATGCCTGGGGTAAGTTTTTTCTGGAGAGGGTATGACCAAGATTCGATCTGAAGCCGTCTGCGTTTACGGGGCAAAAATTATCAACACGCATGTCCTGGCAATGTACACCGAGATCGAAGGCGTGTTGGAAGCCAAAGATATCGAATACATCCATCGCATGCGGGTTGCTTCGCGTCGGCTTCGCAGTGCGCTGGCGATCTTTGAGGATTGTTTCTCGCGGAAAGACTTCAAGAGATACTCGCGGGATGTGCGGGATGTAACCCGGTCTCTTGGTGCTGCCCGAGATCTGGATGTGCAGCTTGCTGTGCTTGAGAACGTTAGCCCTGCTTACTCCAACCCGAAGTTTGCTCCGGGTCTCCGCCGGCTTGAATTACGCCTAAAACAACAGCGATCGGATGCTCAAAAAGATGTCATAACTGCCATCCAGACGCTGCAGGCGGATGATACCCTGGTAAACCTTGCCAAGTGGGCTGCGGCTTTACGGGAGTTGTCGGAGGGTGTCTACCTGTTCTCGCCTGCGCTTTATGAGCTCGCGTTTAGTGGCATTAACGCCCGGCTAAAAGAATTACTCGCGCATGCAGCGTATATCCAGGATGAGCGCAATGTGACTGAATTGCACAATATGCGCATCAGTGCCAAGCGCTTGCGCTACACCATGGAAGCTTTTGCTGACCTGTACGGAGCAAGTCTGAAACCGTTTATCAACCAGACTCGCAAATTCCAGGATATGTTGGGAGATATCCACGATGCGGATGTCTGGATCGAGATGATCCCGCGTTTCATCCAGGAGGAAGGCGAGCGGATTTCGATCTACTTTGGCAACAGCCGTCCACTCAAACGGCTGTTACCCGGTCTGGAGGCTTTCCGGGTAAACCGGATCGAAAAACGTAAGGCGGATTATCTGCGGTTCCTCGCGATTTGGGCTAAAGGGGAGGAAGAGCATCTTTGGGAAGAACTCCTGAAACTGATCAACGCGCCACTCAGCCTCGAAGTTGCCTTGCATTCCATGCAGCAATTTGAGAATCCACAAACACCTCAGGAAGAGAGTCCTGAAGACATCTCAACCGAAGATTAACCTCACCCCAGGTCTACTCTTCTTTTCTCAGATTGCGTTCCATGCGCCGCAATAGCAGAAAGTTGATGATAGCCACAACCACCATCAGCACCAATAAAACCAGGTAGCCGATTCTCCAATTATCCTGACCCACCATCATCGTATACTCCGACATGCCCCCAATACCCGAGATGAGCGTGAGAGGCATAAAAATGCTGCTGATCAGAGTCAGACGCCGCATGATCGCGTTCGTGCGGTTTGAGGTGGCGGCCATGCGGTTGCTGATCAGAGAAAGGTGTATCTCCATCAGGCTCGTCACCTGGTCCCGCGCGGTCTCTGAAATTTCATAATAACGTGATAGATGGTCGTACACATCCCGGAAGAAGACCAGGGATTTCTCTGCCACAAAGGGGCTATCCTGCCGGATCAACTTGCTGAGCACCTCGCGTTCATAGAAGACAGATTTTCGGATAGTCATCAAATCGCGACGGGAGTCCAGCAAACGCGAAAGGTCGTAGTCCGGAGAGCCTTTCAGGATCTCGTCCTCATCGCTGTCCAGCTTGGTTTCGATCCGATCAATTGCCAGGAACTTGCGGTCTACTACGGTGTCAATTAACAGGTGCAGCAGGAATGATGGTCCGTTTCTGACCTTTTGGCTCTCACGTTCAACCAGCCGCTCCATGCCTTGCAAGAATGGGCGGTTTTGACTGTCGCGATGGGTCACGCTGATGACGAAATCCTTTCCCACAGCAAGGTCAAGTTCGTGTGCCAACACTTCTTCGGAGGAAATTTCAAAAATATTGAAGATCATGAATGAATAATTTGGGAACAAGTCAAGCTTGGGCAATTGTTCTTCGTTGAGGCTGTCTTCGATGCTCAGAGGATGCAGATTGAGCTCCGTGATCAGGGGCTCGAGATCCTCTTTTTTGGGATCGCAGAAGTCAAGCCACATATACCCTCCATCCCGAACTGCATTTCTTGCATCATGAATGGAAGATACCAGAGAGAGTTCTCCAGCTTCATCAACAAAAAAGAAACGCGAATATGGTTCTTTGATAAATGAGGTTTTTTCGATAAGTTCAGTCATGACGATCCTTTGAAGAGGCATTGCGCGGAAGAATTTTCGCCAGAGGTGAAAATGGATTCCAATCCAGCAATCTGGCAAACTGGAAAGGTGTAATTTTTCGCTGCGATTGAATGATCCGGCGTTTTTTGAGGATGGCTGGAAGCCCCTTGAGTGCGTCCTTTTTGCCCCTGAAGAGGGCTTTACCTGATGGCATAAATGTTCCCGCAAGAAGATAGAGCAAGTTGAAGAAAATATGAGCCGGTAGTAGCAAGTAAAAAAGGTAACCAGGCATGTTTTTTACGAAAGCCCAGATCAAGTTACGATGACCATAATAAGTCGCGAAGTCGCTGCGGTAACCGGTGCTGCCAGAGCCAACGTGATGGACTACCGCTTCTGGCAGGTAAAGAAAAGGATACCCAGTCAACTGCAGGCGCATGTCGAGGTCGAGGTCCTCCATGTAGGCGAAGAACTCCTCGTCAAATCCTCCCACCTGCTCGAAAGCAGTTCTGGGGTAAGCTGAGGCTGCCGCGCAAGCGCTCATTACGGAACGTGGATTTGTTGCGCTTTTTGTGAAGGGCTGGTTGTGATTCTTGCGCCAAGCCAGCCCGCTGGCGTGGTAAACATTCCATTCGCCGTCAAGATAAGCAGGATTTTCAACTTGTAAGAGACGCGAGGCAAAGCAATGCCCGGGATGGGTAAGGGCAGCCTGGTGAAGGGTTGAGAGCCAGTCAGGCTCGGGGAAAGCATCACTGTTCAAAAGGACCAGGTACTCACCTGATGCCGACCTGGCAGCAAGGTTGTTCCCACCGGCAAAACCAAGATTGGCTTCCGAAGTAACATGCTTCAATACAAGATTCTGAAAAGTATCCAAAACCTCAGGGTCAGGCGGCTGACTGGCGCCGTTATTGAGCAAGATCACTTCGAAATCCTGGCAAGTCTGCGCTTTAAGGGCTTCCAGGCAGCGCTGCAGATACTGTTCGCTCTGCCAAAATAATACTAGGACTGAGAAGAAAGGTCGGTTCATGGTCACTTTCCCTGATTATGCTTATTATAGTTTACGCAGGCAATATGCAAGGGCTTGAAACTTGGTATGGAGGGCTTATATAATTCAGTACAACTTACCGACAGGATTAACGAAAATGGCAAAACCGACGAGTTCCAGGCAAAAAATGAATACCAGTTCATCAAGCAAAGCAAAAGGCAAAGATTCACAAAAAGAGAAGCAGACCTTTCCAGTATGGGGTTGGGCTCTTATAGTAATAGCTGTTATCGTTGGAGGGTATCTGCTGATCAAGAATTTGGGTCAACAAGAACCTGTTGTGAGCAGTTTGCCATTGGAATATAGTGTTGCTGACGCTGCCAAACTTGATCCGAAAGAATGGTTCTTCCTGGATGTGCGCGAGCCAAGCGAATGGGAAGAGGCGCATATCACCTACGCCACCCTGATCCCACTGGGAGATCTGACCGCCAGGCTAACCGAGATCCCAAAGGACAAGAATATCATCGTGGTCTGTCGCTCTGGCAATCGCAGCGCTGTGGGGCGTGACTTGCTCTTGAATTCTGGCTTTGCGAACGTGACTAGCATGGCTGGTGGCATGAACTCATGGCAAGCCCAAGGGCATCCTGTGGTGACTGGACCGTAAACGCGAACAGTACCAAAAGGGCTTCTTTTATTGCGATCTTCCTTTCCAAGCGGCTTCTTTTAACTCCAGTTTGAGGAGAAGAGGTGCGCTTAATTCGGCATTTGCGCCTTGGTTGAGACTCAGGCTCACAGCCATCACAGTTGGGTGACTGGCACATCCAATCCTTTCCTATGGTAAGATTAGAAGTTATCAGACGCACATAAAGGTGACATAATTGGCCAGTAATACTAAACCTGTCTACGACTCAGCAAGCCACCGGGTTCCAGCGGTTTCTGAATTGAAAGAGTTAAGAAAATATCGCTACCTTCTCAGGCAATTGATCCGACGGGATATTCTGACTCGTTATAAACGCTCCGTTCTTGGCGTAGCCTGGACCATGCTGAATCCTTTGGGCACAATGTTGATCCTCAGCCTTGTGTTTTCGAATCTATTTAACGCAGAGGGCTCTTACCCTGTTTATATTTTAAGTGGCCTTTTAGCATGGAATTTCTTTTCACAGGGAACTAATGCAACCATGTCAGGTTTGATGTGGGGCAGCGGGCTGATGAAACAAATTTACGTTCCGCGGACAATATTTGGGGTTTCTGCGATTGGTACAGCCTTGGTCAACCAGCTGTTGAGCCTGATTCCGCTTTTTATCGTTATTCTGACAACCCGTTCACCGTTATATTTGACCTTATTCTTCTTGCCTGTTGCAATGATTCTGTTAGCATTTTTTACATTGGGCGTCGGTCTCATTCTCTCAACCCTTTCAACATATTTTCCTGATGTCTCAGAAATGTACCAGATCCTGTTGACAGCCTGGTTGTATCTGACCCCAATTATCTACCCTGAAACGATTATCCCGGAAAACCTTATTGGTGTATATCGCTTGAATCCTATGTATCATATGGTGAAAATGTTTAGGTTGTCAATTTATGAAGGTCGGTTACCTTTACTAACCGAAATTTTGCCAGCTTTAGGTTGGGCTGTTGGAATGTTGGTCTTAGGTTGGCTATTTTTCACCTCGAAATCGGACGAATATGCTTACCGAATCTAAAATCATTGCTAATCCTGAAAACGAACAAGCAATTTCTGCGCAACCAATGATCATTCTTGACAATGTTGCTGTTAAGTACCGGGTACCCACTGAGAGGATCGGCACATTTAAGGAATTTGCGATTCGGACGCTTCAACGGCGGGTATCTTATAAAAGCTTTTGGGCTCTGAATGATATAAACCTGGAAATAACTAAAGGAGAGGTCTTTGGTTTGGTTGGTAATAATGGTGCAGGAAAGAGCACCATGCTGAAAGTAATTTCCCGCGTACTGCGACCTACCAAAGGTCGCGTCAGAGCTTATGGCAAAATAGCGCCTCTGCTTGAATTAGGCGCGGGTTTTCACCCGGAGTTAACCGGTCGTGAAAACATATACTTGAACGGATCTTTATTGGGGTATAGCAAAGAAGAAATGGACGAAGTGTTTGATGAAATTGTGGAATTCTCGGAGTTGGGGACGTTTATTGAAGCCCCCATTCGTTCATATTCTTCTGGAATGCACGCGCGTTTAGGTTTTTCCGTAGCAACGGCCCACTTGCCGGAAATATTGATCCTTGATGAGATCCTTAGCGTTGGAGATGAAGCCTTCCAACATAAATGTAATGATCGCATGCGAAGTTTTCGTGAGAATGGAACAACTATCATCATGGTTTCTCATGGATTATCAATGGTGGAAGAAATGTGTTCCAGGGTTGCATGGCTCGATCGGGGCGTAATTCAGAAAATTGGCGATCCGCATGAGGTGATTGCGGCTTACCGGGGAGAAAACTTGTAATGGAATATATCCGCACCGCCATCCCGGAAGTAGTTTTGATTATCCCCAGAGTCTTTGGCGATCATCGCGGATTTTTCCTGGAAACCTTCCGCCAATCCGAGTTTGATGCTTTTTGCGGGCATCAGGACTTCGTGCAGGACAATCATTCCGGCTCCAGCCAAGGCATCCTGCGGGGATTGCACTATCAACTCCACCAAACCCAGGGCAAGCTCGTCCGGGCGGCTATTGGCGAGGTTTTTGATGTTGCCGTCGATATCCGCGTGGGCTCTCCGACTTTTGGAAAATGGGTTGGCGCTGTTCTTAGCGCCGAAAATCGCCATCAACTCTGGGTTCCCCCTGGTTTTGCACATGGGTATTACGTTTTGAGTGAGTGGGCTGAATTTTTATATAAAGCCACCGATTACTACGCCCCGGAATGGGAACGCGGCATTCTTTGGAATGATCCTGCAATCGGGATTGAGTGGCCGTTATTGGAGGGGGTTCTCCCCACCTTATCAAACAAAGACGCATTTGCACCAACCCTGGCTGAGGCGGAAGTGTTTCCGGTGGGCTGGTCTGTAGATAACACGCTCAAGGAGTGAAAATGAAAAATTTGCTGGTCACCGGAGGGGCGGGCTTTATCGGCTCCAACTTCATCCACTACTTGCTGCAACAGGACGCGGACGTCAATATCGTCAACCTGGACGCGCTCACATATGCTGGCAGCCTTGAAAATCTTAAGGATCTGCCTCACCCCGAGCAGCACCTTTTTGTGCACGGAAGCATCACTGACCGCGCTTTGCTGGACCAGCTTTTCAGCGAGCATAAAATTGATACAGTCATCAATTTTGCCGCCGAATCGCACGTGGATCGCTCCATCCTCAACCCGGGTGTTTTCGTGGACACTAATGTCGTCGGCACCTACACTCTTCTCGAAGCCGCCCGCCGAGCCTGGATTGTGGACAATATCGTTCCTGTTGAAGAGACGCGATTTCACCATGTTTCCACAGATGAAGTTTTTGGAACCCTGACGCGCGAGGATCCACCTTTTGAAGAAGATACCCCCTACGCGCCCCGTTCGCCTTATGCTGCCGCGAAAGCCTCCAGCGACCACTTTGTGCGCGCCTATCACACAACCTTTGGCGTGCCCATCAGCATCAGCAACTGCTCCAACAATTATGGTCCGCGCCAATTTCCCGAAAAACTGATCCCGTTGATGATATTAAACGCGCTGAATGGCAGACCGCTGCCGGTTTACGGCGACGGCATGCAGATCCGCGACTGGCTCTACGTGGACGACCACTGCGACGCTATCCTGCGCATCGTGAATGACGGACGCACGGGCGAAACCTATTGCGTGGGCGGCGATAATCAACCCCCCAACATTGAAATCGTAAAGACCATCTGTGACATTCTTGATGAATTACAACCGGATTCAGTTTACGCTCCCCACAATCAGTTGATCAGCTACGTGGCTGACCGTCCGGGGCACGACCGCCGTTACGATATCAACATCGCAAAGATTGAACACGAACTCGGCTGGAAGCCCAGCCACGATTTGCGGCAGGGCTTGGTGGACACGGTAAAATGGTATTTGGACAACCCCGCATGGGTTGAAGCAATCACTAAGCAGTCAGACTACGACAATTGGCTCCATAAAAACTATTCGGCTAGAAAGGGGTAAACATGAAAGGAATCATTCTCGCAGGCGGTAAAGGCACCAGGCTCTACCCGTTAACCATGGCGATCAGCAAGCAACTGCTGCCGGTCTATGACAAACCCATGATCTACTATCCACTCTCCATGCTAATGCTGTCAGGAATTCGCGATGTTTTGGTCATCACAACACCCGAAGACAGTGATCAGTATCGACGACTGCTGGGTGATGGCAGCAGGCTTGGGGTGAACATTCAATATGCCATCCAGGCGGTTCCACGTGGGCTCGCAGATGCTTTCCTGGTAGGCAAGGAATTCATCGGAGACGATAAGGTCTGCCTTATCCTGGGCGATAATATCTTCTTTGGGCATGGTCTGCCGGAGATTTTACGGAGCGCTGCCGAAAACGAGAATGGCGCGGTCGTGTTTGCCTATCCGGTCAGGGACCCTGAGCGTTACGGCGTGGTGGAGTTTGATGAAAGCGGCAAAGCCATCAGCCTGGAAGAGAAACCCCTCAAGCCGCGATCCAATTACGCCGTGCCGGGCATTTATTTCTACGATAATCGCGTGGTTCGCTACGCGGAGGAGCTCGCTCCCTCTCCGCGGGGTGAGATTGAAATCACGGATATCAACAAACGTTATCTTGGCGATGGCGAGCTCTCTGTGAAGGTGCTCGGGCGGGGAGTTGCCTGGCTGGATGCCGGCACGCACGAGTCGCTGCTGCAGGCATCGATGTTTGTGCAGGCTGTGGAAGACCGGCAGGGCATGATGATCTCTTGCGTGGAGGAAATCGCTTTCCGCATGGGCTATATTGATGAGGAAACCTTGCGCCAGGACGCTGCAGAGTTGGCCAGTAACGAGTATGGGCAGTACTTATTGCGATTTATCAATGGGTTGCACAAATGAAAAAAATCTTGCAGATCGGCACGAACGGGCAACTAGGGTGGGAATTACTGCGCACTTGCGCGCCGCTGGGTGAGGTGGTTGCTTTGGACTACCCTGACGTTGATCTTTCGGATTATGCCGGTCTGCGTGAGCTTGCTAGAAGTGTCAAGCCGGATATCATCATTAATGCCGCGGCCTATACCAATGTGGATAAAGCTGAAAGCGAACCCGAAAAAGCCAGGGCAATCAACGCAACTGGTCCGGGCGTTTTGGCAGAAGAAGCCAAAAAGCTCAATGCGGTCCTGGTGCACTACTCGACGGATTATGTATTTGACGGTACCAAAGGCAGCCCGTATGTAGAGACAGATACGCCTAAGCCATTAAGCGTCTACGGGCAGACCAAGCTGGAGGGCGAGCAAGCTGTTGCGGCTTCTGGCTGTGTCAACTTGATACTGCGCACCAGCTGGGTCTATTCCATGCGGCAGGGTGGCTTTGTTACCAAGGTTTTGCACTGGTCGCGAACGCAGGAAGTTATGCGCGTGGTGGATGACCAAATCAGTGGTCCGACTTCCGCTCGCATGCTGGCGGAGGTCACAGCGCTGATCCTGGCCCAGGGTCGGGACGATGTTTATGGTTACCTGGGCGAAAAAGGCGGCTTGTACCACTGTGCCGGCGGCGGCTCCTGCAGCAGGTATGAATGGGCAAAAGCCATTCTCGAACTCGATCCGCATAAAGAAGAGCAGAAGGTCAAAGAGCTGCTTCCAGCTAAGAGCAGCGACTTCGCCGTCCCAGCCAACCGACCGATGGTGAGCGTGCTAAATTGTGACAAGCTGTATCAAAACATCGGCTTATTGTGTCCGGTGTGGAGATCAGACCTGCGCATGGTTATGAATTAATCCAGCTTTTTACTTTACACTGAGTAAATCATGGAAAAAAGCTTAAGAGAAATATTTCTTGACCACAAACAGAAAAAGTCAGATAAGTGGTCTCTGTATATTGATGAATGGGACAGGATTTTTTCCGCGTATCGGCATCAGCCGGTTAACATCTTTGAAATCGGTATACAAAACGGCGGCTCGTTAGAGATTTGGGCTGAATATTTTTCTAATGCAGAAAAAATTGTCGGATGTGACATTGACGAAAAGTGCAAAGAACTGGTATTTGATGACCCTCGTATTACTGTATATGTTGGAGATGCCAATTCTGATGATATTCAAAAAAGAATAATTGAGTGTGCGCCGAAGTTTGACATAATCATTGATGATGGTTCGCATCGATCAAGTGATGTGATTCGATCTTTTAGCAGGTATTTTCAATATTTAAAATACGAAGGTATATATATTATTGAGGATATTCATGCAAGCTATTGGCAGAATTTTGAAGGCGGCTTGTTTGATCCAAGATCCTCAATGGCATTTCTTAAGAGTCTTACTGATATACTCAATCATGAACACTGGCGAAATCACCAATCTCGAGCAGAATTTCTTTGTGAATTTGGCAAAGAATATGACGTAAATTTTTCTGATGATGAATTGTGTGATATTCACTCAATAGAATTCCTAAATTCCTTATCCATCATCAAGAAATGTAAACCAGATAAAAATGTTCTTGGTAATAGAATTGTTGTCGGTCAAGACGAAATTGTGACCAGGGAACTGGAACAGGTTAATGGAAGTTCTATTCATGAGATGACCTTTCAAATTATGGATGACTCTGATTTGAATACATGGAATCTAATAAGAAAAGCTCAGTATTTTGAGCAGAAAAATGCTGACCTGCAAAGAGAGATTGTCGAAAAAGATCGAGTACATGAATTAGAACAGAAAAGGCTAAGAGAGGTAAACAGCCAATTGGAGAAGATTGTTGACTCC
>MTKZ01028049.1_pt2 | contig 17967 bp, 22 predicted proteins | sample 1042781 | NCBI WGS metagenome assembly MTKZ01 (sample SAMN06212207, study PRJNA360539) | anaerobic digester metagenome | biome: Wastewater treatment plant; material: sludge; isolation source: anaerobic digester fed with sludge from wastewater treatment plant | place: Denmark: WWTP Viborg ... | reverse complement strand
CAAGGATCTTGCCAGCCTGCTTCAACTCGAACGAATTTTCGATGCTGGCACAGCCGGGTACCAACTCAGCCTCAATCGCCAGTCTCTGCTCAATTATCTCAGCAGTATTGCCCCCTCTTTACATGTTGAACCCGTGAACGCGCGCATGTATTTTAACGATGAGCGCAGGGAAATTGAGGTGATTCAGAATGCCGTTATCGGTAAAGGTCTTGACCTTGAGCAGAGCGTGGACCAGATCATCCAGCAACTGCAGGCTGGAGAACACCAGGCAGTTTTGGTTATGCAGGACGTCGAACCGGCAGTAAGGGATGACTCAACCGCTGCCAGCCTGGGGATTACTGAACTTGTCTACGAGGGGCACTCTTACTTCTATGGCTCATCTGCTGACCGCCTTCAAAACATTCGCACAGCCGCAGCGAGCTTCCACGGCGTTATGGTCGCTCCGGGCGAAGTTTTCTCCATGGCAAAATATCTGACTGATATCAGCCTCGAAAACGGTTATGCCGAGGCCATCATCATTGTTGGCGATCAATCTGTTCGGGGAGTGGGTGGCGGCGTTTGCCAGGTGAGTACGACCCTCTTCCGGACAGCGTTCTTTGCTGGGTTCCCGATCGTGGAGCGTTATCCACATGCCTATCGCGTCAGTTATTACGAACAGAATGCCAATGGCTGGGTGGATACCAACCTCGCAGGTCTGGACGCTACGGTATATGTGCCCATGGTGGATTTCAAATTCCGCAACGATACGCCCTATTGGATCCTGATGGAGACCTACACCACCGATTACTCACTTACCTGGAAGTTTTATTCCACCAACGACGGACGCAGCGTGGATTGGACCACCACAGGTGTCACCAACGTCACGCCGCCTCCCGAACCGGTCTATCGCGAGGATCCCACCCTGCCGAAGGACACGATTAAACAGGTGGACTGGGCAGTTAACGGCGCGAGCGTCTCGGTGCAGCGGACTGTTTATAAAGACGGGTCGGTGTATTTCACCGATTACATTCATACAACTTACGTTCCCTGGCCTGATGGGTATAATTACGGTCCGGGCACAGATATCGGCGAGCATGGAGATTAGGTGAGCCTGGTCAGCCCTATGGTAAAATTTATCCGCCGTCGGAAGAGTGTTTCAAAGTTAAATGATGGAGGCTGATGTGATCAGTAAAGAATTGTTCGACAAACTGGCTTGCCCGGTTTGTGTAAAAGAAAATAGCGGCACCCTGGAAATGTTTGGTGATTATTGGCTGATCTGCCAGGATTGTGGTCGAAAGTACCCCATTTGGGATGGCATATTAATTATGCGTATCGATGAAGGCGATAAGTGGCGTGCCACCGAGAAGGAAGCCCTGCCCGTGCCTCCTCCCATGCCGGGATAAGAAGAGCCTCGCCTGAATAAAGGACTTATGAAAAATACTGATAAGAAACGGTGGGAACTTCCCCGCGGGAAGTCCCTGGTTGCGTTAATTACCTTGTGTGTTCTGGGTTTGGTCGGAGGATTCTTCCTCTTCCGCTTTGCCAGCGATTTTATTGCCAAGGCAACGATCTTTAATCCAGGTGGCGCTCCAATTGTGGAGGAGCCTACATTGGACCCAAACATCACACTCGAACCCGGGGTCACTCCAACCCCGACTGCTCCACCCCTCGACACCTTCACCATGCCCGAAGCGTGGGATGGCAAAACACGCGTCAACCTTTTGGTCATGGGCATTGATGCCCGCAGCCCGGACGCTGCCAACCCGCTGACCGACACCATGATCCTTTTCACGCTCGACCCGGTCAACAACACTGCCGGCATGCTTTCCATTCCCCGCGACCTGTGGGTGAAAATCCCCGGCTCGGATTACGGTAAGATCAACACTGCCTACAGCATCGGCGAAAGCTTCCAACTGCCCGGCGGTGGTCCGGCGCTGGCGGCTAAGACCGTCGAGAATCTGCTTGGTGTGCCTGTTCACTACTACGCCCAAGTTGATTTCGAGGCGTTCGTCAGCTTCATCGATCAAATTGACGGCGTCAAAATCACCTCCACAGAGAGAGTGCAACTGAACATCGTCGATACCAAATTCTCGCAATGGCTGGACCCTGGAACTTACACGCTTCCGGGCGATCTGGCGCTTGCGTACGTACGCTACCGCGAGCCAACTGGCGGCGATATTTCACGCTCGCAGCGTCAGCAACAGGTTATCCTGGCTATCCGCGACCGCATCCTGGAATTTGATATGCTGCCCAAGCTGATCCAACGTGCACCAGAACTCTATGCCAGCCTGTCCCAGGGCATCCGCACCAACCTGGATCTGGACCAGGTGATGCGGCTTGGAATAAAAGTGCTCAATGACATCCCGCGCGATCAGATCATTCATTCTGCCATTGGCTGGCAGGACGTGTCTTCTGGCACATCCCCGGATGGATTGGCAATATTACGACCGATCCCTGATCGTATTCGCGAACTGCGCGACAGCGTCTTTGGAGGTGGAGGGGCGATTGACGTCCAGGACCCCACTACTTTACTGAATGTATTGGCGGAGGAAGGGGCTACCGTCTCAATTATGAATGGCTCGAGCACCGAGGGCTTGGCTGAGAGAACTGCTGAATACCTGAAAAGCCAGGGCATCAACGTGGTTGAACAGGGCAATGCTGCCTATAGCACCTATACCAATATTACCTTTTATGGCGCCAAGCCCTATACCCTGCATCACCTGGTTGAATTCCTGGGAGTAACTGAACCCTACCGGATCTTCTATTCTTATGATCCTACCGCTCCGATCCACATCGTGGTCGTGTTGGGGGATGATTTTGCCGCGAACAATACCCTCCCCTAAAGAATGAAGATTTAATCAGAGGCTGTCCAAGAAAAGGGCAGCCTTTTTTTGTTGCGCGAAATCTCGTTTGGGCGGTCAAATAGCCGCCAGTTGTAGATTGATTTTGCGAACTTATAAAATCAAGCAAGGTTTCTTGTTGCAGCAAATTCAACCAGTTTTTGAGAAAGATACTCCAGTTGCTTGGGGCTGGTGTATTGGTCGATTGCCAGGGTGAGGATATTTCTGGTCATTTCCACCGCAAGCGCGTTGCCGTTCAGACGGGGGTCAACGAGCAGGTCTTCCCAATGGATGGTCAGACCAATCCCATTCTCACCTAAATACTCATTCAATTCGTCTCGTAAACCATTCCTGACATAGACTGGCAAACCCAGGGGCATATTGTCTGGCTGCAGGGCAGGAAAGATGGGGGAGATTAGCTGATTTCTGGAAATTAAGCTCAAGAGACTGGTGTAGTTTTGGCGACGGACCTGTTTGATGGCTGCCCAATCGAGATGTTCGATCTGTTGGCGCTCTTCTTCATCGCCCAGGACCACTCCATCACTCGCATAATAGGATTCAGCAAGTTCGAATAATGCCTCAAGCGTCTCACGGTTGCCGATATCGTCAAACAGATAGTCCCTCAAGTGGCTGCGGTATTGGCGGATCAGCGGCAAACGGCGGTTTTCTCTCCCGGTGTAGGCTGCCAGGTAGGGAGTGATGTAGCGCGTGGTTTTCAGGTAACCGCCATCGAACGGGCAGAGCTTGCGCATGCTGTTGAACGCGAAATCACCTGTGACATGGGTCAGGAATCCCGCCTGGGCGTTGTCCTCGATCACGATCCTTCCAGCTGCCCGCAGGCTGGAAAGGCAATTAAAGGTGGAAGGGCTGTGGGAGAAGCCAAAATAGTTAATGAAGTAGACCGCTTGTCTCTCGCATAGCTGGTGTTGCATGTCATCGGTGTCAATTGTGAAAGATGGGGAAATGTTGTAGTAATCGCAGCTTAAGCCGCACGCTTCAAGCGTGTCGACGATGGTTGGGCAAAGATATGCCGGCAAAAGCACCCGGGAGATGCCGTGGTCGCGCAGGTAATCACAGATGACCGTCAGGCAAGCTTTGCCGCCGTTCAGGAAGATTGTGCCCTCGGTCGGGAAGCCTGGCAGGTTTGTTTTCCACCGGTCATCGTAGTAAAACTCCCCTCCAACAAATAAAAAATCTTCTGCTTCCATGTTGATCACCGGCCAACCTGGCGAAATGTTCCTGGTAAGAGTGTTGTCATCCAGCCTTCCAAATTGAAGAGTAGAACAAAAAGAGGCTGTCATTTTTGGTAGACAGCCTCTTTTTATATCGTGTGGCTACTTCTTTGCGATGAGGCTCTTGATGAGCCCTACGATCGCGGTTAAAGCACCGCCGCCAACGCCGCCGCCCAGCAGGCTGCCCAGTATCGCAGCGATATCGAGGCCGCCAGTAGAAGCGCCCAACAGACCAGCCAACTGACCGCCGCCAAAGCCGCCAATGAGGCCGACAATGGTGTTGCCGATTGGACCGAGGTCGAGTTTCTTGAGCAGTTTGGCGATGAGGTTACCGCCGGCTGCTCCACCAACCAACTGCAAAATGAGGGGTAATAAATTGTCCATGATTCTCCTTTTTCATTTGAACGAATGATGTTCGGATTATACGCCCCTTTTAAAATGTGATATTTTGGTGCAAGTCCCAGGTTATCGGTTGTTGGAACGCAAAAAAACGCAGCCAGACTGTTTTGAGTATCATTTAATGAAGACTTTATCGAGCCTGATTGATTTCATCCACTAACGCCAGGATCTCCTCGTTGCCAGGGATGTCGCTCATGCTGTGCCCATAGTGGACGAAACGAGCGATTCCTTCTTTATCGATCAACACCTGGGCGGGCATGCGTCCCAGCTTGAAGAGGTTCACCTCCTGCCCGTACAATTTCAAAACGCTGGCTTTGGGGTCGGGCAGCCCGATGAAAGGCAGACTTTCTTTTTGCCAGTAAGCCGCGAACTCCTCGGCGTTTTCCGGGCCGACGACTACGACGGCGACATCACGGGATGCATATTCAGTGTGGTCTTGACGCAACTGCGCCATATGCCTTTGGCAGAATGGTCAGGCAAAGGTGCGGTTGAACACCAGCAGAACGATTTTCTGGCCTTTCAAGTCAGACAAGGAAAAGTCCTCCCCGGAGAAATTGGGCAGGGTGAAATTGGGAGCAATTTGGTTAAGCGATACGCGCGGCATTCGACGTCCCTTCTTATTAGGAGGATTATATCTTACAAGTTTATGAGAATTGTATGCCAGTAATTAATGAGCAGCAGACTCACAAAGATCAACAGCCAAATCCGCTGTCACCAGATGCCCGGAAACAGACGATAGCGCACTTCTTTTGCATAGTCGCTGTAGCCAGCCAGGTTCTTCTGCAGAAACCGATCTTCGAGACGGGTGCGCAGGACGAAGAAAAAGCCAAAAACGATCACCGGCAGGAACGCCCAGAGCGAATCGAGCAACAACGGCATGCCCACACTGGCGATCAAACTGCCCATGTAACCGGGGTGCCGCACCCAGCCGTAAGGCCCGCTTGAAACGACGGTATGCCCGCGTTCCGGCTGCAGGCGCACTGTCCCGGAGAAAAAGGCGTTTTCAATAAAGGCATAGGTNNCCAACGGCGTAGCCGATCACGATCAGCGCGAGGCCAAGCAATTCCAATCCGAAAGCAAGGTCAGGAGACCAATCAAACAGCTCATCCAATCCAGCAGCCAGCAGGATGAAAACGCTGCCAAAAGCCACCACAGGAGAAAGCCATTTATCCCATGCCTGGGTATTAGACTGGGTTGCGTAATCCGCTCGCTCTTTGAGAATGTCCGGAGTCTTGCGGGCTGCGATTGCCCGGCTGACAATGAAACCCAGCATAAAAATCGCGGCCATGACCCAGGCTTGCCACCAGTCCCACCGCCCTGAAATGATCATTGGCAGCAAGGGGAAGATGACTAATACCAACAACAGCATGACTGCGATACGAACAATCGATGTTTTCTTCTCAGGTTCCATACTCACCTCACATAGGGTTCGTTGAGCATAAACTCACTCAAATTTGAAGGAATGCAGATTGCTATTCAGATTATATACCCATCTGCATGTGACAAATAAGAGGGTTACTTTCCCCCCGGATCTGATCCCGGTTATCCAGCAGTGAGGAGCGTGATGAGAATTGCCGCCAAAAAGGACGCGATGAATATCAGGATCATCCAGCCCAAAGTGGCGGAGTGGTTTTTTGGTTCAACCTGGTTGTTGCGGTCCATCTTCCGGATTAGCGGGAAGAGACGCCAAAAGAACGTCGCAATCGAGACAACCATCGCGGCGCCGACAAAGATCAAAGTCTTGCCCTGCGCGGTCAGGAGGATCACAATCAGGAGCAGGATGGCAATTAGCTTCGTACCCGCGACCCAATAGACCAGGTATTTGACAAGATCGTGCACTTCCGGGTCTTGCTTGGATTTTTCCCAGGCCTTGAAAACGCCCACCCCATTCGCAAATTTTGAACCTGGCAGGAAATAAAGCGAGATGACGTTCGCGGCTTCCATGATCAGAAACCCAATCGTCACAACAATTAGCGCGTTCAGATTCACATCAGGCTCCCATGAGTAGCAATATCGAGTTCAAAAATCCGGTTATCATCACCCACCATAGAATCTATTTGCACTGCTGTTGGACCTCAAGGCCTACTTCCTGGACCGTTTTGCATCTTTGAAGATTTTTTGGGTTGCATACCAACCGGTCATCATCGCGATCGGCACACCTGCCGGAGAATACGCCCACTGCCCAGCCTGGAGCACCCCTGGGATTGGCGTCAGGACCGATTTTGGAAGGTTTGTCAGTTTGTTGACTACCGGAACATCCGACTCAAATGACCAGCCGGTGATAGCCCCTTCCGAACTACCCGCCACCTGTTTGATGGTCAGCGGCGTAGAAGAGAACTTGAAAAGGATATCCTCCGCAATGCCCGGATAGACGGTTTCAGAGAATAGGTTGAGGATTCGCCTCTCGAGTGTTTCTTTGAATTCGCCATACCAACCCGCCTGCTCAATTTTCTCAACCACGTCGTAGTCCAGCAGGCAGCTGATCATCAAGCCAGTTTTCCCTTCCGGCGCCATGGCGGCGTCGCGCAGGGCAGGAATGGAGACTTCATAGGTATTCAGATCGCAATATTGATCCAGCCAGGCGAACACTTCGGCTTTGGATTTAGTGTCAAAGTCCCTGACGAGGGCTTCTCTTTCCAAGCGGGTGGTCTGCCCCAAACCTTGCCTGGAGGGGGTGTAGAACATGTGCTCCCCACCTCTTTCCTGGAAGTAAGACGTCGGGCGGTCTACCCCAAGGAAGTAAATAAAGACAGATTCGGCGCCTTTTGCCGCAAACATACGCTCGGTTTCTGATTGGACATCAGCGATAATTTTTTCATCCAATCCCACCGGATTTACGTAGCGATAAAGGGATTTCAAATCTGATGCCCAGATCAACTGGTCGTAAGCGTAACTTTCACCTGTCGAGTCCGTCACGGTCTTTTCGGATGGATTGACCGCCACGATCTGTGTGTTCAGCCTGATTTCCCCACCTTTTTCCAATATTCTGTTTTTTAGCAGGTCGACCACTGCAGCAGTTCCACCCTTGGGGTAGAAATAATCGAGGTAAACGTGAAAATACCCCAAGGCAAAATAGGTGGGCGTTTTCCTGAAGAAGTGCTGGAGTATGATGTCGATCAAGGATTGGTTTCTTGTCAACCCAGCCATGAAGTCTTCCATCGGCATGTTGAACTTAGTGAACTGCCTGAGCGCGTTGAGGAACTTGAAGGTCCAGGGAAGGAGTTTCTTGATGAGGAATTTCTTATCCGCCATCAAGTTGGTCGTGAAGTTGGGATTGTCAAACTCGTATAAAACTTTGGTGTATTCCGATAGTCGCCGGATGATTGGGATGATCTTATCGATATCCCCAATGCTCTCAGGATAGAGAGACACCAGCATCTTTTTATATTCTTCCAAAGAATCTATCGAATTGAACCGGACGATTTGGTCTTCNNTCCAGGATTAAAACGTCATAGTTCTCCCTGATTAAGTATGCGGCGGCGGTCAAGCCCGCCATACCCGCGCCAACAATCACAACCTTTTCTTTTTCTGCTGTCATTCCAGTTCACCTAATTTGAGACTTAACACCCACAGTTCTTCCGCGGCATTCTTATCCCATGCCGGAGGGGCTGGTTCTTCTTCGGTTGTAAGATTGAAAAATTTCCCAGTGATGTTTTCCATTTTTTCAGAAGCTCCCAGAAAATACAGCGCTTCAGCGGCAATGTCGGCAGACTGCGCCGAGCGGTCAATAAAGATTCGCTTGAAAAACTTATAAATGGGACCGTTATTTTGTCCGCTGTTCGTCTTGACATTCCCCGGGTGCATCGCGTTGATTGTGACCCCTGTTCCGGTAAAATCCTCGTTGAGCTTGATCATCGAGAGCAACTGGGCTAATTTTGCAGCGCCATAACTCTTTAGCCCTGAATAGGCGTGCTTTTCCCAGGTGAGATCATCCAGGTGCAGGCCCCAGGCGGCGAACCGATGAGCTTCTGAATTGACGAAGAGGATGCGTCCGCTGTTCTGCCTGATAAACTTGCCCTTGAGGTAATTATTCAGAATGAACGTGCTCAGGTAGTTCGTCTGAAACGTTGCTTCCATGTTATCCGCCGTGATGGTCTTTTTTGTCATATAGACGCCGGCATTATGGATGAACACGTCGATGTTTGATTCAAGAGCTGCTAATCTCTCTCCGATGGCATGAACTTCGGAAAGCCGTGAGAGGTCAGCAATCCAATAGGCGCATTTTGTGCCATATTGGCTTGTTATTGCCTCACACATCTCTTTGGATTTTTGCTCGTTCCGGTTGATGCAGAGCAGCTCAGCGCCGTGGGCGGCATATTTTTGCGCGGTGGCGTAGCCAATACCGGAGGTCGCGCCGGTGATCACGACCAGGCGTCCAGTAAAGTCATCGCTGCAGATCTCTGGACCCCGTTTCTGGTTCCGCAGCATCGCCGCGATATTTGACCATTTGTATTCTTTAAAATACTTTACCAAATTGACCTCACGCAAAGACTTGTTCTTTAGGTAATGCGGCACTCGTTTAAATAATAATATCAGGTGTGATCCAACGTCATCCAGAATGAATTATCACACCGTTAAAGGTTTGGATTTGCCGAAAATTATACTAAAAATCTACGACATTAACTGCCTGGAGGAATATGGCTGTGGAAGCTTCTGAAACCAAGGATTCGACAGATCTTTGGGAGTGGCGGCGGGCAGGGTGTACCAGAAAAGGCCACAGCCTGGCCGTGGCATGCTATTCATTAAACTATTTGCTTGAGTGGTAAGCAAACTATGGCGTGATTTGAGCGCATGAAACTACAGGCCGTCCGCCAAGAATGCCTGGAAGTTCTCAACACGCCATCGCTGCCCGGCTGCAACCACTTTGAAGCCTTCCTTTTCCAGCAACGCCTTGTGGGCTTGATCTCCGCCAGGAAACTTTTCATTCAGGTAACCGTCTGATTTCAGTGTTCGCCAGTAAGGGATGCCCATGTCCACGCCATCTTTCCTGGCTTCCTCAACAGCGTTTGCAGCGGTCATGATAAAGATGCCGGTCGTCAGCGAGCAGCATCCCTGGACGTGGTGTTGTTTTGCGATGTGCTTGCAGATCTCGACGATCGTGACCAACTTACCGCAGGGCACTTTTTTCATGCACGTGACAATCTCGCTGGGGTTGACCAGCACAACGTCTTCACCCGCTTCAACACCCATCTTGTGCAGGGCGTTATAACAGGGAAATTGGCTTTCCAGTTTCAACACCTTGGGCAACCCCTCTTTGTCAGCGAGTTTTTCTTGCCAGGTCTTTCTTCTCGATGTCATAATGGCTCCCGTTTTCTCGTACCCTGGATTACCAACTACCCATAAAGATCAATCCGCTTGGAACGAAACTGACTTTGTTTCAACCACAACCACGCCTTTGCTGCTGAGCTCCCGGTTCCATTTCTCGATCATCCCGAGAGCATCCTTGCTGAAGTTGCTGTGCGCGTCGCTGACCAAAACCACCTTGTACCCTTGCTTCAGAGCCCCCAGGCAGGTGGCTTTCACACAACCATGGGTCACCAGTCCCGTTACAACGACCATACTTACATCTCTCTTGCTCAACTCTTCCTGGAGATTGGTGTCTTCAAAGGAGTTGGGATGGCGTTTGTGGATAATCGGTTCGCCGGCGATGGGTTGGATCTGCGGGTGCAACTGCCAGCCCTCCGACCCATATTTCAGATAACTATCGGCCGAATGCTGCACGAAAAACACCGGTACGCCTTCCTGCCGGGCTTTGGAGATAAGGGAATTGATGTTCCTGAGGAGATCGTCGGCTTGATAAACCGGAGACGATGCCTCAAACTGTTCCTTCTGAACATCGATTACCAACAACGCGCTTGAACTATTTTGGTGAACGGGTATTGTAGTCATGGGCACCTCACAATCTTTTGGACAAAAATACCCCGGTAGTTATCCAGCCCTCGGCCAGGCTAAGAGTACGGAAACCAAGACGGTAATCGCTACGGCATAGTAATAGAACCATTGTTTCTTCTTTATATACAGCAGAATAACGTTGATAGCGGTAATAACAACTGTGACCACGGCAGACCATGCTGGTTTTTCGTAGTAAGTGAGGATCGCGGTTGTGGTCAGGAAACCCAAAGGTCCGACAAGAACAATGGCTTTGACGAGATCGGGAGCCTTGATGAAAAGTAAGGCTATGTAAAGAGCCAGTAGAAAGAAGGCTAAATTTCTTCGAATGAGGAAGACGGGTACTTCGGAGGGGTTGGCAGAAAAAATCCGGAATTCGAAATAATTATTGACTAATAAAAAGAGTAAGTAGCATAGTCCGAGAGCAAATAATCCGCCGATTGGAATGGCCAGCAAGGGTAAAAAGGTGGAACGGAAACGCTCTTTATTCATATCAGAAACTCCTTGCCGGCTTATTGTTATGCCAAGCGATTAACATTGTCCTATGATGTAGCTCTAATTATGTCAGATTAAACACCAAAAAGAGCCGATGCCTTCTCCATGTTCTGGATCACTTGTACTCCGAACGGACAGCGTTCCTCGCAGGCGCCGCAGGCGATACAGTCGGATGCATGCGCTTGCAGCGCAAGGTAATGCTCGCGGATGGTTGCCGGCACTTCGCTCAGACTTTTAGCCAGGTCGTAATACTGATACACCGCAGCAATGTCGATTTCTGACGGGCAGGGCAGGCAGTGATTGCAGTACATACAAGCGCCGTTGGCTGAGTACCGCTGCGAAGTGTTAAGCACGGCGGTGTAATCCTTCTCCTGCGCGGAAAGCGCCTCGTATTGCAACGCCTGGCTCACCTGCTCGCCACTATTGCAGCCAATCAGAACGCTGGCAACGCCGGGGCGCGTGAGGGCGTAGTGTTCACATTGGGCTACCGTAAGCGGCTGGCCAAATGGGGAAGTCTCAGCGCTGAGCAGTAGACCGGCAGCCAGGGTTTTCATCACCGTGATGCCCACTCCCATTCGGGCGCAGGTTTCATAAAGCACCTGGCGGATCGGATTGATCCCGCTGGACGCGCTATGTTCGTAGGTCTTCTGCTCGAACAGGTCATCGATTAGGGTTTCTTCTGGCAGCAAGTCGAACATTGGGTTGAGCGAGAACATTAACACGTCGATATACCCGCTTTGCACCGCTTTCAGGGCTACGTTGGGCGCGTGGGAACTGAGCCCGATCGCGCGAATGATGCCTTTTTGCTTGAGTTGCAAAGCATATTCAAGGATCCCCTGGGTCTCGATGGTGTGCCAGTCATCCAGGTCATCCACAAAGTGGATCATGCCGAAGTCGATGTAGTCAGTGTGGAAACGAGCCAGGAAATCGCGGATGAACGCATCGCACACCGTCAGATCACGGGAGCGCTTATATTGACCGTTTTCCAGCGCCGTACCGATGTGCCCCTGCAGGTGAAATTTCTGACGGGCGCGCCGGAGCGCGTTACCAATGTGGGTGCGCACTTCCGGCTGGGGCATGAACACATCCATGATGTTGATCCCGCCATCCAGCGCGGCCCCCACCACTTCATCGACCAGGCTCTTTTCTTTTTTTTCAAGATGCTCGCAGCCCAGTCCGATCTCACTGACATGAAAATCACAACGTGGAATATGACGGTAGTTCATGTTTGGTTTCCTTTGAAAATTGGTCTCAATTTATCGATTGAGTAATCAATAATTTGCCCTTCCCATTTGGGCTGTCATCCGGTAATGCGTATACTTTACCAGAAATCCGCGAAAATGACTGATTAATTCACACACCTCCAACCCCAACACACAGGCGAGGTTAATAGAAAGGATCTTGAATTAATCCTGGAAAATAAAACCGCCCTCCATCATTGGAAGACGGTTTCAGTACAATAGTTACATGCTTTGTTGGGTAACAACTTGACCTACAGACCAAATTGGATAAAAACCGATATTCTCCAATTATTTATCACGCTTTTGCGCTTCTTCCAAGCCACTACTCAATAAACCCATTAAATTTTCAGGTGAAGGTAATAGTTTTGTCTCCTTATCCAGAGCTTTTGGGTCAAGCCCTAAATTAGCAACAAAAACCATTGTCTCATCAAACAACGCATCACGTAACTCAGCCGATTGGGCAACTTCTGCTGTGGTTTTATTTTTGTAAGTACGCTTCGTTAGTGTTTCGACATAACGGGTAAGGCGCTCCCAAAGAATACCTAGAGTTGATTTCAAATTCGTCTCAATTTCCCCGATTTTACCTGCAGCTTCATATTTCTGCCGATAATATGTCAATCTGTCTTCAGGTATCTGCGGTACGATTATTACTAAACCAACGATCATAGCCAACACATCATCGATTAGACCGATGAATCGGATTTTATCGGGAATGAGATCAATAGGCGCACCCAGGTAAAGCAGAACACCAGTAGCCAAGGATCTGCCCCACATTGGCAGAGCTTCATCTCCAGCTAATTCATTAAAAAGTTGAGCGTTTAACCCCAAATCTTTGAGCCATTTCTTGATTATTTGGATAAAAACCTCAAAGGTATTTGTTTGAGCCGTGGTGGTCATGATATCTCCTTGGGTTGGTAATTTTCAATCCGTTCATAATTTTCTTGGGTTTGTAGCAGAAGTTCATTAAAACGATGTTTCACCCAGTCGGGTAGATTTTTTGGTAATAAATCTGGGTGAAATGTTTTCATCATTGCTTGATAGGCTTGTCTAACTTCTGTAAATGAGGTTGTTTCTTCAAAACCGAACCACTCATAAGGATTGTCGCCAATCGCTATGATGATTGCAATTACAACAGTTGTTAATTTTGAATCATTCCGTTTTAACAACTGACTCAAAAACGCAATACCACCAGCAACAAGTCCTGCACCAGCAAGTGCCCAACCAATAGGACCCAAAATAACCCCAAGTGCCGTTGTAGCCCCCTGATACACGGCCCAGGGAAAAGTAACACCAATAGCTGAAGAAATAGCCCCAAGTCCAGTTGTGGTTGCTAAATATATACCAAAGCCTGAAAGTTCACCAGCCACTACACTTGCAGCAGGTAAAAAACTGATTCCCATTTGCTGTGCTCGCATTTTTAGATTTTTGTCAGCTTGATTGAGAACAGACTGCAATTCATCTTCGCTAAGATTTTCCAGGCGTTTGCTAAATGCTTCACTCCATTTTCGTCGGATATGGCGTACTAACCAAGTACAACTTGCCGTATCCCAATTTTCACATTCAATTGACAAAATTTGGGCTACTCTTACAAGTGAAGATCGCATAACCTGTTCTTTGTCAACATCCTTGGGGGCTTTGCTTACCTCACGTAAGAAAGGGATGATGACTCCCCGGATGAGAACATCCTTATCCTTGGGCAGATAATAATTTTCGCCTTTTATTAGACAGGAAATATCCCATAATTCATTAACTTCTAGGCAATATAGAGTTTTAAAGGAAAAACCATAGACACTCATTTTCTTTACCTGCCTTTTTCTTTATAAGTGTACAAAATTCGGTAGTAAATCAGCTACCCAATGACTTTTGTTGCCTGTATGTAAGCGGGCTTGGACTTTGCTTGGCAACTGGTTAATATTTTCAACAAATGAGTCGCTTTATCTTGATTTCCTGCCACACAATCAATTATACATGCTCTAATATTCATGTAACACAATGAGCGTTCTCTAAATCTGGAAGGCGTTCTGAAATTTCATCCTATGCAGAGACTAATCCTGCATCACCGGGCGGGGTATTTTTCCATACTTAACACTTCTCCCCCAAAAAATCTAACAAAACTCTCTATTCGTTTATTCCTTGCCTCAATGAAGGCAATTACCCTTTTTTTGTACAAAAGATATTGATTGATATCTGAAAATAACGGGCGGGTTTTGAAACCGTCGAAGGGCAAATAGAACTTAATTGTTTCGTCCTCATTTATCAAATCGTCCAGCAGGAAGAAATGAGTGTATCCTAAAAAACCAGTGAACAATCGGAAAAAATCCGCATACCTCGAGAGAGTGTCATAGAGTGGGCTTGATTCTCCGGTATAAAAACGGCGTATGCACTCTAATGTGAGGTCAAACCGATCATCAATCAGGTTGTTTACTCCGCGAGCTTGATTGATGGTGTGTTTTCCATCAATTCTGTTATTTGGAAAGATGATATACGCCCCAATGGTAGAACCCGTATCAAAAAGCTCATTTACTTCATTTGGAATTTTTTCTGTGAGCCACTTCTTTCGTACTTGATGTTTATAGGAGTGTGTGATCGCGTCACTGCCCAAATAGAACTCACCGAGTTCTGACTGGTGGTATAGATAAGTACCCTTTTTGTCATCCCGCAATTCAAGAATCTTGCCATTCGGCAATGGCTTGCTCCATAGCTTTTTGTGATAACTCCGAAGTGTTGGGCTGGCGCTGTCAGGGTCGCGACCCTTTGAGTCGGAGTAAAAATTGAAACTCGTGTCAATTATCATTTTTCCCTCTTTATTCACATGTTCTCTCTCGATACTTTTCAAATTATGTGTGTAGTAAGAAATTATAAAGCCCAGTCCAAGAAAACTGCCCTCCATTCCTGGAAGGCGATTTAGGTTTACATCTTTGCAGCATATACCTCTGATCCATCAGGTGGGATTTGTGGTCATAAACGATCTTGCTGCGTTCGTAGCGGAGCTTACCCGTGAGCGTCTCAAATTGGTCAATTCCGCTGTAACCACCTACTCAATGTCCTAACGTGTGAGAATAATGAAGGTGACCAAGGTCACTTAAACATCACCAGGTCCATGGGCGCGAAGAATTCAATGCCTTTGTCGAGCATGGTGCAGGCGTACTGGTCAACGCCCTCCAGTTTTTCTCCGCCAAGCAGCACCTTGTAATTTGGCGCGGGGAAGAACGCCCAGACGTCTGACAGCTGCTGGCTTTTGAACATGGCGTCAACGGTCGCCCCACCGATGGCAAGTCCTTGCCCGGCAGCATTGCCCAGGTTGGTGGTGGTTTTGTAGACAAAATCATAATCAGCGGAGAAGGTCGCCGAGCTGATATCAGCCCAATAGAGCTGCGAACCGCCCGAGTCATCCCTCAACTTGATCCCGCTCGAATCAATGATAAACCGCGAATGTACGACTTGGGTGGGCTTCTCCGCGCCTTCATAGCGCTTGACTCCCTGCGCGGCTTCCCGTTCAAGCCGCAGCTGTTTGTGGGTTACAGCGTTCGCCTGGAACTGGTAAACCAGTGGTTTTAGCTTGCCCAGCCCGATCAGATCCCCATCGGCGAGTTGGCGCGTGCCTGAGAAAGGCTCGCCATTGATGGATACATTCTTGGAATTCGTCACAGCCAGGATCTTCTCAGCGTCTCCCTGGAACACCACTTTCGGGTTAATTAGCTCGGAGTGTTCGTTGACAATCTTGCCCCAGTCTGACCCCTGTGGATAGAGATTGATGAAGTTATATCGCTTGAGTTTTCCCCCTTCAACCAGTACCAGCCGGGGCTGGCAGATTTGGGAAATACGGGAAAGCTCAACCGACGCACGCGAGATCTCACTGATGATCACATCGCTGTCTGGCACCAATAAGGCCTGCACCTCTTTGAGCAGTTGAGCAAAGAGTTGGGCTTCCTGCCCCTTGATGTCCGCAACCGAGGGGTTTTGAGGATTGTTGATATGGATCGTCCATGACTCATACTCTGTTTCTTCCAGGGTGATGGTGTCAATATCCTTGAAGGAAACCTTGGTTGCTTTTCCTAAAAACGGATGGGCATAGAGCGCGTCACTTGTGAGAAGCAACCCGTCTTTAGCGCTGCCGAAGACGGTGGTGTCGAGCAATAGCAGCACTTCGCTTTCACTGACATCTGGCGCGTAAGATTTAATCGCGTTCCGGACTTTTTTCTGCGGAATGGCTGGGGTGAAGAGAAACCCGGTCTCGGGGAATTTTGAGGAGTAAGAGCGTACTTTCTCTGCGATTTGGGCGTTCATGGTGGCGATCCTTTCTTGGAGGTAAGCAGCGGAACGGTGTGTGTGATAACTTCTGATCGGTGCGGACACCCATGTTTTTGGGGTAGGTTCGATCTAAAACTGTGCTTGCCGAATGAGCAAAAACAGGCCGCGCCCCGAGGGCAGACCTTCCATCAGGTATTGGATTGGGTTCAAACCGAACCCACCATAAAAAAGAGAACAAAGAGATAATTAATTATACGACTTATTACAACAAAACCGCCCAGCTCTGGAAGGCGGCTTCATTATCATACTGTGGAACTACTATCCCCTGCATCATCGTGCGGAGTTTATTGCAGTAAATCCGACTTGGATCGCGCCGGAGAAAAAAGCAGATGCCTTAGGAATTTACGCATGCAAACCAGAGTTATACGCAACCAATGCAGCGTCACTCTTCCGAGAGTTTCCCATGGTTCTAAGGCTACATAACAGAGCCGTCGCAGACGAGTCACCGTTGCATCAGGGCGAACACACCCCATCCCAGATATTCTCGACCGAAAGCAGCGTATTGCGCGGGTTCCGAGGTCAGTGTGGCTCGGACATCACTCGCCAGCTCGTCGTCGGGATTGGCTTCAAGCCATCGGCGCATGGTGAGCCATTTGGCTGCTTCGTATCTATCCCAGCCGTCCTGGTCAGCCAAAACCATTTCCACAACATCGTAGCCAAGCTGGCCGAAAGATGCGAGAAGTTCTGGAAGAATGAGGAACTCAGAGATAGAGTCAACATGACAGCCCTTGGCAACCTCTTCCGTCAGCGGTAACTGCCGCCAGTAGGGCTCGCCGATGAGGATGATCCCTCCGGTTTGCAGGCTCTGCGTCAGAAGTTCGCAAGTGCCAGCGACTCCCCCACCGATCCACGTAGCGCCGACACAGGCTGCCACATTGACCTTCTCATCAGAGATAAAGCCGGAAGCATCGCCATGGATGAACTTGACTTGATCAGCGACGCCGAGTTCTTCAGCACGAAGGTTCGCTTGCTCGCTGAACAACTGGCTCATGTCGACGCCAACGCCGATGATGCCGAGATCGCGCGCCCAAGTGCACAGCATCTCCCCCGAACCGCTGCCGAGGTCGAGCACCCGGGCACCCGGTTCCAGGCGCAGTGCCGCACCGAGAGTGGCGAATTTTTCGGGTGTAAACGGGTTGTGGATGCGGTGAGCACTCTCAGTGATATTGAAAATCCGTGGTATATCCATTATGGGGAATCTCCTGCTGGGTGAAGGGAATTATGATGATTTACATTATACCGTGCTAGTTAATTCTAGAACCAGCGTGTATCCGACCATTTTAAAAGTGCTCTCCATTTCTAGAGAGCACTTTTAATTTCTACGCGGGAGCCTGCGATCCAATTCTATTTTTTTCAAAACCAACTTTCTCCCACTTGTATTTTTTACTTATGTATAGGATAATAGACACAAAGCGTCAATTATCCTATATGAAAACAAAAATCCTTTCCTCTCTTGATTCTTTTCCATACTTCACCATTGAAGCGGTAAAACAGCTTATTGGCGATGAATCTGTTGCAGCCGGCACGATCCAAACTGCGCTCTACCGCTGGATGAAAGCTGAACAAATAATCCAGCTAAAA